>Ga0307376_10005143_pt1 | contig 11840 bp, 26 predicted proteins | sample TR2MG_FD_202536 | JGI IMG/M metagenome (GOLD analysis project Ga0307376, IMG submission 202536) | Soil microbial communities from Risofladan, Vaasa, Finland - TR-2 | ecosystem: Environmental > Terrestrial > Soil > Coastal area > Acid sulfate soil | place: Finland: Risofladan, Vaasa | collected... | reverse complement strand
TCGATTTCAAAAAAAACTATTTTTTCTCCAAGTCTGAACTCGTCTTTTTTTACTACGACTTGCCAACCCATAACGACAGCAAGTTCAATTTGATTAGCGTTCTCGATACATATGAAATTATCTATTTGCTGAACAGAAGCTAGTTTCCGTTTCATTGTAAAATTATCCTTAATTTTTTAATAGAAGAAACTCCCCAAAAACTCTTAAATTTATTATGAATGGTTTGACGACTAACACCATATATAATAGCAATTTCTTTTGGTTGTAAATTATCTAATATATAAAACGCCAACTCTTCTTTTTTTATTTCTATATAATTTGGATTTTTATTACCCATAAAATTCTGCTTTAAAACTAAACGCTCTGTGTCCGTAAGATTTCTAAGCTTTCCTTTGTGCGAATCAGACATTTTCTTTTTAGATTCTTCGGTATGTTTTTTGCCAAAACGATTATGGCATTCGCCAAATTTTCCAAGCATTGGATTTGTTGGCGGGCAAATTTTACGTTCTTTTAAGGTAATACTAATTTTTTTGGCCGTTTCTTTAGACATATGGGAAGGATGACCCCTTAGAGCAGAGGATATTTTTTCTCGATGTTCTGGGCTTAGTGGCACGCCTCGTTTCATATCGGCAATTCGTTGCATTATTTCTGGTGAATGTGCCCCTCCATCTCCACCAATTGTCATATTATATCCAAATTCACGGCTAATAGTATTATAATTTTTAATAAAATATATCTCACTTTCATTTAATTCTTCTTTGTTGTTACATTGTTTTAATATAGAAACAATAAAATTATGTGCACCATATTTTCTTACAGCATCATAAAAACATCTGTTTGTTTTATTTCGTATGTGTTTAAGATGTGTCTTTAATCTAAAACGTAGACTTTTCTCTGTTTTCCCAACATATCGTTTTCCATTAATATTATTTTGAATTTGATATACAACATTATCAATATCCAGTATATTTTTATCACATTGAAACATTACTATGATCCCTCCTATAAAATCATAGTAATGCCCGCAAATTAATAGTTTTTACCCATTTTTAAATTATTTTTAATAACTCCCTCTCCAAGATATAATATACCATCCCATAACAGTAGCCTGTTCAATCCTATCAGCACCAGGGATTGGACGAAGATCAGATACCACCTGTATGGAAACAAGTTTACGTTTCATATCACTCTACCTTATCACAATAATCAAGCTCACAGCTACCAAACTCTTCAGCGCATAGTGCCAAAGCTAGCCGCGTTGCTTCTATCTTCTTGAGATGTTTAGCATAAGTACCAGAACCATTACAGGTCCTACTTTCCTCACACCTTTTCACTGCCTCAGCGGTTGGCTTTGCCCAACAGATATATGCTTGCTTTTTAGATGCCGCCGCAATTTGAAAAGCACTAAAACCAAAGTAACCAGCCAGAAAAACAACCGACAAGATAGCATAATATTTCATTTTCATTCTCCTAACAGCTCCTTTTCAAGATATAACATATCGTAATTGCTATAGTGTTCTTGGATATCAGGACAAACATGACGGTGTAAAAAGATCGAACCGATGTGTGTTTCACCACACACATTACATGTCCGATCACCACCACGATTATTAAGCCGTTCCATTTCCCTATACTTCTCTATAACATCTGGCGAGCCCCAAAGGTATTTCATTTCAATCCCTGTTTCTTTATTGGCTTAGACATCCAATGTTCATCTGGGGTAGACGGATGATTATTTTTAACCCACTTGGCAACATTGTTATAGAAATCATAGAACTCGTTGAAATATCTAATAACAATGCCTTCTCGAATGTCACCAAATCCTGATCGCTCCAAACTTAAACTCGTGGTTAATGATTCTAATTCTGTTTCATTAAGGATGGTTCCTCTAAACAATATCGGGAGAGTTGGAAACCCAAGGCCCCACGCAATCTCCTCTACCTCTCGCCAGTCAAGCCAGCATTGATCTCTGTCATCTCGAACAGCAAAGACTATAAAGTATCCTGGAAGAGAAGTATATTCTATACTATGAACGGCGTAACACCACTCTCCAAAAACTGATATGTCTTTTGTAATATTATTCTTTACTGTTGAGTGTAGAGCCTTTGCCATATCAAAAGATTTGTGAGTAGGCCAACTTGAATGAGACCTGGCAAACACATCAGCACAAGTCATACAAAGATTAGACCCATCCATTTTCTCTGTAATAATGACTGGCAAATTAAGTAGGTGACTCACAGATGATAATGTTTTATCATCCGATCCTTTCCCTGGAGACCAAGGCAAATGAGGCATTCTGGGAAACTTTTTACTCATCAGGTTTCCTCACCAATCTGATCGTCTGGTTGTACTTTTCCATCTAAATAACATTCTCCACGCACAACTATCATAGTACCTTCTTCTTTTATCATTTTGGAAAAGAACTTTCCAGAATTACAATCCCAAGGATGTACTCTCAAAGAGCCATACTTTTCTATAGCAACCTTGGCAATCATCTTCCCAATGCCCTTTTTTCTGTATGATTTTCTAACATATACTGAAAAATCGCCAGGCAATTTCTCATGATACCAAGGCTCCATTACATAAACACCCCATCCAACAAACACATTCTGGTCATCAAAAACCACAAAAGTGTCACACTTTTTTCTTACCAAAGCCTTACACATATCACCAGTGCTACGTAATGATAAGCTTCTAAATCTCTTTCTGTCGGCAGGAGACCATTCCATATAAGGCTTATTTACTATTTTCATGTTTACATTGTAACTTTCTTGGCTGGCTTTCGAATCCAAGTGCCTGAAATATCATCAACTTTGTGTTGTATTGGCTTATCTTTACACATGATGTCAATAGAAATAACACCATCAGATTTAAAAGTGTTACCTTGTAAGCGCCCACAAGCTATAATATAAGCATTAAGTTTACATGTTTTAGAGATCTTCATGCCTTTTGATTCAAGATAAACCAGAGTTCCACATTTTGTTTCAGCCACAGTACCATTGAACAGCGCACTAACTGGCTTCTTACAATTCGAGTTAATTATAAGAAGCGCATTTGTCTTCGTGCCATTGTGGACAAGAAACAGATCTGTTGGATAGTCTTTAACAGGAAGCATCCAAGTGCCACTCATACTAATTGCCGCAGCTACCAATAATGAAAACATCTCTACCTCTCAATCTTTTGTTTAACTAGTTCTATTTCTTTCTGAGCTATTTTTCTACGTGCGAAATCTAAACCAACGGTAGCATACATTATGCTATTCTCATCTGGCGAGTGATATGATCCAATAAGGACATGTCCAATTTCATGAGCCACTACAGTTTCAAATCGTCCGGGCATATCATCTAAAACAAATATATCTCCAGTAGCATAAAGAGCAGCACCCAATAACCCATCAGAAGTAGTGATATATTGAGCAACATGTCTCTTCCAGTTAACATATGACGATGCTTTATGAATGGTTCGGACTCCATCTCCTTGCCAAGAAAATAATTCTGTAACAGAGATGTTATCTGTATACCACAAAAACGTTACATGATTTCCAGTAGCCTTCTCCCATCTTTTAAAAGCTATCTCTATAGCATCTTTCTCATCACAAGAAAAATCACTATCAATTCGAAACACAATGTGTCTTTGTGTCAACACCTTCCGTACAGTTTGACGATTGGTTGCTCCCATAACAATAATGACAGTATAGCATGGGAGTAATATAAATATCGATGTTAAAACAATAAAGAATTTTTTCATCTTATGATCCTGCAGCCATCATAGCCAGACCAGCTACAATCTGGCAGACACCAAATCCAACAAGAGCACCAGTAATAACTTTATCTCTTGTTCTCATCTTTTCCCATGCCTCTTTATATCTTGCTTTCTTCTCCTCTAACACTCTCTCCCATTTTAATAGGCGATGAATAAGTTCCTCTCTGAATGCCATTGCCCTTCTCCAGATTACACTTAACACACATTGTTCTATAATTGCTTGGATGGTTTTTACCACCAAGAGATTTAGGAACTATGTGATCTTTTGTCATTAAACGCTCATCTCCGTTATTATCAATCGCATATAAACTCATATGGAATGACACATCTTTTGGTGAACTCTTTTCTTTTACAAAGAACCTACCGACTATCCCACACTCACAGCAGATATGGCTTTGCTTAAAAACGAATAGCCGATCGGAAGTTATCTTTATAAAGTCTCCATCAAATTCCATTCTTGCTTTCATACATCCTTTGGGCTCCACACAAGAAAGAACTTCCTCTAAAGAATATTTACGACCTTTCCTAATCATTTCAATAAATTCCGTTCAATATACTGTTTTACTATGCCTGGAGTAATGCCAAGATCTTCAGGAAGCAAACAGTCATTAAATTCGCTGAACGAAACGGTATAATATTTTCTATTAGGATCTCTAATAACTATAGCAGGACGGTTCTTTGATTGAGTCCAGTTCCATTCCTCACTATTTATATGAACCTTTCTCCATTTAGCCATCTTATTTTTCCACAATCCTCTTAATTATATCCTGCTTTATCAATTCAGGATCAGTATAAACTAACGCACTATCACAATCATCCAGATTCACGCCAACAAATCTCTGCGGATATCTTTTCTTTAAATTTCTTGCATCAGCATCATCATCATTTCCATATGGATATCCAGTAGTTGTGTTCCATGGATTACCATCTTTTGGAATGTATCCTCTTAACTGGGTACCATCCCAATAAATAATGAAGAAAACGGGCTGTTCCCAATCACCACCAGCAGAAAAGCCGTGGAAGGTAAATCCATTAGACAACGTGTGACATCCTACTATATCTTGGTTGCGATACAAACCACTATCATCAACATTTTCAAGATCAAATCTACACTTTAATAGATCTTTTCTCACTTGCGGAGTCAAACTTTTCCAAGAGCGCTCCCGTCGCAGACCTGTTGCCTTTACTGCTTCTTCGATCTTATTATCAAGCTCCTCAGCTGTTAATCTTTCAAAGTATCTGGACATTGTTGCTCCTCTTCCTGTACTATTTTACAGATATATTGATCCACAATAGAATCATCTTCAAGAAATGTAAAAGCAGGCTTGCCCGTATAGGGATTAACTGTTTCATTCTTTACAGTATTTATCTTTTCCCCAGATTTAAAAGGCTTGCCAGATTTCTTATATACTTTCATGTTGTTACTCCTACTAATATCCTACCGGCGTAATAACAAAACTCCTATCAGGCTTATCCCACTGAAAACGCGGCTTATCTTTCAGCACACCCTTCTTCTTAAGATACCATTCAATTGCTTCTTCTGCCAACTTCTTATCTACAAACTCCTCATTAACATAAATATCCGGCGTGGCAGTTTCCATATCAGGATCCATCAGCGCGAACTTATTGCCCTGTGAGAATTCACTCTTGACTCGTAGCAAATCCTCAACAATCTCGCGCCTCCATTCACTATCAGCACTTTCCGAACGACGCTCATGAAAATCGATCTGGCCCTGAAGATCGCTCCTGCTGATAATACAAGGACCCTCGCTTACCTTCTTACGCTTGCCAGAAAAATACTTGATCCATACATCTTCCCAAGGACTCCGATACTGAGAACCGAAAGCAATAGGTCCATGACAATACAACTTGATGGTCTTCTTCAATGTGTCCTCCTAAAACTTGTACCATAGAAAGATTACAAAAATGATGAGACCGATAATACAAATCCAATCCAGAAATCCATCTGGATTAATCTCAAACCGTCTATCATCTTCTAACTTGTTGGCCACTTATTCTTCTTGTTCTGGCAGACGATCAGGGCATACCTCATTAAGTTGAGCCTCAGCTCGCTCCAATGCTTTCTTCCTCATCGCTACGATCATTTTCGCGACCTGTATCTTATCTTCTATACTAATAGGCTTCTTAATGTGAGACAAAAGAAATCTATCACATAGATCTTTAAGCCGTTCTATCTGTTCATATACAAGAATTGTTTCATCAAAGTGACCATATTTAGATGTGGTTCTGCCAAAAATATATTTAATAGCAAGCCACAAGCGCTTCCAGAAACTATAAAAAGGATAAAGAAAAATGCTCATATAGATTTCTGGAAACTCTGGATCTGGATCCCATGTAAAACGAATCGTATGAGCATCACAGCCACAACAACATTCAATGTATTCGTATTTCAAAGCAACCTCCTAAAATTGTTTGTATTTTTCTATGTCTTCATCAGTGACCGAAATACATTCGCCTTCTTCATCTACACGGACCAGAAAGCAATCACCCGCAATAACCTCTCTTCCTCCAAAGATCCGACGATTAAATGGAAGTCCAATCAACTTTCCCTCTTCATGACAGACAAGGCTGACTCCAGAACCAAGACCAACCATCTCGATCCATCCACCAACAAACTCCTGCATCGTCTCCAATCCTTCGTTTATTTCTTCAACCTTGGGATCTTCACCACAGCGACAAGCAATTATTCTAATCATTTGTATTGTTCCTTACAACAGGATCTACAAACAGAACTCCGTTCAAATTAAACCATCTCTCCCACCATTTAAGTTGAGATTTTATGCGGCACGGCTTCCAATAATGGCAGCCACTTACACCTGGAATAGAAGTTCTACGCGCATTAGTAGCACTAATGTTAGTACACCACCAAGACGCTGCCGCTTTAAGATAACAACAATCAGCGCAACATCGTAGAACACTATCAGGCTTGCCACTCTTCAACACAATTTCATACATCATTTTTACCTTTTATCATCGTGATTTTTCCAATCCACATGTCTGACACACTTCAATTAAGGTTGTAAAGCCAGTAAAAGTTGAAGGGCCATTACATTGAGGATGACAATAAATAGATTTAGGAATTGGCTCTGGCCTATAAGACCTATGTTGTTTGACCAACTCCTCTAACTCTTCCCATGTCTGGGCACTTGCTACCAAAAATTCATAATTAACTGGAGCTATATTATGAAAACCATTATCTGATAGCCAATATTCACATTCTATTCCACATACAATTCTATTGCCCATAAATCTGGCGTTGGGAAAATGACGTGGAATCCTAATAGTACAACCAGATTCACAAGTAATATTATCTACTGTTATCATATACCTCCTCCTCATACGGCCTGCCACCCATCCATCTAAACAATGACGAACCAATCCAAAAAGGTAATGATATCGTTAATGTAATTGGTGAGCACATAATCATTATGATCCAAGAAAAAGCCTGGTCTGTAGGAAGATTACCAGGCATAAATGCTTCAACAGAAATCATTGGAAATACTATAATCCAAATGGCAATCTCATGACATCTATTAGATAATCTACGAAAAAGTTTTTTCATACTATCTCCTGTGACAAATATTCTGGTGGAATATCATCGGACAAGATGATCCTTTTATCAGCACTTTTATAGAATCGAATGCCAGCAGCACGCTCTATCTTAATTAACACAATGCTTTTGCTTCTCCGCCTGGCTGCTTCAACCGTAATTTCTTTATCATAAGACAGATGAACCTTATCTCGATTCATGGATTTTAAGCCGGTTGTAAGAATGATGCTAACATTTTCTGCTGGAGTAGCATGATAAAGATCTGCTGTGGGAATGATCTCTTCGTATCCAGAAATTGGCACACTATGCCCATGTCCAGCACGAATATAGTCTCCTTCAATTTCAAATCTCGTTTTTACATTAGGATCATTAGATGGTTTGGTTAGTTCTTCCAGGTCGGATCGAACGATAGGATGGTGCGGATGTTTATTTAAAGCAGCAAGTAGATCGTCTATGTGTACGAATCCTCTGGGATCTAATATTAAATTACCTTGTTCGGGTTTATGCCGTAAGAGAAGGCTCATATATTTGGAAAGTTTTTTCATCTTTGTCTTCCATTATACTTCAATTCTTTCATATCTATATTCCCCAAATTACTTCATGGCATTGCGGGCATACACATGAAAGACCGTTGACTCTGCCTGCCGAGCCACACTTCTTACACCTATCATCTTCACATATATTTTCTTCTGCCCATCTAAACAAAGGAGATCTTGTTCGTTGGCCCTTACCATCGGGGGCGATCTCATACTTTATAACAGAATCAGTTGAACTATCAATCACACTGTTGCCAGTCAAATTAATTGATATAGTTATAAAAAAAGTCCCAAAACATCCTTCTTCAATATTAATTACTTTGGCTGTTCTGTTTTCTTCTTCTCTAAAAAAAGCATAAGAAGGATGGAAAGTTATCAAGCGTCCAGTTGCTTTAGCCTGTTTAAGTTCTTTTATTGTTAGATGGGGAATCATTATGTTTCTCTCTTAAAAGTTTTTAATTTATCTTTTAACCGCTGAATAGGTCCGTATGTAGCGGGAGTTATTGTTTGGAGAAAAGCCTCTTTCAACAAATAAAATGGAAGAGATATAAGCATTCTACCTAATAAACACCTGTCTTTCATCCCCACTTTCCTTTTGGATATTCAGCATATCGATCCGCCAAACGATGAAGCCTCCAGCTAAGGCTATCATTATGCCATTTATTAAATTTTACGATAAGTCTGAAACCCAGATTCGTGAACATATCTTTAACTCGCATTTTTATATGGTGCCAAAACATATTTTCTCCTACCACGTCCACCAGCAATCGCCACATTTATGTTGGCCAGACCACCATTCTAATTTGGAACTACTACATTTGGGACAAGTATTCGATGCCACATACTTAGTTTGTGGTGTCTCTATAACCTCACAATCATTTGAAGGAATCATCCAATAAGGGTCATACCCTGTTGGATTACTGTATCCTAAAAGAAAAATGTGATCTAATATTGTCTTAACATATGGAAAAGAAAACTTTGGAAACCCATTTTTACCAATATCGTTTCCCCATACAAGTATACATTCTTGACCAAGATATTCAACCTTCGTCCCTGAGGGAGTATCTGCTGTTGGCTTAGCCATTTAGTATCTCCTTATAGTCTAAATAGTTTCTTATAAAATGCTTTAACATCACAGTCATGAGGCAAACTGGATACCTGACCATCACCCAATTCGATTACAAGCCACCTACCATCCTTGGTCTTGGCCACATCCATGCTAAAAAACCTACTCGGAATTCTCCTGGCTATATCTCCAAAGCCATCAGGGATCTCTTCCTCATCATAAACGCCCTCCGTCCAATAAGGAGACGCATCAATGGGTTTACCGTCCAGAAAGAATAGTCTATATTCTTTTGATGCTGGCACCTTGGAAGCAGAATGGGTATCGATCACGTCTATAGATTCCAACTCTACATATTGCCTGAATACAAGGCCACCAGCAACACCACAATTAACATCATTAAACTTGCAGATGGTAGAAAGAACCTTGTCTGAATCAGAAGCATCAGGAATGAAACAAGCCGTATCCCAGAAATGCTTAGCAGATTTCACAAAGTCTTTAATAATAATAGGACGTTTACCAAATGGTTTCAAGAGATCTTTGATCTCGGAAAAATGAATGGAAACCCATCCTTCTACTTCCTTCTCTTCATTATATTCTTTTGGCAAATTAATCCAAGTTGTCGTTGGTGTCACATGTTTAATACTTTCATAGCAATAAGGAAGCATATGGCAATAGTTATAATTGGTGGGCGTATTGATTAATGTCACACCTTTTTTATAAAGTTCATAAAAAAGACGGCTATATTGATTAGGTGAAAGCATCCAGCCACGATATATGGCCTCTCTAAATAGTTCAGAAGGTTTAACTTTTGATATCGCGGCAGAATAATCTCCATCATCTACCATCTTATCAAAATCAATTAGACTAAAAGGTATCTTAAGATCTCTTATCGCCACAGATTCAGGATAGAAATCTTTGTCAATTTTTTTACGATCTTGGTCATCACAAACAACCAAAAGTTCCATCTTATCCTCTCTTCTTAAACTTCTTACTATCTTCTTTATGTCTACGAAACGACCAGCCATCAAAGCCCTTGGAATCACGAACCAAATCGTCGGAACGCTTGATGTTAGGATCCATTTGGTTTGCGAGTTCATTACCAAGATACATCTCAATCTCTTGATAAGCAGTATAAGGATCTATCTGAGACATAAAGTTATATGTCCGCAAATTAGGATTAACGATCAAATTATCCTGGCCATTAATAAGAAAGACAGGAGAACCCACAAACCTAAATGGCTCTGGAGAAAGATCGACACTAATCTCATTGACAAACCTATCCCACTCTCTATGAGTTAGTGCACTATACCACATACTATCATGATAGGACCTATAAGGACAATAATTAAGCCACTTTATAATATGTTTGGCAGTTCCCTTATAATAAGATATATCATTTTCAGATTCCAATATACCTTTACAATGTTTCTCCATAGCATTGGTATTATAAAAGTACTGACCAAGACAATGATAATAAGGATATGCCTTTCCGCAAAAAGCAATCACTCCATAAATAGTGCCACTTTCTCTAAAATGCGGCACCTTATTAAAAATGTTGAGCACTTTGCTTAAAGCTTCCTTGGCTTCATTAGTAGGAGCTTTGATACTTTTTTCTTGCTCTTGCCTAACAAACACTGGCGTTTCAGAAAACCATCCACCAGCACCATCATAATAATCATGGAACTTGGAAATTATTCTCATATCTTTCTCCTTAGAGCGCCCGGCAGGATTTGAACCTGCGAGTTCTTGTATATACACCGGCCGACATATATCAAGACATTTAAGGCTTTAACCAGACTAAGCTACGGACGCCATTTCACTTACCTCAGTGTCGCTGAAGCAAAAGCGGCCATACAACAGCCAAGTAGAGCAATAGCATTCCATCTGTCAACCACAAAAAACTCTTTCCAACTCTCCCTGTCCTTCTTATGAAACAACATATATATACAATAAAAACACAACGCTCCGAGAGGAGCAAAAATCGCCCCACTCAAATCAAACTCGCCAGTACGACCAAACAAATGTACGATGTATGTTGCTAAAGCAGCAATGGCACTTCGTACAAATAGCATAATAAGACCAAAAATAGTAGAAAGATCCATTGATTTCAAAGACTTCTCTCCGGCAACATCCATCAATGTAAACCATAAAACCAAACTTATTCCATAGATAAATAACATCTCTCCTCCTTTTCGCTTGGAATCCTTCTTAAATTTGAAATAGGAACATCAAATCCATACTTGTATTTAATGTCATATAGATACTGTAGGATCTCATCAAGATCACCACATGGCAAGTTAGATGGGTTGCGCTCCCTCATCTTACGGAATATTTTCCCAAAGTCTCTGGAGAATCGACCACGCGAAAGACTTTCTGGATAAGTATTAAAAATATAATCTTTAATGCTTTTATAAGAATACCTTGAGTTTACTATGAATTCTTCCTTAACTTCATCTTGTTTCCGAGAGTTACAATCGCAACACATCGTCTGCATGTTGCTGAAATTATTTGATCCTCCCATAGAACGAGGAATGATGTGGTCCCTAGTCATCATAAATTCATTGGCATCTTTAATCCCGAAAAGTCTCAGATGAATATTGTTATCATGCTTAACCTCTCGAAATATTGTGCCTTCCAGGCCACATTTGGCACAGGTCACTCCCCAATGATGGAAGGTCTTCAACGTGCTGCTAAGCCTTACCGTTTGTTTATTAGGAAGCCGTAGCTGTTTTCTTTTCTTTACAACTGCCTCAGAAATTAGAGGCATGATTTCTTTTAAACTATATGTCATATTCATATCCCACACATTGTAAAAGTTGCTCCCTTTTTAACCGGAAGGGAGCAAAACCGGATGCTATAGATTAGCCAAGCAGCTCGGCTGCCAGATCATCTACAGGCTTGGCGT
>Ga0307376_10005142_pt1 | contig 11841 bp, 7 predicted proteins | sample TR2MG_FD_202536 | JGI IMG/M metagenome (GOLD analysis project Ga0307376, IMG submission 202536) | Soil microbial communities from Risofladan, Vaasa, Finland - TR-2 | ecosystem: Environmental > Terrestrial > Soil > Coastal area > Acid sulfate soil | place: Finland: Risofladan, Vaasa | collected... | reverse complement strand
GCAGTGTCGATTTTGGCAGATGAAAATTTGTAATCATTGCATCGACAACGTTGAACCCGTAACCGGGGTATATGAAAAGATCGCAGTTTCCGCTGCCATACGCAACAACCCCGTTCCGGTTCGATGAGTATTCGAGTGTACGCACGCATGTCGTGCCGACGGCCACAATTCTGTTTCCCTTCGCTTTTTCGCGGTTGATGACATCCGCCGTCTGTTTGCCGACAAAATACCATTCAGAATGGATGCGATGGTCTCTGATATCGGACACCCTTACGGGCAAAAAAGTACCGTAACTTACGTGAAGGGTAATTGCAACAACCTTCACCCCTTTATTTCTGAGTTTTTCAAGAAGGCTTTCAGAAAAATGAAGACCTGCCGTGGGTGCGGCGACGGCGCCCTTTTGTGAAGCATAGACGGTCTGATAAAATGTCCTGTCATCCTTGCTATCGGTCCTTTTAATATAGGGCGGCAAAGGGATGCGTCCGATCCGGTCGAGGAGTTTTTCAAAACGACCGGTGTATAAAAATTTCACCCGATAAATTCCGTCGTTAAAGTTGACAATTTTTGCTTTTAATCCCTCATCAAAAAATAATGTGGCACCGTCTTTCGGTCTTTTCGATGTTTTTATCATACACCGGCAAATAAATTCACCCGTATCGATCCGGTCTTTGCCGCCGTCCGGGTAGTTTAGAATAAGAACTTCGGCCTTGCCGCCGGTCTCCTTTTGGCCGACCAGTCTTGCCGGAATGACCGCTGTGTTATTTATAACCAGAACGTCTGAAGGGGAAAGGAGATCGCAAATATCGTAAAAGCGGTGATGCGCCAGCATCTTAGTTTTCCGATCCACCCACAAAAGTCTTGATCGGTCACGCTGTGCCAAGGGATTTTGAGCAATGAGTTCTTCGGGGAGATTATAGTTGTAATCCTCCAATAAAAACATGTCGCGCCGGTTTTCCTTTTTTTAATGATTATTCTCCGATGGTCGACTCAATGGTCTTTTTTGCCTGCTCAAGACCTTCTATAACACTTGAACGATCCTTTCCCAATGCAACAATACGGGCAAAAAAGGAGCCTTCCGCCACGATAAAACCGCCGCCGATGTGATCCATAATTAAAACATCTTTTTTCAGCTGGTTTTCTGCAATTTTTTTAAAAGATTCACGTTCTTGACAGTTGTGCGGAATCGTCGCGCAGGTATTCACCGAATGATGGATTTTGTAATTGTACGTTCCCCAGTGGATGTTATTTGGATTTTCTAACATCTCTTGGATATTTTTCGGAAATCTCTCTTTTTGAACGGCATAATACTCCAGTTCCGGAAGCATGGCCGATCCTTCGGGCAAGTTATTTTCAAGTACACAGCAAAACTCCATGGCGGTTCCCTGTTTGCGGGCATTCACTTCAAGAAAAAAAATGCGCCCGCTGGGGTCCACCAGGTAATCGCAGCCGAACATGCCGCGAAAACCTTCCCGGGCCAGCCATTTGCCGATCTTGCGTGTATGTTTTTCAAGTTTGGACACACACCCTTTTTTTAGTATCGTCGGGAAGATGGAACCGACGAACTGAGTACCGTGCTCAACAAACTGATCCGCAACGCCTGCGATATAGATATCATTTTCATTGGCGACCACACCCAGAACAGTGGGGTCATGGTCGTGGGGGATGAATCGACTGATGAGATAGTTTAGTTTTTTATCCTTAAATCTTTCAAGGATATCGTCACGACGGTATGCAACGATGCTTTTCAATCCGCCGGAGCTGTATTCCTCGCTGACAAAAATACCTTCCGTCCAGCTTGACCAGAGTTGATCCGTTGTCGTTAGAAGTTCGTCCAACCCGTTACAAATTCGATAGTCCACCATGGGGAGAAAATTTTTACAGGCCGTGTACTGGAATATCTTGCTGTTCAGTCTGTCGGATATTTTACTGTCAGGACCAATTATGGAAACACCGGGCAATTGATCGAAGTTCATTTCCGGCATGCTCTGGTACATATAGATATATAATTTTTTCTGTCTCTCAAGTAAATTTTGAACCAATTCTTTAACTTGACGATTGCTCGAGACGCTGGACAAGAATTTTTTGATCGGTATTCTACAGCTTCCTTTTCGACCGTGTATGCGCGAAAATTCATCCACCCGTGGATTGATAACCATCAGGTTGGGATAGGGGTATTGGGCCAAAACATCCTGGACGATGGATATAAAATCAATCTTTCGGTTGTAAATTTTAGAAAGTGCTTCTTTAAGAAAAATGTTCAGCCCGTAATTTTTTATGGATCCGATATACAAAAAATAATGGGTGTCTTCTTCCAATTGATAATTGGAAAAATAGATATCAGACATGATATTCCTTATTCAACATAAGAGACGATTCTTATCCGTAGGTTTCCGCAACGTAGTCTATGATTCGACCGGCGATATCCAGTCCGGTGGCCGCTTCCAGGCCGCTGAATCCAGGCGTATAGTTGACTTCGATAACCCAGGCCTTTCCATTTGGGTCGACAATTAAATCGACGCCGGCGATTTCAAGTCCCAGGGCATCTGCAGCCTTCAACGAAATATTCTCCCACTCCGGCGCAAGATCCACCGGCCAGCTTTTCTTGCTTAAATGAAAATTAGCCCTGAAATCTCCGGCCTTGGGTTTGAGTTTCATGGCGCCGGCGACAACGCCGCCGATGACCAAGACGCGGATATCCTGCCGGTTATCGGGAGGAATAAATTTTTGTACCAACATGCCTTTGCCGGGCTCAAGATTATTATGAAGAATCAACCTTGCTTTGTGTTCCGTGTCAACCAGAAAGACCCCCTCTCCCACACGGCCGCTGACCTGTTTAACGACCACCGGATACCCTCCCAATCGGGCCAAAACAGATTGAAAGCCCTCATTGGAGTTGATGAGGCCTGTATCCGGAATGGGCAACCCAGCGGCAGACAACGCCTGAAGGGTGAGAAATTGGTCTTTTGCAAGGCGGATGGCATCCAGATTATTGACCAGGGGAATCCCCATTTGGCTCAGATGGGGGACCAGTGCCAGACTGGAATCGTTTACGGTCGAACCCTGCCGCGGCAAAACAACATCCAAGATGCCAATATTCGGAATTCCCACCATGCCGGGACTACCACCCTCCAAGATCGCCCACGCCTGTAGCGGATCCACCACAATCAAGCGATGACCTCTTTGAGCCGCCGCTTCTGACAACCGCTTGGTGGGCGGATATTCATAGCCTTCGGCGGTAATAATGCCTATGTTGATGCCCATATTCTCACCTTTCTGAACGATGATTTCATAAAAAAATGTCCGGTTTCACTAGAACCCATTGAAGCTCCCTGCAGCCACGCAATGCGGGATTTCCGCTGCGCGCCAACACGCTGCAGGGAATCTTCGACTCAACACTTCCCGATGAGTGAATTTTGGGTCTTTTGCCGAAAAGCCCTTGGCCAAGCAGCGCGTTCATCCCGCTTTGGCGGGATAAAATTTGGTGCTGTTTGAGGGCGACAGCTCGAGTTCTACAAATTTAGCGCGCACCCCATTAGTAAATATCGAACCGATTTCTTAGCGGCTGTCCATTTAAACGAAATATCACGAAAAATACTGATAAACGCAAGGAAAATAAGAAATACTGATAAAAATAATCAACATCAAATGGAACACATTATTAAAAATCAATCGAAATCAAACAGCCCGTATTAACAGTGTTTTCACAAAACTGTTTGACTTAAAAGGCATAAATTAATTAAAGTTGAGAAGTTCTCCGTAAAGCGGCACAAAAAATTGACCCTAAATAATTCATGGTGTTGCAATGAGCAGAATACCCACACCGTCGAAAAACTTTTCAAGCCTATGCCTTTCCCTCGTTTTAAGCAGCATCTTTTTTTCTGTTTCCGTTTTTGCTTTCGAAAAAACATTTACCAATTCTTTGGAGATGGAATTTACCCTGATACCCTCCGGAACTTTCACCATGGGCAGCCCTCCGGATGAGCCCTATCGAGGCAGCTCTGAAGTCCAGCACCGGGTTTCCATCAGCAGGCCATTCTACATGCAGACCACCGAGGTTACGTTAAAACAATGGCAATCCCTAATGAGACGGCGGTTGTTGGCGCGCCAAAAAGGTTCTGATAACATGCCGGTTACCCAGGTCTCCTGGTTTGACTGTCTGGAATTCCTAAAACGCCTCAACCGGCTGGGCGAAGGAAAATATCGGCTCCCCACAGAGGCGGAATGGGAATACGCCGCCAGGGCCGGCACCCAAAGCGCTTTTTTCTGGGGGGATACCATCGATTGTGAAAAGGCCATGTATGGAAACAACAGTCTCAAATACAATATTTGCCAGCTTTATATTAAATCTATCGGCTTAGAGATCGATCAGCCGGCACCGGTAAAAAGCTACCGGCCCAACCTGTGGGGGTTGTATGATATGCACGGCAATGTCTGGGAATGGTGCATGGATTGGTATGGAGATTACGGCAAAAATCCGGTAACCGATCCCAAGGGCCCGGATTCAGGAACCATGCGGATACGCTGTGGCGGGAGCTGGTTTAAACACGGTCACGCATGCCGGTCGGCCAACCGGTCTTTTGGACATCCGGCGACCCGGTATACAACCACCGGCTTCAGACTGGTCAGGGATGTTCGGTGATGCTGAAATTTGTCGGCAAATGGCTAAAGATTTTTGAAGATGAAATCCACCTGTTCTTGTGGATATTTTTTCTGTTTTTCCTTTTGCGCAGCGCCAACGTCATCCTTAACAATTATGCCGAAACCGCGTTTCTAAAGCGTTTCGGTGTCGAATACCTCCCCATTGTATACATGCTCAATTCAATCGCCCTCTTTTTTCTTATGGGGGTGTTGACCGGAATCATGGGCAGAGTTCCGGGCGCACGTATTTTATCTCACCTTTTTATATTCTGCGGCCTTTCAGTGGCAGGAATACGGTTATTAATCCCTTTTGGCTTTGATCTGATCTATCCGGCGCTATTTATGCTAAAAGCCCAGTATGAGGCGTTACTGGGGCTTTTGTTCTGGAACATGGCCAACGACCTTTTCAATACAAGACAGTCCAAACGACTTTTCCCTCTGATTACAGCCGGCGGCGTCATCGGTACCATGCTCGGCAGTTTCGGCACACCGTTTCTGGCAAAGGCCGTTACACTCGACAACCTTCTGTTTTTCTACATGGGTACCACTCTGACCGGGGCTGTTGTCGTCAGACAAATGGGAAAAGCTTATCCCACACTATTATTTAGTGATGCAAAAACCAAAAAATCGAAGTCCCGAGTCAACATCATTGAGGAATTCAAAAAAATTATTCCTTTACTGAAAGAGTCTTCACTGGTCAAGATTTTAATCCTATTGACCTTTCTTCCCAACGTCATCATTCCCATCATGAACTATCAATTCAACTTTGCGGTGAATGCACAGTATGCCACCGAATCGGGGATGATTCATTTTTTCGGCGTGTTCCGGGGGTCTTTAAATGCCATCAGCCTGTTTATTCTTTTGTTTGTCGGCCGCATATACGGTCGTTGGGGGCTGCCGGTGGCATTGATGTTTCATCCCGCCAATTATATTTTGGCGTTTCTGGCCTTTTTGTTCAGGTTCGACATATTTTCGGCCATGTATGCCCGGATGTCCACCATGATCTTGCGGACAACCATCAACAATCCTGCCCGGGATATCTTGATGGGGCTGATTCCAACATCCTTGCGTTCTATTTTAAGGCCTTTTCTCAGAGGCACGGTGGTGCGGATCGCACTGCTCATGGGATCGGGCATGATATTAGTTTCCGAAAAACTGTTCCATCCCAAGTATTTGTCCCTGCTCGCCATCCCATTTGCAGCTGCGTGGCTTGCCTCGGTCTTTGCATTAAAAAGGAAGTATTCAAAAATCCTTCTCGACCTCATCTCCAAAGACACGTTCGATTTGAAGGCCTTGGAGGAAGCGGACATGGAACAAATTTTCAGTGGGGGAAAAATTGAGTCCCAGCTGGTTCAGGCGTTTCTCGACGCCCGGGGAAATCGTTCCCTTTGGTATGCCCGCCTCCTTAACTCCCTGGGAATAAAAAATTTAGATCAACACCTTTTGACCGCGCTGAAACATCAGACGGGGAGCGTCCGGGCAGATCTTTTAGAATTACTGTCTCCTAAGGCCGGGAAAGAAGCCGCGGATATGTTGAGGGACTTGGCAGCATCTGAAAAAAATCCGCATATCATCGCTGCCGCTGTTAAAGCTGTAAACCGCCTCGATTCCGATTCTTCTGCCGTGTTCGATTATGCACCCTTTCTCAACAGTAACCGTCCGGAAATTAAAGCCCATGCACTGATCGGACTCTGTCGCCGAACACCGGAAAAATACAGTCCCACCATCGCTTCCTGGCTCCATTCAGAGGATTTGGCCCAGAGGAAGGCAGGCATCATCGCTGCTGGCGGATCAGGGGACATCTTTTTTTGCAACGGTCTAAAAGAGATGCTGGCGGACACAGAAAATGAGGCGGTTTTGCCGGATATTTTAAATGGGCTTTATGCCCTCGGTGCCCCAGAACTCACGGATCGGGCCCTGCCCTATCTGTCGAATAGTTCGAAGAAGGTACGTCAGGCGGCTCTGGCGGTCATTGAAATCGAAAACGATGCGCTCTTAAGAAAAACAATTTCGATGATGGCCGATTCCGACGAAAATATTTTCGAACTTGCCAAAAAAAAGATTGAAACAGCCCCGCATCAAAATACTCAGCTGCTGGTCGAATCGCTGGTCATACCCAACCGAAAGATCAGAAAAGGGATATTCGATTTGCTGGAATTTCTGAACATTAAAGATCTGGATATTTTCCGGTTCGCACAAAGTCAGGTCAAGGAAAGTTATCAATACCTGGCGAATGCTGTGAGTCTCGAAGCTTTCCAAGAAACCGCTTCTCGAAACCTTCTCATCGATCATTTTAACGAAAAAATGCAGCTTAGAATCGAAAACATTCTGCGTGTCCTGGCCCTTCAGGACCTTTCCGGAGAAATAAAAATTATCTACAGGGGATTATTATCTTCAGATGTCCGTAAACGTTCCAACGCAATCGAAGCCCTGGATGATATGGTGGACAAACGCTTGTTCAAAATAATGTTGCCCCTGATGGAAATCCATTCTCCCCGAGAAAGCCTTAACGCCGGGAAGAAGAACTTTGATCTCATGGAATTGGATTCCGAAGAAAAAAAATTTTTATCCCACCTGCTCACCGATGGGGACTGGGTAACCACAGCATTGACACTGAATTTAATTCACGATAATAAGTCTGAGCACATCGATCAGGATGTCGTGCTAGAATTTATCTCATCTGAGAATAAATTCATACGGGGGATGGCCCAGCGGATCATCGACCAACATGCAGCGGAAGGAGGACAGGATGGCGGATGACGTCACAATTTCGGAAAAGATTATGCTTTTGAAAGGCATAGAAATATTTGAAAGCCTGTCGGTCAGCGAACTTGCCGCCATCGCATCGGTCGTCGAAGAGATCGATTGCACACCGGGTGAAGTCATCATTCAAGAAGGAACCGTTGGAGACACCATGTACCTTGTGGTCAAGGGAGAAGTGTCGGTAATTAAAGATCTGGGCGAAATTAAAGAGATTGAAATCGATCGAATCAAAGCCGGTGATTATTTTGGAGAGATGGCCCTCTTTGAAGATGCGGTTCGATCGGTAAGCATCCGGATTGAAGAAGCATGCAGATTTATGGTTTTACATAAACAGGAATTCAAAGAACTTGTCCGGGAATATCCACAGATAGCCTTGGAAATTTGCAAAGTATTGAGCGGCAGAATCCGTAATCTCCACACAAAAATAGAAAAACGCGAATATTGTAACGCAGAGATTTGACAATGAAAATAGCTTTTTTAATGGATCGTTTGGAACCCATCGATCCGATGATGGAAACCACCAGTCATCTCATGTATGAGTGCAACCAGCGGGGCCATACGGTCTATTTTCTCGAGCCCCATGATATCTATATCCGGGAATACAAGGTGGTTGCAAGGATGCGCAATATTACCGTACCAACCGACCTTTCCATGAAAAAATATTGGCGATCCGCAATAAAATGCCTGAAAAAGGACGATCTCATATTTGAAACCGTGACCGAACTTGATGCACTGTTTCTGAGAAAAAACCCGCCGCTCAATTATCAGGCCATGGAATTCCTTTCGCCGGTCAATGACCGGGTCTTTATGATCAATTCCACCAATGGACAGATTCTGGCCAACAGTAAACTCTATACGCTCAATTTTCCAAACATCATCCCCATGACACATGTGTCCAGGGACCCGAAACGGTTGAAAAAAATCATCGATGATTTCGGCGGCGCCATGGTGATTAAACCGTTGCAGCGCTACGGCGGGGAGGGGGTTATCAAGGTCAGTACCCGGGACCAGGAAAATCTGAATTCATTGATCAACTATTATGTGAAAGGGTACAAAGATTACCCGGCACGGGAGCCGATCATGGTTCAGGAATTTCTGCAGTGCGTAAAAAAAGACGGGGATATTCGGATATTGCTTTTGAATGGAGAGATCCTGGGCGCCATGCGGCGAAAACCGATGAAAGGAGACTTCAGGACCAACGTCCATGCAGGCGCCAGTGTGTTCAAACACACCGTTACGGAAAGGGAAAAAGAAATCTGCCGGGTTATCAAAGACCGTCTTATCAAAGATGGCCTTTATTTTGTGGGTATCGACGTAATTGGGGATAAACTGGTGGAAATCAACTGTGTCAGTCCCGGGGGAATCCCCCGTATCAATAAGCTGGATCGTGTAAAACTGGAAACCAACGTCATCGATTTTGTGGAACGGAAAGTTTTAGAGATGAAAGGAAAGAACGATTAGTTTGGAATTGACCGATCCTATGAAAAAATTATTATCCGGATCCGCCTGGACAGCCGTCATCGTTGCCGGCTTGCTGCTCTTCGTTCTGTCCTGTGGGGATAAAAAGGATGCTCGATTTCTCAAAGTCGGACTTCCTGAAGAACCGAAAACCTTCAACATCTGGCTGGCCAGCGATGCCAATTCCAAAAAAATCCTGTCCCTCATTTACCAGCCGCTGTATCTGCGGGATCCTGAAACCCTCGATCTGATACCGTGGTTGGCCTCCGGCGAACCCCAGTATGATCCGGCAACGATTTCCTATACCGTTCGCCTTAGACCCGCTAAATGGTCTGATGGATCGGACGTGACATCCGCCGATGTGGCCTTCACCGCTTCTTTGATAAAAGAATTTAGAATACCCCGGTACTATTCTTCATGGAAATTTATTAAAAAAATAGAAACCCCGGACAACCACACCGTCCGCTTCTATCTTGAAGAACCGAAAGCCATATTTTTGACCCGAACACTGACGTCATCGATTGTATCCAAAAAAGAATGGACAGATATATCCCAAGACGCCAGAACCCGGCAAAAACCACTGAAAGCCCTGATCAATCACAAAATCCAAAAACCGATGGGATGCGGCCCGTTTGTCTTAGAAAAATGGGGCCGGGGCACGTATATTCATCTTAAAAAAAACAGATATTTTTTCGGCCTTCATCAGGAAATCGGCGGTCGAGTTCTCGGCCCGTATGTGAACGACCTTCTTTTCAAAGTTTACGGAACCGCTGATGTCGCCGTACTGGCCCTGAAAAAGGGAAGCATCGACATGTTTTGGTGGGGAATTCAACCCGGATATATCGATGACCTAACGCAGCAGAAGAACATTAAAATATTTCACTGTAAAAAAAGCGCGTTATATTTCTTGGGCTTTAACTTGAGAACCCTGCCGTTCAGAGATGTCAACCTGAGAAAGGCGGTGGCCGTCCTGGTTGACAAGGAGTTTATCATTTCTCGCATCCTCCAGGAATACGGTACCCGTATGGACTCTATCGTGCCGTCGGGGAATCGATACTGGTTCTGTTCGGATGTCTCCCGCTACGGAAACGGAATGGACCGGAACCAACGCATTAAAGAGGCCTATCATATCCTTCAGACGGCGGGATATACTTGGGAAGTACCGCCCGTTGACGAGGACGGCAGGGTCGTTCCCGGCAAAGGGATACGGATGCCCGACGGCCAACCGATGAAAAAAATCACCATCCTAACGCCGCCGGCAGATTATGATCCCCACCGGGCCATGAGCGGCATGATGATACAGGAATGGCTCAAGGTTTTGGGCATCACGGCGGCTTCCCGACCCATGGCCTTTGGAGCGCTCCTCGAGCAGGTTAAAGGGCGTCGTGAATTTGATGCCTTTATCCTGGGGTATGGAAGACTGTCCATGGACCCCGATTATTTGAGGAATTTTTTCCATTCCGCCAACGACAAGGAGCGGGGATGGAATATGAGCGGATACAACAACCCCGAGTTCGACCGTATCGCCGAAAAATCTGCAAGTGAGATGAACCCGGAGCTCCGCCAAAAACTGATTCATGAGATGCAGAAAATCATCATGGCGGATGTTCCGTATCTCCCTATTTACAATCCGGCACTCCTTGAGGCCGTACGCACAGACACCTTCAGCGGCTGGGTGGAAACCTTGGATGGAATTGGAAACATCTGGTCCTACTGCTTAGTCAAAAAAAATGATGCAACTTCTCCATAAGTTTTGAAGAATTGGCGTCTATAATATAAAACACCTGAAATTCCCATACAGCTGAACTTAATACGGAATTGTTTTAATGGAAGTCCGAAAATTTGTCTTAAAAAGATTTGTCGAGATATTCATAATTTTCTTTGTGATCTTAACGGTACTCTTTTTGCTGTTCCGTCTGGCTCCCGGCGATCCGGTGACCCGGATGGTGGATCCCACCTTGACCCCGGAGGATTCGCAGCATCTGATCGCCCAGTTGGGGCTCGATCAGCCCATGGGGCTGCAGTATCTCTATTATATCAAAAACTTCTTTACCGGTAATTTCGGAAATTCTTTTCATTACGGCGAGACGGTATTCTCGATTATTTGGAGACGGCTTCCAAACACCATCATCCTGTTTACCACTTCAATCTTGCTTTCCGCCTTCGTGGGCGTTTTTTTGGGCAAAATCGCATCCTGGCAAAAAGGGACAAAAACCGATACCTGGATGACCCTGGGAGCACTGGTCTGCCACACCCTTTTTCTCCCGTGGCTGGCCATGCTGGTGATCTGGATTTTTGGATTTAAGATCGGATGGTTCCCCTTGAACGGCATGATCTCACCGGAGATATGGATGGACCCGTCATCCGGGCTGTGGTTGAAAATATTGGATGTGCTTCACCACATGGTTTTGCCTCTGGCCACGTTGTTTTCAATTCATTTTGGAAGTTATTTGCTTCTCATGCGCAGCAGCATGCTGGATACACTCAAAGAAGACTATATCTTAACGGCAAGGGCCAAGGGGCTCGAAGAAAAGACCATCCGCAATAAACACGCAGCGCCCAATGCCGCACTGCCGGTGGTGACCAGTGTCGGGATCAGCCTGGCATTTTCCCTCAGCGGCGGCGCCCTGACGGAAACCGTATTCAGCTGGCCGGGGATCGGACGGGAGCTGGTCTTTGCCGTGAGCAACAGTGATTATCCCCTGGCCCAGGGCTCCTTTTTATTGATCGCCATCGTGGTGCTAATGGCCAACCTGGTGGTGGATGTTCTTTACGCCTACCTGGATCCAAGGATTAAGTACTGACAGGAAAACCGATGACAGTGAACCCATCGACGCAAACATCAAATATCCGTGAAAGACCTTCCAAGAGGTTTCCGACCCTCGATCGTTTGGCGGAAGGCTGGGCGGTCTATAAAGAGAACCTCATTGGGAAAATCGGTCTGACCCTGCTGGTCATTTTTGCGCTGATGGCGGTATGCAG
>Ga0307376_10005140_pt1 | contig 11842 bp, 29 predicted proteins | sample TR2MG_FD_202536 | JGI IMG/M metagenome (GOLD analysis project Ga0307376, IMG submission 202536) | Soil microbial communities from Risofladan, Vaasa, Finland - TR-2 | ecosystem: Environmental > Terrestrial > Soil > Coastal area > Acid sulfate soil | place: Finland: Risofladan, Vaasa | collected... | reverse complement strand
GAGCCCTGCGGTATCGTAGGATCGTCCCAGTGAACCTGAGTGGAGCCTGTAATGCTTATCCCGGCCTGTATACCAGGGTGTGGCGGCGCGATAGGCGAGATGGGCGATTCAGGCGGCGTCGGCGTGATGGGTTGGCAGGCGGCCAGCAGCAGGACCAGGACGGCGACGGCGATAAACACCGTCATACCGATGACACAAACCTTAGACACGTAGAAATCAAGGCGTGAATTCATTCTGTTCTCTCCTAATGATGTTCTGTGCTACGTTAATACCTTCGGAAGGTAGTTTTCGTTACACAGACTATAACTCCAGTGCCACAACGACGATGGCGGTCGCACGTCGTCTGCGCGGTCGAGATCTTCCAGCCTCATCAGGCCCGCGCCCAGCGCCCGGTATATCGCCGCCAGCCGCTTACTCTTGCCTCCCGGTATTCCGAGCTTGGCGTAGAGCGCGGTCAATTCATTCCTGGCCGTATCCTCCGCAATGCCGAGTCGTTGCGCTATCCGCTTGTTCGGTAGCAGTAGTAGGCGCAATAGTTCGTGTTCGCGCGGCGTCGGTATCATAGCCACATACTCGGCGGCGCATACTTCGGATGAAGCAGCACGGGCAACCCTTCGTGCAGGATGAACGCGCCTTGTTGCATGACCGGTCGGGTACTGTCCCTGAGCATCGCGTAGTCCAATCGCGCCGGGTCAACGCAGCACCCACACGCTGCCACGTATCGCCCGCTGGGGCTGGTCGTCTCTCCCCAGTCGTGCCCGTGCGCGGCGATGACGTTCATCAAGTACTTTTCCGCCAACTCGCGTCCGGCGGTGAGCGGAATTTTCCGCGCCTCTTTCGGGTGCGTCACCCGCCATTGCCCCGTACTGGCCTCTATGACGGCGTGGTAGTACGGGCTGATGACGAAGCGCTCCTCATTGAACTGCTGGCCCAGGAGCCGCTGTAGAATTTTCACACTGGTCGCCAGTTCCAACCGCCTGAGCAAGCGCGCCTCGTGGTTACCCAGTACCATGACCACCTTGTCGAAGTACGTGAGTAACCGATCAGCAAATAACCCACCGGCCTCGATCTCTGCGCTCAATTCTGGCTCTGTCTCATCTAACGCCAGGAAGCGTTTGGCGAAGGAGGACAATGAATCCAGGTGGAGGAAGTCACCTGCCAGAATCACGGTCTTGATCCCCCACTCGTGCGCTAGTGCCACGACGTCCGAGCACCAAGCCGCATCCTGGAACGGCACTTCTACGTCAGCCAGCACCAACACATCGTCAGCCTGGACAGTCGGCGGCTCGTTGAACTTTGGAAACGTGCTCTCCTGGAAAACGACAGGTTGCCCGCTAGTGGTCTTCTGCAATCCCTGGCGTTGGCGCATCAGCGTCACCCGGTTGGCAAGCACGCGCCTGCCAAGCGCCTTGCTGAGGGCCTCGGCCATGGCCACGTCAGACATGCGCAGGTACGCCGTTTGCAACCACTCACGCGGCGTCGTGGCCGTCTCATCTATGTTAATTGGCGTGTCCCACCAGGACGATGATGGGCTCAATTGCCTTTTTCCTTGCCGTTGGTACGCTTGCGCTTCTTCACAGGATCGTACCCCAGCACGTACACGTACTGGGACAGTTCGTCAAATTCCTTGCGAAGCGTGTCGCGCTCGGTCGTCAGCAGGTCAACCTTCTTCTCCAGCACGCGGTTTTCCTCAGTCAACCGCTTGCATTCCTCTTGTAGGCTGGTAAGAATCATCTGCATGGTCTCGACCTCGGTCTTGTGTGCCGAAGACTTCGCGGTATAGGCGGATACGATGAGCCCGCCTATACCGCACAGTCCTCCCAATAAGCCGATGATGACGCCGATGTCCACGTTGCTGGCCTAGCCGCGCCCGTGCTACTTCTGGCGCTTCTTGCGCGTGATCTGGTAGGTTGACTGGTTGGCCGTCAACGCCAGGATCAGAACCTCGATCAGCCCTAGCACACCTGCCTTGTCGCACGTGACGGTATTGATGATGTCGTAGCACGACAGGCCGAAGATACTGCCCACCACGATGACGAGTAATATCCCCATCAACGCTTGCTGGCGCTCAGTCTCCAGGCCATCGTACCATTTCCGCACGCCCGGTATGTAACGGAAAAACAGTGAAAGTGCGACACCGGCGATCATGCCCAGTTTCTCAGCGGTCATTTTTTGCCTCCTCAGACTTGAATATTCCAGCCATTACCAGGGCCTGCTCCAGGCCCACAATCGCATTCATCAGCCCCCAGTACAAGTCGTCCTTTTTGCGTCGGGCGGCCTCAAAGCCATTCACCGCTGCCCGCAACTGCTCACGGGCTTCTTGGATGCGCTCGTCATCATCCGTGGTCATCTCTTCTTCCTCAACATCTCGTCCACCAACGCCGGGGCCATGTGCGCCTTGAGCACTGGCACCGGGTCCTTCCATCCGCCAGGGTGGCTCGTAAACCACCAGTGCGGCTCAAACAGCCGATCCCGCATGTCGAAATGCAAGTGGTCCCCGCCGGCACCCAGGGTGTAATTCCCGATGTGTCCGACACAATCCCCCGCCCCGACCATCGCGCCTATGCACCACCGGCGGAACGTCGGATCGTCGGCCAGGTGCCAGTAACGGATGTATAGCGGCTGGCCTTCGTGCTCTACCTCGATGACTACGCCGCCGAGGTAGGATTGACTGTAGCCGACGGCGTACACGATACCATTCGTCACGGCCCACCCCGGCTGGCCCCGGTCAATGTCGCCCCAGTTCGCGCGGTCCAGGTTCAGGTCTATGCCCGTGTGGCCGGCGGCGCTGGAGGTATCGTGCCCCTGCGCGCTATACCACTCTGGTACAGGCATATCTACCGTGCCGACGGGCGGATACCATTGCATAGGCTGGAGGGAGTCAAGCGCCCGTTGCACAGTCGCGCGGGCTTCGTCTTGTCTTTGCAAGGCCAGTACGAGAAGTCCTTGAAGTCCTTGGTCGGTCAATTGCCCACCTCACCGCAACGACGCATCCCCAACCCCCAACCCCACTATCCCACACCCCCCGCGTCATTTGTCGGCCATTAGGCCGTTGCGGTAAAACAAAATGGCCCCGGCGCGTCCAGAGACGCATTGCCGGGGCCATTTGCACCCGTTCGTACACCCAGCGCCATTTGCGCCAGGTTAGATTGTCGTGTGTTCTACTGGGGCACGGAACACGAAGAAAGGCGGCAACAGGGCATCATTCTCATCGGCAATAGGAGGCTTGGGTTTGTCGGCTTCGTAGTGGAAGAAATGCCCGCAGGCGACACACTGCAATTCGATGGATTGCTGGTTGATGAGGACCCGCACAGGTGCCCTGCAATCAAGGCACCCCAACCAGCGCGTAGTCTCCTGCTCCTGTCCCTGTTCGTCCATTCTGCCCCTGGAATGGGCTGAAACGGCCCATTCACGGTACTCAGTGTACCACGAAATGGGCCGCTTGTCAATAGGGCAATTCCTAGAAAATCCCGCCCCCAGTACCTCCTAGCCAAGGTGTGGCGGGCAATCGTCCTCCCCGCTTTCGTCGCCGCCAAGCACTATCTCAGGCGGCACCATCACCTCGAAGCCTTCTGCCCCACCCCCCTGCTGGGTTGGGTGGGTGGGAGGGGGTTGGGTTGGGGACTGGGGCGGGTTGCTGACCCATTCTGCCCACTCCGTGGGGTGGGGCGGTGCCACGTTGCGCGCGATGGAGATACGATTGATCGCATCCCACAATGTCATGTGCCGTGCGATGTCGAGCCCTTGCGGTCCGTCCTCCAGAATACCCACCTTGCTCAGGGTAGTGCCCCACCGCCGCGCCTGCTCGCCCGATATAACGGTGCCGGTGGGGAGCACCTCATTCGACCAGTCTCGGCGGCTGTACAGTGCCGGCTTACCGTCTTTTCCCCTCATTACTTGACCCATGACCAGGAAGGCCATCATGTCACGTCCTTCCTGTTGCTCGGGCGTCAGGGCGGTTTCCGGCTCCAATATCCCGCGCAAGGCGGTTTCTATCTCCTGCGCCTTGCCCCGGCCATCTCCGCCATTGTTCGGCGGAGTGCCATGGTACACGAGCGTCGGATCGCGCGGCTGTTCCGGGCGGCGCTTCTTCCAACCGAAGAACCAAGCAAAGCCCTGCTCGAACAGGTGTTGCTCCATGAACGGCGAGCGGTAGATCATCTCCTGCCCGAACGCCACCTCCAGGTGCACGAAGGAAAATAGGCCATATACCAGGAACAGCAGGCCCAACAATGCCATGCCACCACGGGCATACTTGAGGAGCGCCTGCACCGTGCTCCAGTTCCGCGTATCGAAAGCGGCATAGATCAGGACCAGGCCCAGGATCACGCCGATGCCCAAGGCGGCCAGACTGAATTTTAGCCCGCGCCCTCGCGCAAAGGCAACCTCCAGGACCGTGAGCATAGAAACGACAATAACCCCTATTTTCATGAGTAGGGTCACGATCTCACGCGCGCCCGCCATGCCCCCTGGAGTAACGACCACGGGCGGCGCTACGAACGTCACCACCCGCCACAGGCACCAGGCCAGGAACGCAGAGAAGGCAGTCAGGAAAATTCCGCGCACGATCGCGCCCAAGTCCAAGCAGTTGATCTCGTTGCCCTCGGCGTCCACGTCCACCCACTTGCGCGCCTGGACGAGATACCAGATGAACGTAGTCACGCCGATGACGAAGGCCACACCGAAGAAGGCCGTCGCACCCATCGCGGCGATACACAACACGAATGCGGCCACGAGGCGCGCGGCGGCCATAGAGACGGCATGCGCCTGCGCCTTGGGGACCTGTACGTCGAGAACAGGCCCCGCCTCACGGTGCTCTCCTACTTCGCTAGGCGTCGTCCGATCAATCTCTCGCTTGTAACTGAACCCGCCGCCGCCGTTACCTTTGCCGTTCGGCATTACGCCTCTATCCTCCTCGCGCGCAACCACGCCAAGAAGTCCGCGCGCACCACACTGCAAAATGTCGCCAGCGCCAGGTTGCGTTCGCGCTCAAATTCCAACCGCGCCATTCGCGCCGCCTGCGCCGCCTGCGCCGCTCGGCAGCCTGGTTGCGCATGTCCTCGAGCGCCTGCGCATCGTAGCCGGCCATGATCTGCTGCGCCCAGGCGATTGAATCCTCAATGATAGCGGTGTAATCTATCATCAGAAATCCCAGTCACCCGGATTGTAGGTCGGATCACGCCAGCGCGCATCTCGCGCCCGGGCCTCCCGTGCCGCCCACTCTGCGGCCAGACGGTCGAGGCAGGCAGTGTAACTCTCCCCAAGCGGGATGATCGTGTCCCCGACCACATCAAACGTGTCACGATGGACGGTAAACGCACCCCGACGCGCCAGGGCCAAGGCGGTGTTGTAATTCATGCCCTCTCCTCCTGCGCTACATCCGTGACGGGCTGCGGCGGCGGCTGCCGTACCGCCTCCTGCTCAGCACGCTGCCAACCATCAATCCAGGCCACACGCAAGTCTGCTGAATTGTATGGATTGGCAGTCAGAGCCAACTTGCCCCTGTACGCGATTCGCCCGCAAGCGCGGGCACCCTCAATCTCGATCTCTCTATGTTCCATTTTATCTATTCTCCTTTCTGCGCCGCTTCCGTGACGGCCTGCGGCGAACTCTGCGCGGATTGCGCCGCATGCTGCGATTGATATGCATCGCAGAATCGCAGGTGCGCGCTTACCGCTTGTTTGTTTGCGAAATGCTTACCGCTTGCGTTCGCATCTGCGCCGCAGAACGGGCAAATGTGCGGCGCATGACCATTGCTCTTGCGGCGATTGCGCGTCACTTGCACTTCGGACTGCGTGCCATGCTCCGCATCCTGCCCTACCTCTGCGACTGTCTGCGTCACTGGTGCATCGCTTATGCGACCGGCAAGCAACGCTTGTGCGAGGCCAATCGCTGCCAGGAGTAGGGGAATGAATCCCGCCACGATGGGAGCAACCCACTTCGTTGCCACGCCTTCCACTGCTGGCAATACGATGAGTAGCTGCCTCCACGAGAAAAGCCAGGCATACGCCGCCGTCAAGAGTTCCACGGGCAGCAAGAGCAAGGCCAGATGATAGCGCTTCTGGTTCTTGGGGTAGAGGCGTAGACGGCCAAAGTAGTACATCAGTGCTTCACTGCTGATGTCCGAAATAGTGTTGAGCACATATCCCAACCAGGTCGGGGCCATGAAACGCGCCATATATGCGCCGTCCAGGCCGGAACTGGCGAGCATCAGGCCGGCCGATACCAGCCACAGGCTATTTCTTAGCAGCCACCCTTGCTGCTCAGGCTTCACCGCCCGCCTCCTGTCTCAGGATTCGCTCACATTTCGGGCAATGAGGAGCTTCGCCATTATGCCACAATTCCCGCGCCCTGCATCCGCACATTGCGCGTCTATCACGATAATAATGCCGATACTTGGTATTGATACCTTTGCGCCAGCCGCTATCCATCACCCGCCTCCTGTAAATTAATCATCGCATGCCTTCTGAATCTGGCGGATCACAGCCTTTGCCATGGCCAGTCGCGCACGCAGGCACTCAATCTCAGCCCACAACTTGTCTATGCAAATATCGGCTGTCTCCAGGATGAGCAGGCCGTCGTTGTCTTCCTCGGCCCGTTTCATTTCGGCTTTCGCCTTTTCGACCATTTCCTCAAGACTCATCCTTGTGACTCCTGTACTGTTTTCTCCATCCATTCCAACACCGACTTTATCACATCCCCGTGACAGGCCGGCGATGTCTGGCTGGTGTCCCTACACCAGCACGTCAAGGTCACACCTTCCGGTCTCCGGGCCAGTGCGAAAAGCCGCCTGATCTCGGCATAGACCACGTTGTCCCCCGGCACGTATCGCCATATCCAGGCTCGGTACTTCTCGATACACTTGGCGCGATTGGTGCGACTGGTGATGGGATGGTCAATCCGTTCCTGATTGCCCAGTGGACTGCCCGGTCTATCCCGCATCGGTCGCCCGATGTACTCACCAGCGTCGCGGTTCACGTGACCAATTCTGACAGTTATCATGATTGCGCCTCCTGCTCCTGCGCATCGTACCACGCTTGCAAGTCCCGATTGTCGCAACCGGGCGCAAGGTACCCCGTCGCCCGATAGTGCAACTGGATGTAACGGCTATAGGCCGCCTGTCGGTCGCCGCCCGCGTTCGCCAGCGCCCATCGCGCGGCGTCGCCGTTGACCAGTTCGGGATGGGCCTTGCGCTTACTCACCGCGCACCTCAAAGGTGATTTGCTTTTGTGGACACATTCGCTCTTTGGCTATCTCTCCCAATTCCCGCTCAGCATCGTTATGCACCACAATAGTATCGCCGTCCTGGGTTTCTTCAATCGCAATCGCCAGTGCCATGTGCCAATTTGCGTGAGGTATTTTCCATTCACTCATTGTGTACCTCCACAACTTCCTGCACCACCTGCTCTGGCATCACCGTAGCGCCAATCCCGTGCCCGACGGCTTCAGCCTCAGCCTCACCCGTCTTGACGAAAGCGAGCGTCAAGGTTATGTTCCCGTCGAGCAGGAACTTGCCACCGATGGGCAAGTCACCGAACTTCTTGAACTCACCGCGTGTCAACATGTTGCATCTCCTGTACCGCCCGAATCGCGGCAGCGGTGGTGAGTAGTTTGTGGGCAGTCTCCGCAAACTCCTCATTGTCCGCAAATGGCAACCATGCCGCCTGCTCCAGCAGCCCCGCCTCTGGCAGCGCCTTCTCCAGCGCCTTCCGCCGCTCGCGCTCGGCGGCCAGTTCTGCCCGCAGGCATCCATTCTCCCCATCCAACTCCGCAATCTTTTCGCAGCGCCCCTCGGCTAATCGACGCTGGAGGGCGACTAGCTCCTGCAAGCGCCCGATCTCGGCCAGCAGGATGGGCATATTCAGTGCCTTCAACAATCCTTCGGAGTCGCCCATCCACTGGTGGGGTTGGTTTTCGGGATCCGTGATCGCTTGCAATGTGCCGCCCAACCGCGCCTCGATTGCGTCCAGGTCAATCATCCGCCACCTCCCGCTTTGGCCACTGCTCCCACTTCTGCCCGTCGAGCAGGCGGCTGGCGGCTTTCTTGCCGACGCGGTAGCACTTTTCAGGCTCCCACAACATTGCGCTATAAGTTGGATTCACACTGCCACGAATGTCTAGCCAGCAGGTTCGTTCAAGATTCAGGCTGTCAAGAAATGAACCACGGCCAAGGCCATGCGGCCACCATTCGCCCCATTGCTTGAAAAAGAACGGCACGTCCGCCGCCGCGCATGCATCGCGTACACCCCGAAACCAATCGGGATGCGCAGGACGGGCACCAGGTCCAGTTTCGCCACCTGCTATCACCCATGCCCGCTTGCCCAGTGCCAAGAAGTCATCAGGCAATATGACAGGGCCAAGTAGCGGCTCCAGGCTCACCCCCCGCACCGCGAACGGCGTCCGCAACAGGATCGGCATGCGCTCATCCGCGCGCTGCTGGTTTTCGGCAGAAACCAGGCCCCAGACATTGGGCAACGGCCAACTGCGCCAGCGCGAGTATATGTCTATAAACTGCTGCATTCTCTCAGGCCGCTTCGTGAGGATGATAAAAGTATGCCATTGCGCCCGTTCCATCGTCTCGAAAACCTGATGGACAAACTCAAATGGCACATCGTCGTGGAACAAGTCTCCCATGAACTGTACGCCAATTCGCGCGGGCTTCTTGCGCCTTAGCGGATCCCAGAGCCGTTGTTCCACCAATACAGGCGGCTCTTCACCAGCATAGGCAGCACGGAGGTCACACCGAATAGCCAGGTTCCCGCTCAACCTGTTAGCCATGCGCAGGTGCCAGCACTGTTGGCAACCCTCACCGCAAGGCGTGCATCGCATCGCAATGGGATTCCAACTGAGGTCCAAATATTCAATTCCTGTCTTATTCACATTGTCCTCCCCTCCGTCTCCCCCTCCACCCCGGCAAGCGGGGTGGCCGTGTTGGCATCCTCGCACTCCCACGCGGCCAGGAGCAAAACGGCGGCTTGTTCCACGGCGGCACGCAGGGTGATCCCGCGAAACACCCTACCGATATTCAGAGCGCGATGAAGGTCGCTCGATATCTTTACTGACTTCGGCTCTACCATAAGCCCTATCCTGATTGATTTCATTAAGTCCTCCTCATTCACTTAGTGACTTTGTCCATTTTACCACGAATCCCTTTTCGTGTCAAGTATTTGGATCGAATCGGCCCATTCTGGGGAAGCCACCTTTTTCAAGTCACAATATGTTAAGGTTCACCGCAACCCCCCGCGATACCCCCACCTGTGGCATCTGGGGGTCCCCGACCGGCACCCGTGGGGGTACGGCGACGGTAGGCATATTGCACGGAAACACTTATGGGCAATTGGTATTGGATGCTTGACAATTGTATAGCATCCTGCTATAATGGTCATTGTAGGATGAGAGAACGGGAACGAGAGAACCTGAACAACCAAGCCAGAAACCGGAACGGACCGAAGGACCAGAAGCCCTCCTGAAAGATAACCGATGAACGAGGATAACGGTAAGGCGAAAGGGGGTACCAACGGCAGAGGACAAGGGGGAACCGGCGGAGGCGGCGGCAGAGACGGGAGGCGGCGGAAGCAGAAGACCTCCCACGGTCGGTGCAATACTAGGCTTGCACCCTGAATGAGCGCAGAAGCGCGAAACCGAAAAGGAGCAACCGATGGACACCTTAGATTCGACATTTGCACTTTTCTTCGGCGGTGATGATGAGCCAGAGGTCAAGGCTTGCACGGACTGCGGCAAGGAATACGGCCTGTCCGTTCTGTACACGAAAGAGAACGGCAACCAGGTCTGGGTTTGCGCATCCTGTCGCATCAAGCGCGAGAACGAAGCGCGTGAACGGCACGAGCGCGAGGCGGCCAGGGTCGCACGGATGGCCGCGCGCGATGAGTGGGAACAGGCATAGAAACATAGCCGGGCCTGAGAAACCCGGCACGGTCGGTGGGTAACAGTCCCCACCCTGATGAGGCCCAGAAGGCCGATAACCGAGGAGGTACGGAAATGCGCCACTCAATCACGGATACGAACAATCGTGCAAAGTGTATGGCCTGGCGGAATGGCAAGCGATGCAACCGCAAGGCCACAACTGTTGTCTTCTATCGCAAGCCTACTCAGATTGAAGGCCACCAGGCCCGTTGCGCGGAGTGTGCTCAGAATACCGACGTGACGCGGATTGAGCAGGAGTGCGAGCGCGGTTTCACCGTGCATGTCAGTCCGCTCGATCCAATGCACCAGAGGCATTACGTAGAGGTGGCGTGATGGGTTGTGACAGTTGCCGTTTCTATCAGTTCGATTCCGAAGTCGGCCAGCGGATGTGCAAGGCTGGCCCTGGTGACATCTGCCCTGTCGCAGCCAATCGAGAGCGGGACGAGCGCGAAGTTGTTCGCCCGTGTCACGGTTGCGGCTACGATCTGGATGGGGCAGGTGCAGAGTGTCCGAAGTGCGGCGTCATCAATGAATGGCTATGAGATGGCACGGGCGACAGAGACACGGCGGCGGGTGAGAGTAGCCGCAGGGAGATGAGATAATGGACACCTACGGTGTATTGATTCGCAAGAACGGGTTGTGGGAAGTCAAATATCATAGCTTGACTCACAAGGATGCGGAATATATGACGAAGGTCCTCGGCATGCAGGGTTACATCACAAAGATTTCTCCAGCAGTGGAGGATGACCTTGACGCCGAACTGGGGCAGATGACGCAGGCCGCAGTAGCAGAGCAGACCGAGCGCGATGCCTACTGGGGCGGTATCGGATTTGACGCGGCCTGAGAGCCGCAGGGAGATGAGATGGACGGCATACAATGCGCGCGAATCATCGGCGGCGAGGATGACCTTCGCCAGAAACGCTACGGCTTCTTCCGCGACGGGGAGCCGCTACACACTGAATGGCCGATCTACTTTGACAACGACCAAGAAGCCATTCAGTGGTTCAAGGAGCACTACCCCGCAGAGTTTGCGCAAGGCGCGGAAATGCGGGTTTACGATTGAGTATCCGTGGGGCGCGGCACGGCGACAACGCGCAGGAGAGGCAATGGCAATCCCGTACAAGCTCTTTTCCAGGCTCATCCAGGACCTTGAGGAGTTTCTAGTGAGTCCGAATCTCACGACCGACAAGCACCTCTTGGAGACAGAGGACCAGGCTGGTTGGCCGCAGAGTGCGAATGCGGAACAACTAGCCGAGTGGGAAGCGACGCATAACCGACTGCGACCAACGTTCGAGGCGGCAGTCGAGGCATTGAGGAGCGCGGCCTAGTCCCGCGCAGGCGGCGGTGCACTTGCACCCCGCTCACCCTCAACCAATTGGCCCATTGGCGTAACGGGCCTAGTCGGAGTGATTCCCGATGAGTAACCGACGACTGGTGCACAACGAACTGTCGGGTTGGTTGGCGGTGAGGAGGGCGCAAGATACAGGAAGCCTCCAATATCTGAGAAAAGGAGTATCATGGACAAGTGCGTGATCTGCGGCAAAGAGTTCAAATTCGGTAGCGACGTGGATGACATCGAGGAAGATGGTGGCCCTGGCGTCATCTGCGGCCAGTGCGTCCGTGACGCGGATGCGGCAGAGGATACGTTCGATCCAGAGGCGGCCTAGAGCCGCCACCTTAATTCATCAAAGGAGAAAAATGGACATCGAGACAGCACTCGCCATTGCCCACGACAAAAACATGACGGTAGAAGCGTGCAACAAGCACGCCGCGTCCCTTGATTGGGATGCGGATCAGATGTTGTACGGACATAGCAACCCGTCTGAGCAACTCCAGGATGAGGCGTGGGAGAAGCGCCAGGCGGCAAATATCTGGCGCAGAGTTGCAGATATACGCACACGCTCGTAAGTTTCGATCC
>Ga0307376_10005137_pt1 | contig 11843 bp, 20 predicted proteins | sample TR2MG_FD_202536 | JGI IMG/M metagenome (GOLD analysis project Ga0307376, IMG submission 202536) | Soil microbial communities from Risofladan, Vaasa, Finland - TR-2 | ecosystem: Environmental > Terrestrial > Soil > Coastal area > Acid sulfate soil | place: Finland: Risofladan, Vaasa | collected... | reverse complement strand
GCCAGGTACACCGTTGGAGTCTGTGATGTTGTTAGTGTGGCGTATGCGGCAGGATATTGAGTTCCAGCGCACAAGAGTAATGGTCAACGCGACTCTTGCCGCTGCTGCTAGAGGGGAAAACATCCAGGCTGCGAATAAGGAGTTGCAGAGTGCTTGGCAAGACTACCTTGATGAGATGTTCCCTTACCAAAAGGGAAAACGTATGCGTACTGATGAAGCGGCCATAGAGTTCTTGAAGCGGGAAGTCGCCAAGGGACCACTTTCGGTAACCCCGCTGCAACCCGTGGGCAAGGCATCCAGCAAACTCAAGACACGCTGGTTTAGGCGTGAGGAGGAAAAGTGATGGACGTACGTGTGTGCCCGGTGTGTGCTTCGGCAAAGATAGATAAGGTTCGCTCTGTAGGAAGCGACAGTGAAGTAGCATGCGCTAATTGTGGTTGGTCTGGCGAGTACAAAGAGGCGCTCGAGGCGGGAGTAAAAGACCGACAAATCCTGGAGAATATAGTCAGTATCGGAGGCGATCCCTTAGCCATGAAGATAGCCGAAGAAGTCGCCACCACGTACTTAGTGTTTTTAGCACAATATGCTGGACGTCCCATAGGATTGGCGTTGATGGAATCTGGTGTAGTGGGAAGAAAGGATTCCAAGTCTCTGGCTAGGTTAATAAAGGCCGCTTGCCGAGGAGCACACAAAGCTACCTTGGACGAGATAGAAAAAATGCAGGAGGAGTTACAGGATGGACAACGACCCAACCCAACTTGATTTAGAACGGCCAGACGAATATCAGGAGATCGGAGACGAGGTCTATTGCTGGCTACCGGGCAATTATGACCGCGAGTGTAATGGAAGTTGTGTCGCCTTCGATACAATATTTGAGACGGATCAGAGACGCAGCCAGTGTTCCATCATAAACCTCGTCAAGTCTGTAGCGTTGTCTCACGCCAAAATAGCAAACGTCGAGAACACAAAAGCTAGGATAGCCGTGGTTCCTAATCAGTCTCCGCCAGAGGTGAGGTAATGAAGATTGTTAATTTCGGACAGATAGTAAATCTGGAACGTGGCGTAACACTAGCTCACCAGCTTACGGTGGAGCTGCCATCTGGGCGTAGGCAGCAGGTGCTGACGGACGAAGTGACAGTGCAGCAGCTTTTGGACTTAGTGTCTGACGTAGGAAACACTCCACGGAGCGTGGAGCAGAAGACGCCGGACTCTATGCTCGAGCGGGACATCGCTTTGGATGCGGAAGGCTTGGGCGAAGAGGCTTACGATGACGGTTCCACATTTGGTGGGGATTATGACCCTGGAGAGGTGCGGGGATCGGAGGCATTTCCTCGGGAGGTCAGCATGGGCGTTTTGGTAGAGTCTCCGGTCAGAAGTGACACAGCGCCCAGGGGAGGGATAGGGCAGCCTTCACCTACTCCGCGTCCTCCGGTAGATAGTGAGGGTTTCTATCTACCTCCTCCAGCTAGGACAGTGCCGAAGGATGAGCTGGGATACCCTATCGTACAACAAAGGGCTAGGCCTCCTACCGTGCCGGACGATGACGGGGAGGGGGACGGAACGCAAATCTGATGAAGTGTTATGCGTGTGATAGGTGCCTGACGATAGTGCGTGTCCACGGTGACCCTGTGGAAATTCAACGTCTAATCGTACGCCACACTTTGTGGCAGGAAGGTCTTCCGTGCGTCAATAGCCACTGTCAGGAGAAGATGTACGAGTTGTCCGAAGCTGAGGCCAGGGCAATCAGTTCGGTAACCACACCAGGTGTGGTTAACCTGGTGACTTTGACTGTTGGTGAGTTCTTCCGTGCGTTGTGTGGTTATGGGTTGCCCGACGAGATAAAGGCGGACCCGGAAGTGGTCAAGGCCCTGCTGTTGAGCTCCAAAGTAATAGATGCGTCAGTAAGCAAGTCCGCTTCGGGGAGGACTCTGTTGGAGAAACTGGACCTGGAAAACGGTACTTGTCTGCACCTGGCGTCGTCTAGCCGAGGCCCAGTAGTATTTAAGGTGACTAGGAGGCGTGATGACAAAATCGATAATGTTAGCGGTGAGTTACAGCAGGATTCCGAAGACGGAACGGTACGACTCGGAGATAGAAGTGAAGCTGCTGACTGTGCAGGAGGGTGCCAGTGCCGAGGAACAGACGATAATCAGAGGCATGAGGCAGCATGTGAGCATGGAGAACATCATTGCGGATGTCCACAAGCTACTTCGTGTGCACCCGAATGCTGCAGTGACGATGCTACGCGGGACCACGAGACCGACACAGTACGGGCAGAAACCTCCCAGAGGTTTCGAACTGGATACAAAAATGAGGAATCTGATTAGGGATGACCTCCATGAAGCACAAAAAGCATTTGCGCCTATAGAGCGAGTAATAAGAGTGCGACCTACGTCGCCGAGTGTAGCGATAAAGGAGTAGACAATGAGTGGAAGAAGCAGACTGAATTTCGAGGTAGGGCCTGGAGCCGAGGTGAAGACGGTTAAGCATGCCATACCTGTCGATGTTTTCTTGGCAGCGGGCATAGTTGACGGAGAAGGAAAAACATCTAATCGCTTAGTTTTCAAAGCTAAGGGAAATCCTCAGTTTTATTTCCTATTCCCTAGTGGCACGGAGAAGAGCATGAAGCCTGCGGCGGGTTGGTTGCAGGATCAGTTGGAGGCACAAGTGCGTGACTTAGAAGATACCGAAATCACAGCCATCCCAGAGGACCCAGTTACCAATCTTCCTTCCGATCCATTGGAGGGATAGATGAAGAAGAAGCTGAGACTAATGGGAGACAATATCCTCATCAAACTGGATGTGGAATCTGAGAAGACATCTTCGGGCATTATATTCAGGCCGAACGAAGCCATGGAGACTATTCTGCGTACTGGGGAGGTTATCAGTGTCGGTCCCGGTAGGTGGGCAAAGAACAAAGATATCGACCTTGATATGCGCATACCGATGGTGGTGGAGGTAGGGGAAGGGGTTATCATAAACCGATTCATCGCTTCGAATACCAAGACCGCTGAGACGCTACACCAGTTTATCCTTGATGAAGACGAGGCACTCATCAAAGCTTCGGATATCTTGCTGGTGTATGACCGTAAGACGCCGATTACTTTGAGCTGAGGTGCACTATGAGAGTGATACATGTTGCGAAAGACAACGCCATCGAGTTGTCGTGGATGTGGTTACCGACATTTATCGGGCAGAATTATGGTGTTTTGAAGGAGCTGGGCAAGGCTTGGGAGGATGAGTTCCCTAAGGGAGTAGCTATCACTCCAGAGAGTTTGGACGCGATGCATGAGTTCACCATAGATTGGCTGTGTAAGAAGTTCTACATCGCGGGGCTCTACAAGTATCTCAAGGCCATAGAAAACGTGGAGGAATCGGGTGATGTTGTTTAGCGAAAAGCAAGCTGGTCAGTTCTTCCGCGATCTGCGTGCCGCATCGGTGGAGTTTTTGCAGCATCACGGTCTGCCGATAGATCAGGGACGCAAGAGGTACGCTACCTGGAAAGAGGGCTACCCGATAGGGGTTACTGCGCACTACACGGCAGGAGTGACGTGGAAGGGTACCGTTAACTGGTTAAACGACGGCACCAACAAGAACTCGGTTAGCTGTCAGATGTTGATACTCGACAGGATGCTTCCGGAGTACCAGGATATAACCGACAGGTATCCAGCGCTTAGAGATTTACGAGTCACTACCATAATGCTGTCGGACGGTATCATACCGTGCTGGCATGCTGGGTGGGTCAACAAGTTCACTTTCGGCATTGAGAATAGGAACGCAGGGCAGCTCAAGTACGATAGAGGTAAGTGGTACTGGTGGGCCAAGAAGTGGTGTGCCGAGTTCCCGGTCGAGGGGTTGGGGAAGACCCCGGTGAACTTCGGTGGGCAATGGTGGGAACCCTACACGTTTGGTCAGATATGCGACAACATATTGGTCTGTCAGATGCTGCATAGCATCTATCCGAAGCTGAGCCCTAGTTGGTTTTTGCCCCACTCGGCTACCACAGGTACCAAGTATGATACCGGGAGAGCGTATCCTCTAGACAAGGTGAGGTCTGCCGTCTTTTCGCAAAAGCACGTCGAGGACCTTATCTGGCTCCATGATTATAGGTACAATACGAAATATATGGAAGACTACGCAGAGGAAGAGGACAACGAGTTCCTCCTCGAGATGGCATTCAAGCAGGAAGATCGGTTTGATTACGACGATGCTCGCGAGCTACCTAAAATGGTCATGGAGGAGCCTCCCGAGGCAGATCTACAATACCTAATCCAAGAGGGTGAGTGGAAGAAGGAGCTCGGCGCGGTTCGTAGAGCTTTGCACAGATTAGGCTACTACGTCCCGGCGACAGCTTCCCAGACTTTGGATAAAGACACAGCCACAGCAGTTTATCAGTTCCAGAAGTCTATGGGTTTAAAGACGGACAAGGTTCCTGGGGGAGTGACGCAGATGGCTTTGATGAAAAGGTTGAAGCAGTTCAACCTGGGGTGAGCATAAATGTTGATTAGGCACGAGGGTGAAGGGTGTTTTGGCTGTCCATTTTTTCACTACATGCATGTAGTGTACGGAGAGGAACCCGTGTGCGGATTAAACGGCGTGACACCAGTTTCGGAGAGTCCTTTGGAGGTGAAGATCGAAGACCCAAACGTAAGTCCAGGCACTTGTCCTCTTCTGGATTTATTCGGCACAGGCTTGGAGGTGCAACGTGGCTGATACGGCACTGGATAGGTTTTTCGAGATTGAGAAGGATAAGTACGGCAAGGCGGCTTACTATTTTAAGCCGGATAAGGCCTCTTCGAGAGTCAGGGCATTTTATGCCCGCCCGTTTTGTCCGAAGTATACTCAGAGCTTCAGCACGACGATGTACCCAAACACATTCTTTGCAGAGAAGAAAAAGGGTAATACGCAGAGCTGCCTGGAGACGGAGTACCACGAGAACGTACACAAGTGGGATCGTTGGCATGAGGGGTTCGCGTTCGTACTCAAGTATGCTTGGCCTCACTGGATGGGACTGCCTTTCCTACTCGCAGTTGTCGCTCTCAGTGGTATGTGGGGCTGGATCGCTTTTGCTGCTTTTATCGGTCTTCTGCATCTTGGATTGGTGATTTTGGAAGTAAGCGCACGTAGAAGTAAGGATGGCGTAGCGTCCGGGGGAGCCGCGGTACCTCTCTATGTGTTTATGCTCTTTGGGCTTATTGCCCTCGTTTTTATATCCATCAGGGATGGTGGGTATTGGGCGTTTCTATGGCTAGGTGCTTTGCTTTTCTTTAGCCCATGGCCCTTCAAACCCATTTTTAGAAGAAATTATGAGATACGAGGCTACACCATGTCCTTGTACAGGATTTGGTTGAAGTACAAAGACGTGTTTGACGCCGAGAAATTCAAGGCAGCGATAGACGAATATGCCGACATATTTGCGGGCCCTTCGTACTTATTCATGGAGACAAACAGGAAGCGGGTGCGGCAGGAGTTCCTGTTCCAGGTGGCACGCATCCAGTTCTCGGAGGCCGGGTTCCTGGAGAGGTGGGTTTGGAAAGCAGACATAACCAAGTCACTACGTGCGGAAGCGGAACCGTTTAGGATGGCCAAGTTTTCCATAGATCGGGAGGGTTTTGGTGGATAATGGCATGTTGATCAAGTCTCGTCTGAACTTGAAGATAGATAAGGACCTAAAAAAGTGGGTGATGGGTTACGCCAAGAGAAGAGGGACAGACGTAACCAAACTGATAACTGAATACTTCATTTTCCTGCGCGAACAGGAGCAGCGTCAAGACGCTGAATATGTGGAGCAGATATAATGGCAGGAATAGGCGGGCAAAAAACGGCGGGTAAGCTAGTCACAGTGCAGTCGGCGTTACCACAAGATATCGACGGCATACTGGATGCTGTGCGCAAGATCATCATGCTTGGTGAGGTGCAGACAATTACGCTCAGAACCGATGAGCCTATTATGTACCAGAGGTTTGTGCCTGCTGGGGAAGATATATTACCAGAAGAGGGCACACAGTCTTTTGCGGAGCTAACTCCATATGAGATCCTCAGAAATATTCCGATGGATGATTGGTTGCCCGTTAATAGAGAGGCGCATCCTGCTTCTATTTTGGTAGATATGTTTTTGCATATGGCTGCTCTTGGGTGGGTAGTGACGCATTTAGTGTTGTCGGAGAGCCCTAAATTTTGGAAATGGTTGGGTGCGTCACCTACAGTTACGGCAAATCTCAATCAATTCTTAGGTGCCAGGGTAGAACGCAGCACAGACCTGCCGTCTGACGTTTTCATTCTTTGTGGGTCTAGGACAAGGCACGCTACGATAGCCGAGGTCGGTCTAGCATTGAAAGGCACAACCTATGAGCAAAGAGTTGATACAAAAGGTGATTGAAGCTGGGATAGTTCCAGAGCAGGCTGTCAAGCAACTGAAGGCGTGGAGGCAATTGCCTGATGACGTTCCAGAAGCGGAAAAACAGCAGGTTACCCAAGAATTAGTCATGGACTTTGTTAGACGTATTGCTGAGCTATTGGAGTCGAACGGTGAGTTGCCTGAGTTACGGGAAACCATGCTGGATTTGGCGGCCAGGTTCAACAGCAAGAGTGAGGACTGCATGGTGCTCATCGATATGGCATCGCAGCGTCTATCCATCAACACTCGAGTTCTCGTGGACGGATCTCAGTTTTTAATATTCAAGTGCGATAAGCACGGTGATTTAGCTACGCATTTAGGCAACCAGGTAGCGTTAAGAGATGGCAGAGTGTGCGAGGTCACAGAGACCACGCCGTTGTACAGTGGGGAGGACTTAGCGTTCTACAGATGCAGTGTTCAGGAGGTACCAAAGTATGCCCAAATGTCCGAATTGTGGCAGCGCAGCCCATAGCTATGAGCTGCTGGTAGTGGGGGATGCTATAGCATGTCCGAGTTGCTTGGATCCGAGAAACATGGAGGGTAAAATGGCCGAGGAAAAGAAGCAATTGGTGTCGATGACACTGAGTGAGGTGCAGGAATTCGTAGGTGGCGCTCCGGATCATGAGATTGCTATCGAGGGGAGCTACGCCGGCTTAGAGATCAAATTCAATACGACTTTCGATAAGATACGTACTTTTTTTACGCAACGTAGGGAGAAGAGCGGAAAGACTACTCTCCAAGCCGTCAAATAGGAGTAGCGATGGGGTACATGATCTGTGGAATTTACGAAGACAGACCGGAAGAATGCAAACGATACCCAGAACCGGGATCGTATATTCTTAAGCAATGCTCCTTCTACTTCGCCGACAATGAGCGGAAGGGTGCCTGCGACCCAGAGTGTCAGGCTGGATGCTGTATGCTTCCCCGGCACCAAGGAGAGCCGACAGGACCGGCCGTACCAGAAATTGCTGGCGGACTCCCGTGCAAGCACCTCGTCTACGCTAAGACACACCCTGCTTTGTCCACTGACAGGAAAGCCGATACCGCCGCTGGAAAAGATAGAGGAGATAATAGCGAGGAACTTGACCCTGTCGAATTGGCGTTGGCCGAGATCGATCGCTATAAAGGGGATCGCGCTCGCCTTGCAGCGATGGGCGGCAGAAGTGGGACTGGAGAAGGCGGCGAGAAGGGGTGAGATGTTGTTTGGCATGCCGGAGCCGTTTAAATACGCAGATGCGGCCAACGCCCCATGGATAAAATTAGAGAGTCTACCGCAGCTTACTCCAGAGGAGTTTGCTGATCGACTTGGAGGGATCGTGGATGGAATCGAACGAGCGAGACATACTGCTGACCAAGAGCACGACACTAGCGATCAACGCCTATTGTCGGGTGATGGAAGTACATCTGAAGATGGTGGAGCAGGGGGCGAGCCCCGAGTTGAAGGGCTCTGCGAAGGAGACAGTGATGCTGGCGACGGAGGGTCTCCGGAGGGAGGTAGAGTTATTGCGCTTCATCCGCGAGGAGATCGGGAGGGCAAAAGAGGACTATCAAGACAGCTCGTTTGTCTAGAGCTACGGGAGCATCAAGAAGACCTGAAAGCTTTCCAGGATGCTTACGGGAGCATCCATCGGCGTGTACAGGAAGTGAAGGACGAGGGACAGCTCATGAAGCTGTTAAACTGGTCTGGTACGTCGGCGGTTATGGGGTCTCTCGAGTTGGCTATACATGCCATTGAACGCGTAGTTGATGAATTGAAGCAGCTACTTCTTAACATCGATATGGGAATAGTTCCCAATACAGACGAGGATTGAAATGGGTAATAAACTGCCTCCGGAAGACCTATTATCTAAGGCCATCGAAAGCACCGGGGTCGTAGAGGTGGTCCGTTCTTCAGCAGATGGGACCTCCATTAAGGTACTGTACAGGGTCAGACAAAAGCGTATTTGGCTGGGAATACTGGAATATGTGCTGTCGAGGGCTGACGGGTGGAGTGCGCATGTCTGTCAGCAGTACTTCATGCGCGGTGGGCGCTTGGTGTATGGCTGGAACTTCATTCTCCAGCCCTTGGATATGCTGGACGTAGTTGTGGGATTGCTGTCGCAGGCTGCCCGGGTCGTACCCAGGACGCTTCCTATAACGGCGGGTCCTTTGGATTCCTTCCCATTGATGGGAGCGTCCATTAGGCGGACAGCTAAAATAGCATTCGATCCCAGGTTGCCAGGACCCGATAAGGGTGGGCCCAGCCACAAGGGTGCCTTTGCTATGGGTTCGGGGGAGTAGATGTCAGAATTCCATGGACCAGCAGAGAGCTCGAATCTCTACGAGTCGAATGAGCAGCAAGACATCGAGCTAAGCCCTGTCGAGATGCAGGAAGTAGCCGATAAGTTAGCGTCTCTAAAGAAGTTTTTTGGGGAGAAGGTCAATGCCAGGTACAAGATAGAGGTTCAGTTCGGCAAAGCACGCTCTACTTGGAAGCCGTTTCATGGAGCCATGTCTCTGTATCTAAGTGGCACTAAGCTAAACGGTGGCGGCGACGAGAAGCTGTACATATGCCCGCGTGACGATTGTTCGGGTATCATCTTGCCTATAGAGAGATTTGTTGAGGAGACGCCTACACACAAAGCTATTGCCAGGGTACCCTGCCCAGAGTGCCAAATCATGTGGCCTGAAAACACCTTGGTTGGAGAGCTGTTCTTCAATTTGACAGCTAAAAAATGGGCAGAAGCTGTTCATAAAATGTTCGTGCGTTTAGATCACAACGCTGACATCTATTTGAAATATCATAGAGAGGACATACGATATCAAACAGCATTAGAGGTGGCTAAGAACACTGGAGGGGAACTATTGGCCAAAGCTAGAGTTACTAGAGGACTACACATTTATCCGTTGGCGAATATCATCAAAGATACTGGAGCTGGCGCACAGCTTTATGATCGTTTTTTGGCTTTCATCAATGCATAGAAAAAACGCAGCAGTGACAGCACATTCCGTACTGACTCCGCCACGGTCTCTGGCCGGCTGGGATTTCAACCCTGCATCTCCTAGACGGGAATTCCTACACGCGGCACGTTTCAGCGACTTCGTTAGTCTACGCCGGAGACAAGATTCTTATACCTCAAAATTAAAAATTTTGCATAACACAAATAGTTCTATCTTCAGGGAAGGAAATAGAGATGACAGCTAATTTTCACGAGGTAATGTCTAGACGGAACGAGTTACTTCACAAGCTCGCTATATGGCAGGAGATAGCTGATCATCTAGTCAAGTTTCTTGATACAGATTCTTTTCCTGCCGTGGTAGGCATTAGGTCTGAAGGTGGCGGCATGGTTGCCCCACAAGAAAGCATAGAAGCCGTGCTCAATACAGTAAAAAGCAGTTACGTGGGCGAGATACAAGAGGAATTAAAAAAGATCAATAAGCGCGAGGTGGCTGAGTATGTCGAACAAAGAAAGCAAAGCAGCAGCAAGAAAAAAGGAAAAGAGACTAAAAAGGGCACAAAAGGCAAACGGGCCTTCAAAATCCCGTCAACCAGATCCAAATAGAACAAACGCAAAGGTTGTGCACGTCAATAACGCCGTCAATTTCATGCTCCAGCAGCATGGTGATCTAGAGAAGCGTGTACAAGAGAGCGTAACGCAAGTCTGGGGGAACCAGTCGGAACTGAAGGGCGGCATGGATTCCGCTGAGTTCAATCTGCGCACACACCAGAAGGTTCTTAACGCCTTGGCTATCGAATTCGAGCGGCTGGTAACGCACTTGAACGACGAGGTGTTCAAGACTGAACATGAGATGGTAGTGCTAGAACTAGCAGACGTCACCCTTCCACCTGTTGGTGACGAGGTGCCGCACGTTGTACGGCGCCTGGATTGGCCTTATTATCATGAACAGGTGGAAAGAGATCTGAGAATCCTAGCAGAGAGAGAAGCATGGGAGGCGGCCGAAGATGAGCAACGGAAGCTCGATGTGATACCCGTGCCGGAGCAGATAGAGGAGGTACCGCTGCCTCCACAGGATAATATCCCCGAGGGGGCAACGGTATTTGGAGGGTAAAATGACACAAAAGAATGCGGCCAAAGGTAGGCGCAAAAAAATCACCGTCGAGAAGACAGGGCACCCCGCGGCATTTCGAAAAATGCGGTGCCCTGCCTGCTCGATCGGTTACGCTGTGGAGAGTAATACCACTAAAGGAAAGTATGTCTGCTCAAGATGTGGGGCAGAGTGGGGAAATCGACCTCTCTAAAGTTTTGGATTATACACTTCAGTGTGGTCTTTATCTGGGTGGATTTGATCGAATCTGGGAAATTCTAGTGCATTTGTGGCGTATCCCTCCGACACGTATTGGCGGCTAGTGTATTTCACTGTGACTACCATGGGGTACTCCATCTTGGACATTTCCAGTCTCTGCCTATCTGTAAAGCCGGACCCTACTTCGCAGATATATACCTGCTTGTTCAAATCTGGGCTCATCTGGTACAAAGATAGAGTTCCCAGAAGACCCATATTCTTTCCAGTGCCAAAGCTTCCTTGTGGGTATTCCTTTGTCCCGTATTCTGGTGCGTAGTAGGCGATGAAGTCGTCCTCGTATTCGGCCTTCAGCTTGAAGCAGCAGCCCGGTCTATCTGGTTTGCCGTGGAAGGAAAAGCTGTACTCCCCGAACATGGCGTTCTTTTGATATCCTACCCAGCCCTCGTAGCCGTTCAGAGCGGCCTCGTCTTTAGCCTCGGCGACACTGCCTTCGAAGTTATCCAGCGGGAATAGGAAACGGTCCTCTTCCATTAGTTCGTGGTAGTCGAGGAACATATCCGTAAAGTCGTTCTCAATCTTGTGGCAGAGCTCTCCACAGGTCATAGTCTGCTCTATGTAGCGCCCCCTCCAAACTGGTATTCTCAGCAGGTAGAACTTCATGCACTCGCCCTCATCCTGCAGTTGTATGGCTCTGTCCGTTTTGGACCGCATGATACTCTGCACCCGAAGCAGGTCTCTCTTATCGTTGCCGTCTCCCATGAATGCCTCGAATAACAAAATGGATTTGGGAGGGAATTTCAGTTCCCTCAGAGCAGTCACTAAGTGTGGAAAATGATTAGTGATGTCATCCATTCTCCTGGTATATAATCTGGGTCTTCCGTCATTCATTATCTGGGCGATGGTCATCATTCCATTGATTTTGCGGGTTAGAATCAGATCGTTATCCGCTTCTAGCTTGGCTACAAACTTTGGGGATACGTTGTTCTTAGGTTTGGAGAAGCACAGGTTCTTAGGGAGTATGTCGTCGAAGGGTATCTCTGGTCCTGTGTCGTACTGGGGGTTTTCTACCGGACCTCCTAATAGGGGTCGACCATCCAGTCCGACCTCGACGTAGCCCTCCTCGATTTTCTTTCGTATGAGCCTATCCATGTTGAAGCAGGCGTTGGCTGAGGCGTCCATAAATGCTTTCGTCCCCGCCTTA
>Ga0307376_10005134_pt1 | contig 11844 bp, 9 predicted proteins | sample TR2MG_FD_202536 | JGI IMG/M metagenome (GOLD analysis project Ga0307376, IMG submission 202536) | Soil microbial communities from Risofladan, Vaasa, Finland - TR-2 | ecosystem: Environmental > Terrestrial > Soil > Coastal area > Acid sulfate soil | place: Finland: Risofladan, Vaasa | collected... | reverse complement strand
CAATATTATAGCACCAAACTGTTAACAACCATCCAAAAACTATTTTTTATCTAAGAAGGCTGTTAATAACCCTTATAAATTTGTTAATAGTCTGTTAGTTTTTTATTTCTTCGTGCGTTGACCCTGGCATTATTCATGTCTTTTAACGTTATATTCCTTTAATTGAGTACCTTTGCACCGTAATTTAAATTGTGACGATTCTAATATCTATTATAGATCGTATTTTGATAAATAAACAAAGTATTAAAAAGGTTAAAAAAATGAGAAACAAGGTTCTAATGGGACTATCAATCATTGCTATGGTTGCAGTCCTTTCGGGTTGTGGTAAAAAACCACAGGTTAAGATTGATGCAGCAAATGCAGCTATTGAAGCTGCAAAAACTGCTGAAGCGCCAGTCTATTTGCCGGATGAATTTGCAGCTGTTCAGGATTCAATGAATGCAGTAATGGCTGAGGTTACAACGCAGCAATCAAAATTATTTAAGAATTTTGGCCCTGCTAAAATCAAACTGGACTCTGCATTAACTCAGGCTAACAAGGTTGCTGCCGATGCTGTAGTTAAGAAAGTTGAGGTTCAGAAAGAGGTTGAAACATTAATTACAGAGATCAAAACTGTTATTGAAGAGAACAAATCTCTTATGACCAAAGCTCCAAGAGGAAAAGAAGGAGCTGCAGTACTTGAGCAAATTAAGAGTGAAATGACTACTATTGAAGGTTCTGTTGCAGAAGCAAAAGTAATGTTTGACAATGGTTCATTCATGGAGGCTCTCAACAAAGTTAAAGCTGGTAAAGAAAGAGCCGATAGCATCAATGCCGAACTTAAAGAAGCTATTGCAAAAGTTAAAGCAAGAAGGTAATAAATAAGTTCATTCTTAATAGTATAAAATCCCCGGTAATCTTCCGGGGTTTTTTATAAGTCATCACAGGGTAAATGAAAAAGGTTAATAGATTATTACTTTATATCGTAGTATTTACCGGGTCTCTACCGTTGGCAATACTACTTTTAATCTTTCTTACCCCAGTTCCACCGACAGGAGAAATGGAACATGCCAGAAAAACAATTTCGATAGCTGGCAGAGGTAGAGCAGACACCTATTCTAATAAGCTCTATGCCGAAGCACAAATCTATTACGATTCAGCGATGGGAAACTGGCAGAATGAGAATAACAGATTTATCTATTTCAGAAATTTTGAGAAGGTTGCACTGTTTGCAGAACTTTCTACAAAAAAAGCTAGCCAGGCTGCAGAAAATGCTGTCAGCAATTCATCAAATCTGAAAATGAAACTTATACAGAAAATTGATTCTCTAAATAATCTTATATCCGGAGTTAACAAACTTTTCTATACTTATCCTTTAACTTCTGAAATACGCGAACGTATCTCAAGAGGTAAGTTGTTTCTAAAAGAGGCCGAAATAGCATATCAGGAGGGGCAATACCTCGAGGCAAACATAAAAATATCCGATTCCGAACTTCTTCTGATGGAAGGTTATAGCTATGTAAATGAAAATCTTAAAGAATATTTTCAGTCCTATCCTGTATGGAAAAGCTGGATAGACAAGACAATAAGTGACTCGAAAAAAAACAGGGATTATTCGATAATTGTTGATAAATTTTCAAGAAAATGTTTTATCTATCTTAACGGGATAAAACAATACGAGTTTGAAGCCGATCTTGGCTTAAACTGGGTTGGAGATAAAAAAGTCAGAGGCGATATGGCTACCCCGGAAGGGATGTATAAAATCACGAAAAAAATCGAAGGCAGTAATACAAGATACTATAAATCCCTCTTATTAAATTATCCTAATGATGAAGATAAAATGAAATTTCAGAACGAGGTTATTAGCGGCTCATTACTACCTAATGCTATAATAGGTAGCTTGATCGAGATACATGGTAGTGGAGGAATTGGGATAGATTGGACTCAAGGATGTGTTGCTCTCACAAATAATGAAATGGATGTGGTATTCAAAATTGCTAAAGTGGGCACACCCGTTACAATTGTTGGCTCCATGACTGATCTTCAGTATGTTGTAACAAAATAAATTCTCTTAGATGGGAAATAATAAAATATTAAATAAAGGGTTACAACCTGATACTGAGAAGAGTATAGAGAAAAATATTCATATCAGAAATAATGAAATTATTAAGATAATAAACTCATTATGGCAGAAAGTACGTCCAGGCAGAAGTTTTCTCCAGGATTTAAACAGGCATATTGTTACCATCATTTCAATACTAATATTCCTTTTCATAACAATTTTCCTTTTTTACTTTGTCCCTGCTTTACAGGAAATAGCATCAGTAGAAAAAACTGATATAACCAACGATAAGGAATTTAAGAAAGAAGTATCCTATAAAACACAAATAAGCCAGATTACCCGAGATATTCAACATCTTTCAAGGAAATATAAGGCTTATACCTCGGGGCAATCATATATTGTAATAAATACCTCAGATAACCGGTTCTTTTTGTTCAGAAATAAAAGAATTTTGAGAGAAGGTTTCTGTAGTTCCGGAAGTTATACGTTACTACAGACGCAAGAAGATAAACAATGGATATTTAAAACACCAAAAGGAAAATACAGGATCCAGGGCAAAACAACCAATCCTGTCTGGAAAAAGCCCGACTGGGCGTTTGTTGAAGAGGGTTTACCGATTCCACCTAAAGACGACTATACCAGATTTGAATATGGAGTATTAGGAGATTATGCCCTATCAATTGGTGATGGATACCTGATACACGGAACTATCTACAAACGATTTCTTGGAATGCCGGTCACTCATGGATGTGTCCGGCTGAATGATGAAGATCTTGAGATTATCTTCAAGACTCTGAGCATAGGTTCAAAAGTTTATATATTCTGATGTTACCGATAAATAGTATGGAAACAGAAATCATCAATGATAGAACCGGCAGAAAGAAAAATTTTATAATTCTGACCTTCATACTTTCTGCATTCATTATTTATTTTTCCATAATGTCAATGATAGGCCCGGGACGTAAATTGGCCCAGATAAAAAGTGAATATGGTATTAAACCGATTGGGAATAATCTACCTGACGAAAGAATCTTTTCTGATTCTACATATCTGAAACTGCTTAAAGAGAAGTCATTTTTGCAATCAAGATTAGCAATGGCAGGAACGGACTCTATTTACCTTACCATAAACCTTACAGATAGTGTCGTCAATATTGAAATAAGCGGGGTGGTTGTTCATAAAGCAAAGATTAGCAGAAACAGTGCCAGTAAGATGCTTATAAAAGGTAATGAAAACCTGATTTTATCTATGCTTTCCTCTCCATTTAAAATATCTAATGATTATTCAACTATAAAAAAGGAGCCGGTTATGATCAAGATGGCACCAAAAGACACTTCTGAATATAAGCCTGATATAATGCCTGATACAAGTGTTACTATACCGGTCAATTTTATTCTGGAAATGACTAACGGAACAAGAATATATGTTTATCAGGAGGAAAATGAAAAATTCTTCTCCAGAATAAAGCTTTCATTCTTTGATATTAAAGAGAGGCTACGCGACACATGGGGTTCACTGAGGAGCCTGGCGCTTTTCAAAGTGCCGGAATATCATCCTTTTATAAAAATCTGGCTAAGCCGATCAGATGCAAAGATTATCTATAGAGCAATTCCCAAACATGGTCAGGTTGGAATTTACAGGTGAAAGTTAATTTCTTTTTGATAAGAAATTATCGTCCGTATTGAAAAAAAATGTAGGTTTGGTGACGACTCTTTTACCTAATCAAAACATACATGGGAAGATTTACTGGCATCATCGGAATCATTGTAATCCTTGGACTGGCTTTTTTATGGTCGAATAACCGAAAAAAAATTAATTATCGTCTGGTTATTACCGGTCTGCTTTTGCAGATTTCGCTCGCCATTTTCATTCTTAAGGTTCCTATTGGTCAGGATATTTTCTTCTGGCTTGGAAAAGCGATTAATAAGCTTCTCGATTTTTCAAAAGAGGGCGGATTCTTTGTCTTTGGTGATCTTACTAAAATAACAGAAATCCTTCCTGAAGGTATAGTGAAAAGCGGCGTATTCCTTTTCATCCTTCTACCTACCATAATTTTCGTATGCGTACTGGTTGCTATGGCATACCATGTTGGTCTGATGCAAAGGGTCATTGCTGTAATTGCCCGTTTTGTACATTGGGCTATGCAAGTCAGCGGAAGTGAAGCGTTATCTAACGTCGCCAGCGCTTTTGTTGGCCAGGTTGAGGCTCAGATTATGATACGTCCTTATCTTTCAGGGATGACTATGTCTGAACTGCTGGCATCGATGACAGGAAGTATGGCGTGTATTGCCGGGGGGGTAATGGCTGTATATATTTCAATGGGCGTGCCAGCTTCATATCTTCTTGCCGCTAGTCTTATGGCTGCACCCGGAGCGCTGGTCATATCTAAGATTGTCTTTCCCGAAACCGAAGAATCAGAAACAAAAGGAGAAATAAAACTTGAAGTAAAGAAGGAACATGCTAACCTTATGGATGCTATTTCGCATGGTGCCAGCGATGGAATGAAGATCTCCATCAACGTTATTGCAATGCTGATTGGTGTGATAGCCCTTATAGCGCTTATTGATGCTCTACTAGGATACTTCGGACATTTTCTGGCATGGCTTGGGTTGTCTCTTGATGCACTAGGCCTGGATCTGAATCATCTTCGACTGAAAGATGTTGTTGGGGCGTTTTTTAGTCTTTTTGCTATAGTAATGGGTGTTCCTCCGGCAGAATCACTCAGTGTGGGTTCATTGATGGGTACAAAAATGGTAATTAACGAATTCGTAGCCTACTCCGATCTTACACCGATGATACAGCAGGGAGTATTGAGTGCAAAATCAGTTGTAATTGCCAGTTTTGCTCTTTGTGGATTCGCCAACTTCAGCTCAATAGCTATTCAGCTGGGGGGAATCGGAGTACTTGTGCCCAACAGAAAAGCAGACCTGGCTAAACTTGGTTTTAAAGCTATGCTCTGCGGAACTATGGCTTCATATATATCAGCCTCCCTGGCAGGGATGCTATTATAAGAATAAATTTGATTATAGAGTTATTTCAGGTAATATTTAAATCCGACACTCATTCCAACTGCTTGTATACCAGCACTCGAACTTCCTTTCATGAAACTATTCAACTCATCCTTTTTAGAGGTAAGCTTAAAATCCTCAGCTGGCTCATAGGATGAAATATTGGACATAGATTTGTGGAAACAGAGACCTAAAAGCAGCTGAATATTTTCATTTATTTTGTAATAAGCACTTCCGGATGCAATCATGGATAAATTCATTGATTTAATAAGAAGAGTTCCTGATGAATTTGTTGGCCAATCGGTTGGAAAGTATAGATCATAGTCTTTTATTGTTACAGGATATGCATCATAGTACCCCCAATATGTAAAAGTACCAACTCCCTCATAAGTTTTGGCCAAAGGTATATCAAAACCGACTCCTGCTTTTAGAAGGAACCCTAATTTATCACCTGCAGGGATTCTGAAATTGATGCATACAGGAATACTTAAAAAAGAGATTTTCTGGTTTTCAACAATAGATTTCCCGTCTATCTGCATTACATAGGCTTCATCTTCTGAGTCAATGGCATCAAAACTTTTTTTATAGGAAGCCAATGATAATTCTGTAGAGTAGGAACCATATCCTGCCCCGAGACTGAAACCAATTATTCTGGAAAAGAAATATCCAAAATCAATTTCAAAATTTATTGAATTACCCTTTTTAGAATTTAAGGCGGAGGAAAAATCATTATTGGCAATACTTGTCACTAATGGATTTATATTTAACCCAAAGAAAAGATTTTCCTTATTCCCTGAACTCACCCTTGAATCAGTGCCCTGAGAATATGCAGTATTATACATAAATGCCAGCAAAACAGAGCAAATTATTACTAATCTGAAATTATTGTTCTTATTGTTCATATTGATTGAGTTTTTTTATATCAATTATTGAACTATTACAATTCTTGAATAATTAAATTCTTTGTTATTCACAGATACCTCAATCGTATAAACCCCACTCTGTAAGTTGGATACGGGGATTTCACGATGGAGCTCAGAACCTTCCTTTTCAGTATGATATTCCATAGCCTTAACTCCGTAGGAATTATAGAAACTAATAATCGTTTCTCCCTGGGCCTCACTATTCATACTCAAAGTAAAAGTTTTACTAGCCGGATTAGGATAAACTGAAAGCGACTTGGAATTTGAAATAGCAACAATGTTTGAAATGTTTTTACACCCATCATTATCTGTAATAAGTACGTGATAATCTCCAGGTTGTACGTCAGTTATGTAATATTGGTTTGTTGCACCTGGAATTGGAGAGTCTTCAAGATACCACTGAAAAGCGACTATAGAACCATCTTTGTTATAACAAATAAGTATATCGTTCCATTTTACTTTTATCTCAGGAATAAATCCGGTTTTAACTTTCACTGAGACTGCATTACTGTAGTCAGATTCTACAAAAGATGTCATCAGTGCAGTAATCCTGAAATAATAAGTCAGATCATTAACAAGATCAGGAATTACCTTGGTTGTAGCTGAAATCTGATCGGCAGATGAGGAAATCAAAGTAGTTGGATTTACAGTTGTACCCCCATAAATATTATACCTTAAAAAGTCAGCATCACTGCTTGGATTCCATGTAAGAGTAACCAGATCATTGCAGGAGGTGGCAGTAAGTCCAGAAGGAGGAAGAGGAGGATTCGATAATGTAGTTGCTGTAATAACATTAGAACAGAAAATACTGGTTCCTCCGGCAGCATATGCCCATAAACGGTAGTAATAGGTTGTTCCTGAATTTAACCCGGAAATATTTACTGATGTAGTATTGCCAACATCACTTTGATTATACCCTGCTACAAAAGTTGCAAATGTATCATCCGTTGAAATATCCAACCTATATCCTGTAGCCCCGGCAGAGATGTTCCAGTTTGCCGTAAGGCTGTTGTAAAGGATATCAGTTGCTGCATCTGCTACAGGAGCTTCCAGCAATGTAAATGAACTCTCAGGAGCCCATACGCTTCCTGCAAAAGCCTGATCTATAGCCTGTACGCTCCAATAATATGTTCCGGGAGCAAGATTATCGATATAGTAACTATCATTATTGAATTCAGCATTTCCCATTTTTGGAATAAGCCTGTATCCATCAGTGATCAGCGACATAGGGCCGATAACATCGCTTTCTCCGGTTGATGTGCCCATGCGGATATTATAAGTGAGGGTACTTTGCGGTGTTTGCAGATCACTGGCTGTATCCCATAAAAGGTTTACTTTGCTAAGACTGATTGCGCTCACCTGCAGGTTAGTAGGAGCTTCCGGCGGAGTGTTTGCAAGGATATTTGTGTTTCGGTAAATTTTTGAAATGTAATCTGAAGATCCATACCCTGTTAATATAATATCAAGATTACCATCATTATCATAATCGCCCCATTTAACCTGACCATAGCGATCCTCATAAAAATCACTTCCTGTTTGTTCTGAAAATCGTGGCACATCTATTTTTACTTCATTGCTTATATATTGAACAGCATTTATAACCGATTCACAAACAACAAAATATGTCCCCCAATCCGGGAAATTTGGTGTATATGAAAGTCCGGTAGCTCCCGAAATAACCACGGTATAGGGTCCTCCGCTTGTTGTTGAATATTTCCATTGACGGGAACTTGCAGGAGTTGATTCAGTAACATTTAATAATGTCCCATTCTGATTTATTACCAATGACTGTTCATCTGTTGGAAAAATTGATGTTGAGTATTGAACAGTAAAAGTGTTCTCAGATGCAAAGGCCGATCCTGCGAAAGAATTATCAATTGCCTGTACACTCCAGTAGTATGTCCCGGCAGGGAGATTTTTTATTGCCCATATATTTGTTTTAAGACCTTCCTGGGGTCGGCTCACGAAACGGAAGTTAACGTACGTTAGCGAAAAGAAAGTAGATGCAATGTTATCAATAAGGTCTTAATGGTCTAAACTTACCCTTTTTTGGCTGTTTATTTTGCTGCCAAACGTAATCACCAGTCAGGTTTATATGCTCCCATCCAAGTGGAGATAGGTATTGTAAAAGATTATCGTCTACTTGTTGGCCATGTTCCTTTATTGCAGTGATTGCCCTGTCAAGATAGACTGTATTCCAAAGCACAATAGCAGCAGTAACCAGAGTTAATCCACTAGCCCTGTATCTTTGGTTTTCATAGCTTTGGTCCCGCATTTCCCCCAACCTATTGAAACAAACTGCCCTGGCCAGGGTATGGCGAGCTTCTCCCTTATTGAGGCCTGCCGTAGCATTACGGCGTAATGCAGGGTCCATGAACCAATTCAACATAAATATGGTACGTTCGATCTTACCAAGTTCCCTTAATGCTAAGGCCAATCCATTTTGACGTGGATAGCTTCCGATTTTACGTACAATTAGTGAAGCTGTAACAACACCTTGTTGTATGGACGTTGCCAATCGAAGTATATCATCCCAATTAGAACGGATATGGTTCAGGTTAATCTTTCCACCGATTAAGGCTTCTAAGGTAGGATAGTTATCTGACGAATCGGTAATGTATAATTTTTTGTCATGCAAGTCCCGGATTCGTGGTGCAAAACGGAACCCTAACAGGTGCATCAAAGCAAATACATGGTCTGTGAAACCAGATGTATCTGTGTAATGCTCCTCTATGCGCAAATCAGATTCATGATATAGCAACCCATCCAAAACATAGGTTGCATCCCTTACCCCAACATTGATTACCTTAATATGGAATGGGGTATATTGGTCCGAGACGTGTGTATAGAACTGTATTCCAGGCTCACTTCCGTGTTTAGGGTTAACATTTCCACCATCCCTGGCATGGCCTCCAGACCTGAAATATTGACCATCTGAAGAAGATGTTGTGCCATCGCCCCAATGAGCTGCAAAGGGATGTTTGAGTTGTGTATTTACTAGTTCAGATAATGCAGCAGAGTATGTTTCATCACGTATATGCCAAGCTTGTAACCAGGACAATTTTGCATAAGTGGTACCAGGTGTGGACTCTGCCATTTTTCTTAATCCCAGATTGATTGCCTCCGATAATATTGCAGTCATAAGCAATGTTTTATTTGATGCAGTTTCTCCACTTTTCAAATGTGTAAAATGATCGGTGAACCCTGTCCAGCTATCCACCTCCATCAACAGTTCTGTTATTTTAATACGGGGTAAAAGGCTGTAAGCTGCCGTCATTAAAGTTTCAGCTTCTATTGGCACAGAATTGGTAAGCGGCGATATTTTTAACCCTTCATCTGATATACTGACATCTGGCAACTCATCATTCTCTGCCATTCGGTTCACTGTTTCCAATTGGTGGTTTAAAAGCGAAACCCTTTCGTCCAAATATGCCTCTAATCCTGTATTTACGCTCAATGGTATCTTATTCACTTCTTTGAGTGCTTTAAATTTATCTACGGGCAAAAGGTATTCTTCAAAGTCCTTGAACTGGCGGGAACCCTGCACCCATATATCGCCAGACCGTAAAGCATTCTTTAATTCGGAGAACAAACATAGTTCATAGAACCTGCGATCGATACCATCTTCCTTGAATATAAGGCTTTCCCATCGTTTTCGGATAAATCTTGTAGGGGCATCATTGGGAATAGTACGGATATTGTTGGCGTTTAGCTTTTTAAGGACATCAACTGCCTGAAGAATATCCTTGGCGGCAGGGGCTGCTTTTAGCTGAAGGGCTTCAAGCAACGCCGGTGCGTAACGACGTATTTGTGAATAGTGGTTGCTTACAAGGTGTAAATAGTCAAAGGATTCTGATCTGCTCAAATGCTCAGCTTCAGTAATACTTTGACTAAATTCATCCCATGTTATGATTGATTCGATGGCAGAAAAAGGATCTTCTCCTGTTTGTTTCGCTTCTAACAGGGCATTGCCAATACGCCAATAAAGCCTCACTTTATCGTTTATGGCCTTGCCAGAGCGGTGGAAATCTTGTTCATGTGAATGTTTTGCTTTGTTAAAAAGGGAACCCATTATTCGATCGTGCATATCCACTATTTCATCTGTCAATGTGGCCTTTGCTTCTAACACAACAGCTACTATAGTAGCATGGCGCCTTGCAACTTCAAAATCACTTAGATGTTGTGCTGTCATTTGCCCTCCTTCCCTGGAAAGTTTTATCAGCCTGTTTTGATGTACCCTTTTTTCCAGATCGGCGGGAAGGTTTAATTCCTTAATCGTATTGAGCCGTTCGATGTGTTCAAGTATATGCCTGGCATTGTATGCTGCTGGTGATTGTCGTAGCCAGAATAGTGTACTTGAACCTGTTCCATCACGTAATGACAACAATGAATCAAGTTGCTTTTTTTGTTGGTTTGATAATGATTCGGTCAGGGATTGGTATATACTCCGTGAGGTTTGTGTTATAGCTTCTGCACAAATGGTTTCAATGGTAAAAATTGCGGGGAGTAATATTTTTTTGTTTCGTAGGTTCTCAATAAGTTCTGTAGCTAATACAATACCCTTATCTGTTTGTAATGCTGTTCTGGATAGGCTATCTACGGCTAATTCGTAATGGTTGGCCGTGGTAAATACTTCAACGCCAAGGATAGATAGCAATGATAATATATGTTCCCGTCTTGTCTCAGCTCGTTCGCTGTAATTATCCCATACTTGTGGGTCAATATTTAATTGGGAACTAATAAAATTCAGCACCAACAAAGATGGTTGTTGGCCAGGAGGAAGAATGATTCCAGGAAACTTCATATAACAAAGTTGTATGGCAAAACCCAGACGGTTTTCCATTCCCCGGCTATATTGGCCTATCAAAGAAAAATCCCGTTCGCTTAAAGTATATAACCGGATCAAGTCATCTTTATCCTCTGGTACCGCAAAGAGGTTGTTTTGTTCGATGTCCGATAAAATCTGGCGTCTTGGCATAATCAATATTTGCAAAAGTTTCAAGTTTTGCGAAACCATCCACCTTGAACCGAAACTGCCCATTTTAAGGGGTTTCGTGTTTCGCAAATATTATTTGCATAATTAAAGTATTTTGCAATAACTTTTGCGAAGTTTGCAAAATATATTTAAAGAAATACAACTGGTTATGAAAATTGGATACGCCAGGGTTTCCACCACAGACCAGAATCTTGAAATACAACTTGAAGAACTTAAAAAGGCCGGGTGTGAAAAAGTCTATAAAGAAAAAGTTTCAGGAACGCATTTGAAACGGCCAGAACTTATACGGATGTTGGACCAGTTACGCCAAGACGATCAGGTTATTGTTTGGAAATTAGACCGGCTGGCCAGGTCTACCAGAGATTTACTGGCCATTTGTGACCAAATTGCCGGGTCAAAAGCTGGTTTTCGTTCCTTATCTGAAACTTGGGCAGACACTACCACACCAGGAGGGAAAATGATTTTAACCATATTTGCGGGTATCGCAGAATTTGAAAGGGAACTCATTGTAGAAAGAACCCGTTCGGGAAGACAAGCGGCTCAAAAAAGGGGGGTGAAGTTTGGAAGGCCACAAAAACTAGGCTCTGACCAAATAGATGCAATTAAGAGCCTCTTAGAAAAAGGGAACTCGGTTAAGAAGGTCGCAGAAACGTTCAAAACTCATCAGGCTACCATTTATCGAATTCCAGCACGATGAAATTTGATAAATTTACGCTAACGTACTTTATAATCCGTTTCGTGAGCCGACCCCTAGTATTGTAAATTTTAAAGGTTTGCGGATTCCGCTTTTCTCCCTGTTGATGGGCAGTTTTAGCTTGTTTCTTAGAAACAGGTAGATGCTATTCCCAATTTTGCGGGCAGCTTCATCACTGTTAG
>Ga0307376_10005132_pt1 | contig 11847 bp, 8 predicted proteins | sample TR2MG_FD_202536 | JGI IMG/M metagenome (GOLD analysis project Ga0307376, IMG submission 202536) | Soil microbial communities from Risofladan, Vaasa, Finland - TR-2 | ecosystem: Environmental > Terrestrial > Soil > Coastal area > Acid sulfate soil | place: Finland: Risofladan, Vaasa | collected... | reverse complement strand
ATATGCTTTGCCACAATGGACCAATATAAAACTCTTTGGGAGGGAGAATACAATGGTGGATTACCTTTGATATTCAACTTTGTAAACAACTTATACGGTATGGGTGGACAGACAATGGGTGAAACCATGGGGTATAATATCCTGGCACGAATAGGTGCCGGCGTCAATGAGGAAATGATGCATGCAGAGCGTATTGACGGTTATAATCCACTGGCAGTGATTGATGCTTTCAAACGTAAAATGCAGATATTGAAAGAAAAGAAGGGTCCTGTTTTACTCGATACCCTGACCTACAGGATAAGCGGACACTCTCCATCAGATGCCTCTTCATATAGATCGAAAGAGGAGGTCGAAGCATGGCAGAAGGAAGACTCAATAATCTCCTATGGAAAATCGCTGGTATCAGCTGGCATAGCAAATCAAGACCATCTTGTGGAAATAGGTAACGATACTAAAGATCTATTATCTCAGATGCTTAAACTTAGTATTGATGATAAGTTATCACCCAGAATAAATATGCAAAAAGATCCTGACTCTATTGGAAGGATGATGTTCTCAAATGGATCTTATGACAGAATGGAAGAGGGTAAACCTGAGGTGCTTCAGTCTATGGAAGATAATCCACGTGTCAAGTCACTCAAAAACAAAGAAAGATACTACCTTGACAAAGAAGGGAAACCAGTATCAAAAGCCAGGTTATTCCAGTTCCGTGACGGAATATTCGAAGCTATTATCGATCGCTTCTACAAAGATCCTACGCTTGCTGCATGGGGTGAAGAAAACCGCGACTGGGGTGGTGCATTCGCTGTATACCGGGGATTAACAGAAGCACTCCCCTATAACAGGCTTTTCAACTCACCAATTTCTGAAGGTGCAATTGTGGGTACCGCTATTGGATATGGTATGTGTGGCGGTCGGGTTATTGCTGAGATCATGTATTGCGATTTTCTGGGTCGAACAGGTGATGAAGTATTCAACCAGCTACCAAAATGGCAGGCAATGAGTGGAAAAATACTTAAGATGCCAGTAATTGTCAGGGTTTCTGTCGGATCAAAATATGGAGCTCAACATTCACAGGATTGGTCCTCACTTACAGCTCATATTCCCGGACTTAAGGTTGTTTTTCCAGCCACACCATATGATGCCAAAGGCCTAATGAACAAAGCATTACAGGGGACAGATCCTGTAATTTTCTTTGAAAGTCAACGCATCTATGACTTCGGAGAAATGTTTCATAAAGAAGGGGTGCCTGTGGGATATTACGAAATACCTTTTGGAGAACCGGATATTAAAAAACAGGGAGATGACATTACACTTCTTTCAATTGGGGCAACATTATATACAGCAATTAAGGTATCTGATTTGCTTTTTGAGAAATATGGTCTTAGTGCAGAGGTTATAGATGCCAGGTCGCTAGTTCCTTTTAATTATGAACCTGTAATTCAATCTGTAAAAAAAACCGGAAGAATAGTCCTTACCAGTGATGCCACCTCACGTGGATCATTTCTTAAGGAGATGGCTCAGACAATAACAGAACTTGCGTTCGACCATTTGGATGCACCCCCTGTTGTGGTCGGCTCCCGAAACTGGATAACTCCTGCTTATGAAATGGAGGAGTATTTCTTCCCTCAACCTGACTGGATACTTGATGCTATACATGAACGTATTATTCCTCTCAGAGGACATCAAAACAAACATGATTCTACAACTGAAAAGGTTATCAGACTGAATAAAACCGGAGTTTAAATTGTCAGTTATAAAAATGCTGGAATGTAAAATTAGTTCAGAATTTTTTCGCAATTTTGAAGCTTATTTTACTTATATTTCATTGTCTTAAACGCATAAAAATGATGATTATGCATAAGAGAGTATTTATGGTTGTTCTCTTCTCCTTCCTCTCGTATTTTGCTTATAATCAGGAACGTAATCTGGATATATATTTAAGTGAAGGCCTTAAGAACAGTCCATTACTTAACGATTACAAAAACCAGGTAAATGCTGCAATAGCAGACAGCCTGTTGATCAGGGCCGCTAAAAAGCCTTTTATTGAAGCCAAATCATTTCTACAATACTCTCCTATCTATGGTAATTTTGGATACGATGAAGTTATTACCGATGGCGGGAACTATATGGCAGTAGTGGGAGTTTCACAGAACATATTCAACAAAAGGCAAATAAACAATAAATTTCAGGCAGTCGACCTTCAGAAACAATCCGTCAATACTGCTTCAAAGATATCAACAACGGAATTAGTAAGGATAATTACTTCTCAATATCTTTCAGCTTATGCCGGGTACGATGATTATTTATTCAATGAACAATTCCTCTCCCTTTTCTATTTGGAGAATGAAATTGTAAAAGAATTTGTTGAAAGTGGTATTTGTAAACAAACCGATTATCTCTCTTTGTTAGTGGAGACTCAGTCTCAGGAAATACTGGTTAACCAGCTTAAAAATCAGTACAGGAAAGAACTGATGTTTCTTAACATGCTTTGTGGATTAAATGACTCCTCGTCATATAAACTAACTGAACCACAAATCGATATCATGGGTATTCCTGAGATTGAAAAGACTCCATCTTATATTCAATTTAAAATTGACAGCGTAAAGATTGAAAACGAAAAAATTGCAGTCGATTTAAGATATAATCCAAAGCTAAGCTGGTTTGCTGATGCGGGGATTTTATCAAGCGACCCGTTTAACTTTTATAAACACGTTGGTTATAGTGCAGGTATCAGTCTGAATATCCCAATTTACGACGGAAAACAAAAGGAACTTGAAAAACAGAAACTGCAATTTGATGAAAACAGCAGACAGGGATATGAAAATAATTTCCGTATCCGATATTCCCAACAATACCAACAGCTAAATGAAGAGCTTAGATCGCTGAATGACCTGTCTGAGAGGATGAATAAGCAGCTTAAGACCTGTGATCTGCTGGTAAAAACCCTTAAACAACAGCTTGAATCTGGTATTATCCAGATGACTGAATATATAAATGCAATCAAGAACTTTAAAACTACGAGCAGAAACCTGAACCTTATAAATATTCAGAAACTTCAGGTTATTAACGAAATGAACTTCCTTGTGACTCAATAAAAAGTACCCTTATGCCAGCTAGATTCAGAACTCAACATTGTTTTATTATGATTACAGGTATAATATCAATATTGATCTCATGTAATCATGCAGTAGAAAATTCTACAGAAGTTATTAAGGCAATAACTCCGGTGACCACTGTTCCAGTAAAATATAAACAGGTCACTTCAACTGTTGATCTGCCTGCAATTTCGATGTTCATGAATAAAAGTATTATAAGAACAACTACAACCGGAGTAATTGAGAAAATATCTGTTGGTCCTGGTGATTATGTTTCAAACGGACAACAGGTTTTCACAGTAAGAACTCGCGAAGCAATGGCTATGGGCAAGAGTCAGCAGGGTGACAGCAGCCTGACTTTTAAGGGATTGATAAATATTACTTCACATAAGGAGGGTGTTATTAGTTCTGTGTCATTTCAAAAAGGGGACTTTGTTCAGGAGGGAGACGAGCTTGCAGTAGTGTCGGAACAAAACAGTCTGGTTTTTATTCTTGAGGTTCCATATGAATTTGACCGGTATATTGAAAGTAACAGGAATTGTATTATTACGCTTCCGGACTCAAGAAAAATAAAAGGAATCATAACAGGTAAATTACCTGAAATGGATATGCAATCTCAAACCATAGGATATATAGTCAGGCCTTCTATCACAAACCGGTTACCGGCAAACCTTATTGGGAAAGTAAGTCTTGTGAAATCGACTACTGATAATGCATTGGTCTTACCTAAGAATGCTGTATTGGGAGATGAAACACAAACAGAATTCTGGGTTATGAAACTAATCAATGACAGCACTGCAATTAAGGTTGAAATAAAAAAAGGTTTTGAAAATAGTGAAGAAGTAGAGATCACTGATCCGAAATTCCTTCAAACAGATAAAATAATACTTACGGGCAATTATGGACTAACAGATACTGCCAGGATAGAAGTAATGAAGTAGCAAGAATATGAAAAACTATTTCCTTTCATTTAAGAATCCTATATCCGTAATTATTGCCACAATTATTGTTGGAGGAATATTCATTTATGGGCAGATACAGGTTTCATTGTTCCCGGAGATCACATTTCCAAAACTTAAGATCATTGCTGATAATGGGGAACAACCTGTTGATAAGATGATGGTTACAGTTACGCGGCCTATTGAAGATGCCATCAAAAGGATACCAGACCTGAAGATTCTAAGAAGTGCAACCAGCAGGGGAACATGTGAAATATCTGCTTTTCTGAACTGGGGGGCTGATATAGATGTAAATCAGCAAATGCTGGAATCAAGAATATCACAGATCAAAAACCAGCTTCCTGCAGATGTGAATATACAGGTTGAAAAAATGAATCCTTCAATTCTGCCAGTAATTGGATTTACTGTAGAAAGCGATACAAGGACACCAATCGAACTCAACCTCATTGCAACATATAGTATTAAACCATTTTTATCACAGATTGATGGTGTTGCTCAGGTTGGCATAATAGGAGGAAAGACCAAGGAGTACTGGATTGAGCTTGATCAACTTAAAATGAGCACATTTTCAATAACACCGGAAATTATAAGTGACAAGCTCAGTAAGAATCACTTCATAACATCCAATGGCTTATTATCTGATTACCGTAGGTTGTACCTGAACATCACTGATGCGGGTCTTTATAACCTATCAGATATAGAAAATGTAGTACTTAAAAATGATAATAAAAGGGTTATAAAACTCAAAGATGTTGCAGCTGTCAATGTGAAAGAGAGAACAGAATATACCAGGATAAATGCCAATGGTCGTCAGGGGCTGCTCGTGGCAATTCTGAAACAACCCAATGCAAATCTGATAAGAATTTCAAAGGAAGTTGCATCGAAGAAAAAAGAGCTTGAAAAAATACTTCCTCCTGATGTGCGTGTTTCTTTATATTACGACCAGGCAGATTTTGTAAACAAAGCAATTAAAAGTGTAAATGACAGTCTTTGGCTGGGGCTTTTGCTCGCAATACTGGTTGCTGTATTGTTTCTCCGCTCCTTCAGGGCAAGTTCAACAATTCTTGTCACCATCCCGGTCACAATATTTCTCACAATAATTGTATTGTACAGCATCGGCTATACACTGAATATCATGACTTTTGGAGCTATTGCTGCTGCAATTGGATTAATAATCGATGATGCTGTAGTTGTAGTGGAACAGATACACAGGACGCACGAGGAGTTTCCCGACAGACATTCAGATCAACTTGTACACCAGGCAATAAGCTATCTTTTACCTTCAATGATCGGATCATCAATTAGCACAATAGTGATATTTGTCCCTTTTATGATGCTGGGAGGGGTTGCTGGAGCCTACTTCAATGTGCTTACCAATACAATGATAATCACCCTGATATGTTCGTTTGTTGTAACATGGATTGCATTACCGGTAATTTATCTTTGGTTTTCAAAGGTAAGATCCCTATTTCCTGAACGACAAAAGGATAAAATCAAACTAACAAGAACCAGAAACTGGGTCAGCTATTTCTTAAGAAGACCTGGTATAAGTATAACGGTTATTCTTATCCTTCTCGCCTCAATAATATACATTGTTCCTCGGCTGGAAACAGGTTTTCTACCTGAAATGGATGAAGGATCAATAGTCCTTGATTATAAATCTCCTCCCGGCACATCGCTTGAGGAGACTGACAGAATACTCATTGAAGTGGAAAAAATAATTGTCAGCATTCCGGAGGTTGAAACCTATTCACGAAGAACCGGTGCAGAAATGGGATTTTTTATCACCGAGGCTAACGATGGAGATTACCTGATACAGCTTAAAGATGACAGACAGAGAAGCACTGAAGAGGTTATTGATGATATCAGAAAAAGAGTTGAAGCTACTCAGCCTTCTCTCGAAATCGACTTCGGACAGGTCATAGGAGATATGCTTGGAGACCTGATGGCATCAGTACAACCCATTGAAATAAAGATATTTGGCAGCGACCAAAGTACATTGAATAATTTGGCAGAGGAGGTTGCAAGTGAAATTGAAAATATTGAAGGTATTGAAGATGTCTTTGATGGTAAAATAATAGCAGGCCCATCAATCGATATCATACCTGACCAGCAAAAGCTAGCACAATTCAATATCTCCCCCGAATCCTTTCAGTATCAGCTTCAGACTATGATTGAGGGTAATATTGTTGGCAGCATCCCGGAAAAGGAACAGATGACTGATATTAGAATGATATACCCTAACAGTACAAAAAACAGTCTTGAAAACATTAGAAACCAGTTTATTTTCCTTCCGGATGGTAAGCTGAAACCACTTGCTGGTTTTGCATCTTTCAGGTTAAAAGAGGGAGTTGCCCAGCTTAACAGAGACAACCTCAAATCTGTCTCTATTGTCACGGCAAGGCTTAACAAAAGGGATCTTGGAAGCGCTATAAAAGATATCCAAAGGATAATTGAAACTAATATCTTCCTACCCCCCGGTTATAACATTGAATATGGAGGGGAATATGCTGACCAGCAAAAATCTTTTAATGAACTTCTGTTAATTCTTATTTTATCGAGCCTGCTTGTTTTTGCACTTATGCTGTTCCTATATAAAGATTTCAAGGCTTCATTATCAATTCTTTTCATAGCTGTCCTTGGGATATCGGGTAGTCTTATAGCATTATTCCTTACAAATACTCCTCTGAATGTTGGCAGCTATACTGGTTTGATAATGATTGTTGGGATAATTGGTGAAAATGCAATATTTACTTTTCAGCAATATACTACGAACCGTCAGAAAGGGTCCGTGGACGAATCATTAGTATTTGCAATATCAACCAGGTTAAGACCAAAACTAATGACTGCACTTGGTGCCATAATAGCTTTAATGCCTCTTGCTATTGGAATCGGAACAGGCTCGCAGATGCATCAGCCGCTGGCAATTGCTGTAATTGGAGGTTTTGTAATTGCCCTTCCACTCCTGCTGATCATCTTTCCAACCTTATTGCATCTTTTATATAGAAATGAAGATAAAAAAGCTATTGCGATTTAAATTAAAAGACAAAAAGAACAAAATCATAGGTATCTTTGCAAAATTAATATTTAAGTATGGATAGTATTATTGAGAAAATTAAATCAAAAGCCGGATTCATAATTGATATGGATGGTGTTATATATCACGGTAACAGGATACTCCCGGGCGTAATAGATTTTGTTAAATGGCTTGAAGAATCAGGTAAAAAATACCTCTTTCTTACCAATTCAAGTGAAAGAACACCTAAGGAACTGCACGAAAAACTAAAGAGGTTGGGAATAAATGCTGATGAGAGTCATTTTTATACCAGTGCACTGGCTACAGCCAGTTTCCTCGCTAATCAGAAACCTGACGGAAGTGCTTATATAATTGGAGATGCAGGACTTATACATGCTTTATACAGTGTTGGTTATACCGTTAATAATGTCAATCCTGATTATGTTGTTGTTGGTGATACAAATGGTTATAATTTTGAAAAGATATCATTAGCTGTTAACCTTGTCATAAAAGGAGCAAAACTTATTGGCACCAATCCCGATGTCAGTGGGCCTATTGAAACAGGTATTGCTCCATCTACAAAAGCTCTTATAGCACCTATAGAAATAGCAACAGGGAAAAAAGCCTATTACGTAGGAAAACCAAACCCACTGATGATGAGGATAGCTTTAAAAAAGCTGGGCATACAAAGAGAGGATGCAATTGTGATCGGCGACCGGATGGAAACAGATGTCAGATGCGGACTTGAATCAGAAATAGACACATTGCTGGTATTAAGTGGTATAACTGCAAAAAATGAAATTGATAATTTTCCATACCAGCCACGGTATGTCCTAAATGGTGTTATAGACCTCGTTAGTCAGACAGTCTGATGAATTATCACAAAGAATATAAGGATGAGCGCAAGGAGGTAGCCCGTTTTATGAGGCGACTCTATAAGCAGGGTCTTACAACTACCTCTGGTGGAAATATCAGCTGGCGTATAAATGATAAGATAATAGTAATTACACCTTCAGCAACCGATAAAGGCAGGATGAAATGGAAAGAGGTAAGTATAATGACCATTTTAGGAGAAAACCTTACTGAAACCCTCAAACCCTCTATTGAATCTGATATGCATATCAGGATATATAAAAAGAATAAAAATGTATCAGCCATTGTTCATGCCCATCCTCTTTTTGCCTCTTCTTTTACTGCCATGAAGCACAAAATTGATACTAACCTGACAGCAGAAGCACGTGCTATTCTTGGCGATCCACTTTTTGTACCTTATGCCCTGATGGGAAGCAAAGAGCTTGCGATAATTGCTGCTGAAAATGCTCTGAATTCTGATATCTTACTACTTGAAAACCATGGCATACTGACCACAGGGTCAAATCTTATTCAGGCATTCGATAAAATTGAGGTGCTGGAAAATACGGCTAAAATGACTCTTATTGTCGAGATGACAAAGAGGAAAAGTCCACTCAGTAAATCCAGGGTCCGTGAAATAGAAAAACTGTTCCGATGATAAAAGGAGTACTCTTCGATATGGATGGTGTACTTGTAGATTCTGAACCATACATCTGCAAGGCAGCAATGATGATGTTTGACGAACTTGGGGTCAGGGTCGCACCTGAAGAGTTTAAACCTTTTGTTGGAATGGGAGAAAACAAGTATATTGGAGGTGTAGCGGAAAGCCATGGAATAAAGGTTAATATTGAAGAGGTAAAAGCCAGAACATATGAAATTTACCAAATAATCGTAAGAGATAAATTATCACCACTACCAGGCGCACTTGATTTTATTTCTGAATGTATCAGAAAGGACTTAAGGTTGGCCCTGGCAACCAGTGCCGATAGAATAAAAATGGAAATAAATCTTAAAGAAATTGGACTAGCCCAGGATTTATTTCAATCAATAATTACAGGGCTGGATATTATAAATAAAAAGCCATTTCCCGACATTTATATTAAAGCCGCCGAAAGTATTGGTTTACATCCAGTTGATTGCCTGGTTGTTGAAGACGCGATTAGTGGCATAAAGGCTGGAATATCAGCTGGTTGCAGATGTCTTGCTGTAACCTCCACATTTTCTCATTCAGATCTGCTTGAGGCTGACTGGATCTGCGAATCGTTAGAAAATGTTCCTTCAGAAGTATTAAATTGGTAAAACTATATTCTTTTAGATATGAAATACAAAACACTTGGACAATCAGAAATAGAAGTTACTGAATTAGCTTTTGGTGCCTGGGCTATTGGCGGATGGCTATGGGGTGGAGCCGATTCAGAAGATGCAATTAAAGCCCTTGAAACAGCTATAGATAATGGCATGACAACAATCGATACCGCGCCGGCTTATGGATTTGGGCTAAGCGAGGAATTGACTGGTAAGGCAATCAAGGGAAAAAGAGATCGTGTACAAATACTTACCAAATTCGGGTTAGTCTGGAGTGAAAAGAAAGGTATGTTCCATTTTAAATCTCAGGACAATAAAAGTAAAGAGGTAAGTATTTACCGGTATTCATCCAAAGAAAAAGTGATCAGCGATTGTGATATAAGTCTCAAACGGCTTGGAACTGACTATATTGACCTCTTCCAGATACACTGGTCAGATCCGACAACACCTGTTTCAGAAACAATGGAAGCCCTGGAAATACTTATACAAAAAGGTAAAATAAGGGCTGGTGCTGTTTGCAATTATTCACTTGAGCTTATGAAAGAAGCTGAAAAAACATTTACAATTGCCTCTAACCAGGTGCCTTACAGCATGGTTTGCAGGGATATAGAAAAGGACATTGTACCACATTGTATTGAAAAAAATGTTGGAATACTGGCATATAGTCCCTTACAAAGGGGTTTATTAACAGGTAAGATCAAACATGGTCATTCATTCAATGAAGGTGATTCCAGACCCGCTACAATACATTTCAAAGAGCCTAATTTTTCAAGAATCTTACAACTTAACAATGATTTAATGGAAATTGCAAACTCCTGTAATGTGAAACTTTCTCAACTGGTACTTAACTGGACCATGCAACAACCAGGGATTACCTGTACTTTAGCCGGTGCAAGAAATGCTGCACAGGTTCTGGAAAATGTAAAAGCAACCGATTTCAGACTGGGGAAAGAGGAGATCAATGCTATAAACAAACTTCTATCGGAGCTCAAAATAGAAACAAAGATCTAATTGGAGTAATGAAAAACTTTCTTTCCGGCTTTCCATCCTACAACTTATTAAAAAAGGAGTTTCTGGGGTTCTCATTTCCCGATTATCGTGAGAATAACGGACATATTCATACACCCTTTTCATTCAGTGCATTTTCAGATATCGAAACGATTTTTGAAATGGCACAAAATGAAAATATAGCTGTCCTGGGAATTAACGATTTCTTTGTAACGGATGGATATGATGCATTCTCCCAGGGATGTCTGGCAAATAATATCTTTCCCCTTTTTAATATCGAGTTTATCGGACTCTTGAAAGAGGAACAGAAAAATGGGATCAGAATTAATGATCCGAATAATCCCGGAAGGATATATTTCAGTGGTAAAGGCCTTGATTATCCTTTCCATACCGGATGGAAGCAGAGAAGACAACTGAGGACTATTATAAAAAAAAGTCAGATCCAGATAAAATACATGATCGAAAAACTTAATAAGCTGATTGAGAAAGAAAACCCATCACTAAAACTTACCTACGACACAATTAAAAACAGATATGCCCATGACCTGGTACGTGAACGGCATATTGCCAAAGCATTAAGGGTCGAAATAGCAGAGAACTTTTCAACTCATGATGAACAACTCGGTTTCCTTGAAGCTCTCTATGGAGGTAAAAAGTCTAAAGCAGACCCGGAAAATGCAACTGCACTGGAGAATGAGATAAGGTCAAATCTTTTAAAAAGTGGTGGTACAGCATTTGTTGAAGAGGATGAAAGTTCTTTTCTGGATTTGAAAAAGATAATAAAAATCATCACCAAAGCAGGTGGGATACCTTGCTATCCAGTACTCCTGGATGATCCTTCGGGGAACTATACTGAATTCGAAGCAGATTACGAAGAACTCTACAACTCATTAATCCGGTTAGGCATTGAATGTATTGAACTGATTCCCGGAAGAAATGATTTGACTATTCTTAAGAATTTTGTCGAATTTTTTCATGAAAAAGGATTTATTATAATCTTTGGTACTGAGCATAATACCCCGGAAATGATACCTATGACTGTTACTGCAAGAGGCTCCAAACCCCTTGATAATGAATTGAAAAAAATAGCATGGGAAGGTGCCTGCACTATAGTTGCGCATCAGTACCTTAGAGCTGATGGAAGACAGGGGTATATATTACCCGATGGAACTAACAGTGTAAAACAAAGGAGAGAATTGATTAATCTGGGGCAGATGGTAATTGAATTCTTCTTAAATAAACGTAGTAATGAATCCCAAAATTAAAGAACTGATTGACATCTCGAAGTATTACGGTTCCAATAAGGATTATGTAATTGCAGGAGGCGGTAACACTTCATTTAAAGACGATAAAACAATCTGGATCAAGGCAAGCGGACAATCACTTGCTGAGCTCGAAGAAGATAGTCTGGTGGCCCTAAGCAGAGAAAAACTAAATAAAATATCATCTTCAGCATATTCAGATGATCCTACTACCAGGGAAGAACAGGTTAAAAATGACATGTACCTAAGCATTCTGGATTCCGGCAAAACACAACGTCCTTCAGTTGAGACCTCTCTTCATGAAATAATTCAATATAAATTTGTAGTACACCTCCATCCTACTATCA
>Ga0307376_10005131_pt1 | contig 11847 bp, 18 predicted proteins | sample TR2MG_FD_202536 | JGI IMG/M metagenome (GOLD analysis project Ga0307376, IMG submission 202536) | Soil microbial communities from Risofladan, Vaasa, Finland - TR-2 | ecosystem: Environmental > Terrestrial > Soil > Coastal area > Acid sulfate soil | place: Finland: Risofladan, Vaasa | collected... | reverse complement strand
ATGAATGCCTTCAGCAGCACTACTACCATAAACCGCAGTGCTACCAGCTTTTTTAAAGACACTCCCGTCTTTAATAATATATCTGACAGGGAATTCTTCGTAATACGCTCGTTCTTCTGCCTCACATTGCGCCTCATACTCTTCGAAAGTTCCCACGTTTGTGACTTCACCACAATAGAATTCAAAAAGACTTCGTAGTTCTTTCTTGAATTCCTCTAATTCTTCAGGATTGTCGAAATAAAAATCGTTTTCGAGTTTCCATGTCGCTGGATTAATTCCAACCGATGGGTCACCAGGGGCGGTGATATAGAATCCTGTAACTGTCTCGATTTTCTCAACATTCTCAAGGATTTTCGCAAGTTTTTTATTATCACTCATGTTGCTATTTTTCAGGTTATACGAAGAATAATCGGAAATGTTACAAACTTTTGCATGAATTTTTTTCGATTTAAGAATAAATTCAGCACCTGCCACAAAACACTCAATTGGTGTGTCTTGGTCTAAGGGTTCACCCTCAACATTCTCTTTGTAGAAAATTTTTGCTGCATTTTTTATAAACTTTTCTTCCATTTTGGAGTAGGTATTAATTCATGCAAATATATAAAAAGTTATTCAATTTCAAAAGTTATTGTAACATATTAAATTATAATTCGTATATTTGTCTATAATTTCTATGAAATGGAAAGACATATTTTATATAAACTCATGGCATTTGTGATAATGCTTCTGTTATCAACAGGAATGATTGGGCATTATGAATATGTTATCTCACCACCTGTTATCAAACCTATTTATGATAACATCTGGGGCACTATTTATCATGCTGAAGTAAGACAATGCGATGCCACACCAACAATCACTGGTGATGGTTCACGCATTAATCCATACAAAGCTAGTGAACACCGTTGGATTGCAATCAGTCAGGAAATGCTAGATTGTGAGTGGCGCATACGCTTACTGAATGACAGCACGTCTGCCTTATATAAAGGTAGGATTGAATATGGTGACACCGTTTGGATTGCAAGTCCATACGAAACTATTAATGGTTGGTGGATAGTTCACGATACCAAGAATAAAAGATATAGGAACAGCATTGACTTCTTACAAACCAAAGGTGATGGTGACTTATATGATAATGACCCAATGTGGAATGGTAGATTTGATAGTATTAAAATTTATACTATTGATGACGCAAAAATACTTGGGTTGAATGCAATGACTTAAAAACTGATATAATGGAACTTGACTTAAAAGCATTTAGTGAATTCGCAAGACTGGCACACGATAATGCCAATTGTATTTATGACGGTAAAAACTATTCGGTACATCTCACTATGGTTGAAGAAGGTATTGAAAAATACGAAACTGTGTTTAAATCATATACAGACTATCGTATAGCACGTGCTGGTGCATCGGGACATGATTTGATTGAGGATGCTCAAATAACATTCAATGATGTTAAAGCAGCTTCAAACAGAAGGATTGCCCAACTCGTATTGGCAGTAACTGATGTACATGAAGAAAACCGTTTATTGCGTCACCTTTTCACAATGGGTAAAACAGTGAAGGATTATGTTGCAATCATTGTAAAGATGGCAGATATGCGTGCAAATGGTCTTTATAGCAGAGACAATAATAGTTCAATGTATCCCAAATATCTTGCGGAATACGAATATCGTAGACCAATATTCCAAATGGCATTGAAATGGTATGCGAGACATCTTGATGCCGAAACACTTGGCGAATTTTGGACTGAACTTGACGAGATACATGGTTATAAATGTAAATAATTCGAATTAAAATAACAATAAATGGAAAATTTAACAACAGAGTCCTTTAAGGAAAAAGTGTTTGACTACACACAAAATAAAGAGTGGTCGTTTAAGGGCGACAAACCCACAATAATTGATTTCTATGCCGATTGGTGTCAGCCTTGCAAAACCATAGCACCAATCCTCGAAGAACTTGATGTTGAGAATGAAGGTATTGATTTCTATAAGGTAGATACTGAGAAAGAGAATGAATTGGCTGCTGTTTTTGGCATTCGGAGCATTCCAAGCCTTCTTTTCATCCCATTAGAGGGTCAGCCTCAAATGGCAATGGGTGCGCTTCCGAAAGCAACGTTTCAACAAGCGATTGCTGAGATTTTGTTTCCACCAACACCTGAAGCAGTGGTAGAACCAGAAGAAGGTGAAGACAAAGAAGAAACAACTAAGTAGACAAGGAAGATGGGTCTTCCTTAATTCAGGAAGGGTAGAGGTGAAAGTTTCTACCCTTTTTTGTAACATATAATTTTGTTCTTCGTATAACTCAGCATGGCACGTAAAAAAGAAGTAACCTCCGAAGAAAACGAACTGCATTTGAATGAGGCAGCAATTCGTGACAACGAAAAACGAATCGAACTTGGTGTTCTCAGGAAACCACCACGCCATAGGAAATTCAAAGTGGATGAAAGGGTGAGTCTTGGGGCACACAAAGAATGTTATGTTCGCAAGAAATTCCATGATGGTATGTATTATCTCGTTGAATGCATTGATGTGAGACGTGGACATGATAAGAACAAACCAGGTCGAAATGAACAACATGTCACTGAATGGCATAATATCCAACCCTACGAAACCAAAGACAGTGAATTTCGTCAGGAAGAAAAATATTATATCCGTCAAATCAATTCAGGTATTGATTCCTTAATACATACGGTAATGAGAGCAGGAGTTGATTTCGATGTCGAATATCAACGTGACCATGTTTGGAAACTCGCAGACAAAATTGCTCTTATTGATAGCATATTCAATAACATCGATATAGGTAAATTCGTATTGGTTCAACGTGATTACAGTTCTGATGTCTTCTATGAGATTTTAGATGGTAAGCAACGTCTAACAGCCATTCGTGATTTTTACGAAGACCGTTTCAAATACAATGGTTATTATTACTCCGAGTTATCAAGAATGGACAAATATGAGTTCGGAAATCATCCAATTACTCTTGGGTATTTGGAAAATCCAAGTAAAGGAGCTATCTTTGAAACGTTTATTAAACTCAATACTTGTGGAAAACCGATGGCTAAAAAGCATATCGACCACGTACAGAAACTATTAAATGGACTCTAAACCTCACATTTTCCTAGACATAGACGGAGTTCTTGCTCTCAACAACGAAATGTATTATGAGAACGAGAAACACTGGTATCCTAAATTCAATCGCTACCGATTGAATAAAGGTGCTGTCAAGGTATTCAATGAGATATGTGAAGAAGTTGACCCCATAATAGTTCTTTCAAGTGATTGGAAAGACCATCACTGTATTGAGGATATGAACGAATACTTTGAATGGTGTGGTATTACCCATAAGATATGTGATTACACATCAACTCTGTGGGGTATCCAGTTCACGAGTTTTCAACAACTCGAAGAATGTCGTGCAACAGAAATTCTATTATATGTTAGGGAACGTGAACTCAAAACATGGGTTGCCATTGACGACCTCGATATGAGTCCGTGGATTCCAGATAACTTCGTATATACTCCACGTTCTAATGAAGGCATCAAACAATCAAATGCAAGAGAAAAAATAATTAAAATATTAACAACATGAGTTTATTTGTAGTAGATGTAGAATCAGATGGTGGACTCCTTGGAGTTAATAGTATGGTGTGTTTCGGGGTGGTTAAACTCACCGAAGAACTCGACACCACATTTTATGGGCAAACTAAGCCGATATCAGACAAATACGATGAACGAGCACTTAGTGTAAGTGGGTTCAGTAGGGAAGAGCATCTGACTTTCGATGACCCTGTAAAGGTTATGTCAGGGTTCGCAGATTGGCTCGAAGAGAATTCCAAAGGTAGACCAATTCTGATTTCAGATAACAATGGTTATGATGCCAGTTGGATTAATTATTACTTCCTCAGATATTATGGTGCGAACCCATTTGGTTGGTCATCGAGACGAATTGGTGACTTGTACTGTGGTATGGTAAAGGATATGTGGGCGGGATGGAAGAAACTCCGTACCACGAAACACACGCATCATCCTGTTGATGATGCTATGGGTAATGCAGAAGCATTGCTAAAAATGAAAGAAATGGGATTAAAAATTGACACTAAATAATAATTGATATGGATAATAAATTAAAAGACATTTTATTTGTATTTCCTGTAATGGGATACTTTGCTTTGGAAGCACTTATAGTTGGATTGGTGATTTCAATTGTTTGGAAACTATTTCTAAGCCAAGTGATTGGTAGCCTTGGATATCCTCAAATCGCATCAATTTATTGGATTGCAAAAATGTTGCAATTTGACGTATTTAAACTAATAGCGGGTTTCCAATCATTGGGAAGTAGAATGGAAAAGGAACAAGAAAATAATGACGAATATGTAAACGATATTGAAGAATGAGATACGCAAAAGCAACCCCCAGATTAACTGTTAAATTTGTTAACAGTGACACCAATGAAATTCTTTTTGAGGTGAAGGACAGAACATGGATGACTGTCGGTGAATTACTTACTGATGGCGCAATAACGTCCATCATGAACACCGAATGGAAAAATAAGAAGGTTCCAACCAATCTAATGGTATTGGTTGTTGGAGAATTTGAGTTGCAATAATATCGATATTTTGTAACATTTCCGCTTATCTTTCGTATAACCACTATAATCAAAAAAAGAAATTATGAAAAACTTATTCGGAATATTAGCGATTCTATTGCTTAGTACAAGTGTTTTTGGACAAGCATTTATTCGAAACCGTTCGTTTGTCGAAACAAGTCCCACAGGAAACAATACCATTGAAGACGCAATCAATAGAGATAATTTCCATTATACTAATTTTGATTGGATATCATATATCCATTTCATTAAAAATGGTAAATTATATTTATTATCTTATGAGCCAGTAGAAAACTATTTGAATCCTGGGTGTCGAGACATTTATCTATATAGTAAAGACCTCAACAATCTCAATAGTCCTTGGGAGAAGGCTTCTGCTGCTATAATGACCAATTGTTACGGTACACAATGTTATGATGAAGTCGATTTTTTTCTTGCCGAAAAATCATTTGGTTCTAAGGGAAATGTCGAAATTAAAGACGATTGCATTGAAATAACTATTGGTTGGTCGGTAATGAACAAAGTAACTAATAGTTGTGATGGTAGTGAATTGAAATACACATTTGTGCACAATCCTTACGGGAGAGTGGAATACCTTCACGAAAGAATTTACGAATGATTAAAGCGGTCCCATATATACTAACAAAAGGAAGCGAGAAGTTCAAAGAGTTTCTCGCTAATCCTTTTACTATCGATTTGTTTAATACACATTTTGACGGGTGGCGTGAAAGAGGAAATTTAAATGGATGGGCGAAATTTGTAAGCGATGAACACACTTTAGAATTTTATCCCACTTATTACACTCTCAAGAAAAACAAACCCGCAGACAGTACCGTGTATATGTTGTCGATACCAAAAGAGATTGATGATTTCATAACCGATATGAGTAGATTTGGGATTCAACTTTATTGGACAACTTGGATTGACGAAAATTTTGAACCAAAAGAATATCTGCCTGTTACGGAGATAAAAGATTACTTCACAGACCTACTTGGCAAGATGGGAAAGTCACATGAATTAATGTAATTCTTGCACATTATTTTAATTTTACATATATTTGCAGACTATGAAGAGGAAGGATTGGAATCTGTGGAATAATATCACATTCAAAACGCAAGGTTATCGCAAGAATTTTGATATTATCAACGCCAACGAGAATTTTATTACTGAGTACGATGGAACAGTTAGTGAAATCAGACTCACTAATCGTAAGCCACCACGTCCAGTTGGTGAATACGGATTATCGGTTTGGAATATCGGCTTGGGTAGTCAGTTTGATGTTGATTTCCACAAGCTAATAAAAGAACATGCGTTTGAAGACACGTATAAAGAGTTGGTTGGTGTGATTAAAAAGAATGAAATCAATATTAGAGAGTATAATAAAATTGTTTTGGTTCACACGTTTATCATAAACAAAGAATATCGTAAGCGTGGCATCACCGAAGAGTTCGTTGAGATGCTTTACAGAGATTTTTATTGTAATGGTGTTGCAATCATTATGCTTGTCAAACCCTTTCAAAACAATTTAATTGATGCCGATTTCTATTTTAACCGTAAGTATGTTGAAGTGAAAGAAGAACTCAGAGGGAGTAGTGAGGCGATTCCCGCAACAGAATATTACTCACTTAATGAATTGCTTGAGAAAAAAGATACGGAATTAAATGAGTATAAGTTATTTGCAGTCGCCAATAGGTGTGGGTTCAGCAGAATAAATGAGTCGTATTTGTTTCTTTTTTCACCTGAAAAAATAACTGAAAGACTGAGAGAAAAACAAATTTTCGCTCAAGAGCTTGAGAGTGAGTAGGTGGCGTTTTTATAAAAAATTAGTATTTATATACACGAAATAATGAAAATTTATTTAAATATATTAAAATTTTTAACGAGGGGAATACCCCCGAAACGAACTTCGGATGGTTTTAACCAACTGAAACTCACAATACCCAGAAGATTCAACTTTTCTGGGCATTTTCATTTAAATACAGCCTGTTTACCAGGCGGTTGGCTACTAGTTGCCGAGCGCAACTAATTGATTATCAGCCACAAAATAATCTTATTAAATACAAATCTATGAAAAAAACAAAAACTGTTATCGCAAAAATTGCCTTCATCATTTTAGTGATGTCTGCTGTTTTTAATGTTGGTGGAGGTATGTCTATACCGATGCAAGCAGGTAATGATGGAATTGCTAGAGGCAATAATTCAAGACTGCTACACGAGAACATGGAGTTGAGAAAAGGATTAGAAGAATTACAAGAGAAGATTGAGGAAATTGAAGTCTATGCTGAACAAATTAAAGAATATGATATGGTATTATATTCTCAGGTTCTAGGTGTCGATTATGACACAACTGACTTCTATAAATATAAGAATGATAGTATTGATTTCATAATCGAAAACTGTGACAGCATTTTTAGTGAAGTGAATGATAGAGCATTTTATGCAGCAGAGATGCTTGCAACACAACTAATTAAGCTGCAAGAAACTTCACAATTATTTAAGAATAACAAAAACGCTATTCTTTATTATCCAACAATTGCACCTGTGAAGACCAAGGATTTTATTTACGTGAGTTCACCTTATGGGTGGCGTGACCATCCAACAGAAAAACAGGTATTGTTCCACGAAGGTATTGACATCAGTGCCAACGTTGGGTCTGAGGTTTTTTCGACTGCACAAGGACGTGTTGTAAAGGTCATGTACTCGAAGTACGGTTATGGTAATAGAATTGTGATTAAACACGCCTATGGCTTCGAAACACTTTATGCGCATCTAGGTGTAATTAATGTTAAGACTGGTCAATGGGTACGAAAGAACCAATTGATTGGTAGTGTTGGTAACACTGGAAGAAGTACGGGACCACATTTACATTATGAAATTCATAAGAATGGTGAGCCTCGTGACCCCTTGGGTTATTTTTACACTCATATTACTGACGAACTGTTGGCAATGAATTAATTTTCATTATATTTGTAATATGAAAACATTTATTAAAACTGCACATGAAGAAGAATACTCCAACAAAAGTAATACGTTGGGTGTTCTTCTTAATGTTGATGAAAGTGGTAATCGGGTCGATAGTTTAGTATATATCTATCGTGAAAACCGAAAGATGTATATTTTCTTCAATACGATTGCCGATATGAATGAGTTCCTTCTTTATGGTGATGGTAAGATGGAGAGAGCTTATCTAAGTGAAGAAGAGTTTGATAATATTTATGACTTAGGGCATATTGAGGGGAAAATCTCTGAGCAACTCACATGGACACAATAACTCAGTATTTATATACATGAACACAAAATCAGATTCTAAAGCATATAAGTTCTGGAATGAACTCAGTCCTGATGAAAGGGTCGAATTCCTATCAAAGAATGGTTTTTGGGACGGTTTTAGCCATTATCTCTACGATTACCTACCAGTAGACCTTCAAGACCTAATTGCGCTTAAAACGGCTTAAAATCGTTTTTTTATTGGTTCGAATATCTCAATCCGACATGAATCTAATGCGGTTTCATACCCTTCATCCCACCAGGCAGTCATTTCCTCTTTATTAAATACCATTGGGTTCGCACTAAGTTTTCGTGGTAGCCAGTAAATGGTTACTTTCGCACCACCTTTATTAAGTTTTCTTATTTTTTCATAAAAAATTTCGAATTCGATATCATATCGCATGGCATCAATGCTTGTAGCTACATTCTCAATAAGGCTGTTAATTCTATTCCCCTCAAACCTAACAACATCTTTTCTTCGATGCAGGATAATGTCAATTTCATCAAAACCTCTCTTATTCAATTGGTTTAGTCCCACCAAGTCAGTCAACCCACCATCACTCCATGACCCAACATGAAAGTTTCCATCATCATCTCGCCAACTCTTTTTAACCAAAGAAGTAAAGAATGGAAAGTTGGCACTGCACCACATCCAATCTTTAAAATCACCATACTTTTCATCCAATGAACTGAAGTAGTGAATTTTTGAGGGTTTTTCTGAAAAGTTTTGTGTGCCAACCAGGATTTCTTTCCTTTGATTTTGTAGCTTATCATAATATTCTTCAGGAAAAAATCTATCAATTGTTTTTCTTAGTGCATTTGATGTACAAATACTTTTCTGACCCATCAATAACGTCATTATAATTGGAAACTTCTTCAATTTACCATCCTTCGTTAATAGTCTGCCTTTATACCAACACTTATCGAATATATCATTACAATCGACATTGGTGTAACCCGCTTTCAATAAGTCCCACTCACGTAATGCAGTAAGAGGTGCTAACAAGCTCCCTGTTGAAACCCCCACAACCACATCATAATCATTATTCAATCTCGCCAAAGTACCACCACCATAGGCTCCCCAACTACCACCACCAGAAATAACACACGCCCTTTTCTTTTTCATATTAATTGTTTCAAATAAATACAAAAAAAGGGTGAAACGTAAGTCTCACCCTTTTAAAATTACTCAATAAAAAATGAAATTACAACTGCCTCAACGTATTCATCAACTGAATAACTAAGTTTGTTTGTGTTGCTGATTGCAATGATACGAACTCCAATGCTTTTTCCTTATCAGTTTCAACTAGCTCCCAATATTTTTGTGAAACTTCTTCGGGTGGTAGAAGGTCTACGGTTTTCTTCAACCCCAAGAAGTCAGCGATTAACATCAATGGCATCCTATCATAACCATTAAATTTCCAAACATCAACAGTGTCAACCACACCTGATTCCCAAGGCTTAACACCAAGACTTCTTTTAAGAATTAACGGCACGCCCTTTTCTAATTTACTGCCATACTGCATACATTTCTTAATTAAGAGAGGTATGTCGTGATTTATGATATTATGTCCTGTTAGTATTTTGAAATAGTGTGGATTGGATTGAATTGCTTCAGTTGATATCGTATATAATTCGTTTAAGAATTCAGATAGGACAATAAATTCATCTTCATTCATAATTTTCTTCATATATCGTTTTAGTGTATTGTTCTCACTATAAACTTTCGCATAAGTTATCGCAACAATCCTGCTGAACTCAGGATAGTTGATTGCATGTTTTTGGTATATCTCCTGCATATATTCATCATCTTCAAAGTCAACCTTAAGCGTTATAAATTTCTTTGCCTGATAAAGCCAACGGTCATACATTGGTTTATTTTCTTTCGCTAATTGTTCAAGTGTGGGGTAGATGAGGACTGTCTTGGAATTAAAAAATACCATATCATATATGGCTTGAGCATTAAAAACGTCTTCGAATAGTTGTGCCATTGTTAAATTTATTTATGTTCTGCGAATATAATGAAAATTATTCAATATTGAAAATGAAATGGAAAAATTTTAACATTCCAGGCTTTTTTTCTTTCTTAATTTCGTCATAAATGGCTTGCACATCCTCAAAACTATAAGACATGAGTTCGTCTTTATCATGAATATCACCACGATGTTTAAGGATATGTGGAATTAATTTGAGTTGTATTAATTCCTTGTTTTTGTTTTTTCTTTCGATTTCCTGAAGATACCGACTACCCATTTCATCAAATTCTGTGGAAAGTTGTTTCTTTTTTCTATCGGCATCTTCCTTGAGGTGTTTGCTCAAGGATACATAATCAACCAACTCGTCATCGAGTGATAATTTTTCATGGTCTTCAGTCATATTGATTATTCTTTGGTTAAATCAATTGTTTCTGTTTCCTCGCTCACCGTGTTTGTAACGCTTATGCCTGTTTCTGGTTGTGGTTTGGGGGTCCTAGGTTTTCTTGGTTTTCTTGGAGTTCCCACAGATTTGGCAAAATCAGCGTTATTCTTTTTGAATGAATTTTCCTTTAATTCATCAAGCTCTCGATAAAATTGTTTTGCTTCTTTTTCTAAAATGCTTTTCATCTCTTGCATTTTATCGGTGAACTGCTTTTCCTTCTCAGCAATTTTTTCGTTGGTTTTAATTATAACTTCAACAAAGGTAATGAGGTCGTCAATAACAACATCGGTTTTCTTGGGGTATATTTTAACTAGTTTCCCAACTTCGTTTTCAAATATAACTTCACAACCAACCTTAATATTCTCATCATAAACCCAATTTTTCGGTAATCCGATTTCGAGTTCCCACCATCCTTCAACAGTATTTCGAGTGAAAGACTTGATGTAACCATCTGTGGGCACTAATGCTGCTTGAATTGGTTTCATTTTATCTAATTATATATGTGAAAAAAACTGCAATGGAAACCCAAAGCAATATTTTTTCGATTTTACTTAATACGAATCTTGTGTCATTTTTCAATCTAAATCTCCCATACGTTTTTATGATGAGGTCACCAAAGACATTCAACATAAAAACGATGGAAGCTATAAATAGAAACTGATATATTTCAGTTGTAAATGTCATCTACTATCCCTCTCCGTGACTCTGACCTGGATGAACTTTACCTTGAGGTGCTGCTGCTGGCTCTTGTGGAGGTGGAGGTGGAGCGGGTACACCTTGTGGTGCAACAGGCTCTTTGAAATATACCTCGACTAATCCGAGTTTTGCGTTAAGCACAGCAAGTATTTCGAGTTCCAAGTTCATTGAATCAATCTTGGTTTTGTAATGCATATTAGGTTCCTGCGCCAAACGCACGAGTTCGAGTTCAGCATACATTTTTTTGTTGTTGATTTCGTTAATTAGGTCTAATTTTAAATTTGGCATAATTGTTTTTTCTTTTTAAATAAAATAATTTTTTAATTGTTATATATATGGTAATACGACTATAAATTGAATATCTTGAATTAATTCGAATTTTTTTTAATAATTGTTAAATATAATCATTCTAAATAGTATATGCAAGAGTTTTTACACAATTTCAAGAATATTTTTTTCTTGATTGATTGATTTGTCATATATGTGATAAATTTCGATGAGAATATTTATCAGATTTTTGTTCTTTTGTTTGTCTATTTCAAAAATCTGTCTCCAAAACTTTTCGAGGTGTTTTAATGATGTGTCTTGAGTACTTGTTGCGGTGTAAAATTGGTGATAATAATATGCGTAATAATAATCCATCAATTCCTTATTTTTGTTAAAATCAAGACCCTCTTCAAGAAATTCAGCACATACTTTATTAAAACACCACTTGAAGTGATTGTAAATGTCTTGGTTGTTATTAAGAGTCTCTCTATCAAGATAATATTTGTGAATATAAAATAGGAGGTTCAGTGCGAAATCCTTATATATTTCAACCCTGTCTTTCACTATAATATATTTCTTGGTTTT
>Ga0307376_10005127_pt1 | contig 11852 bp, 18 predicted proteins | sample TR2MG_FD_202536 | JGI IMG/M metagenome (GOLD analysis project Ga0307376, IMG submission 202536) | Soil microbial communities from Risofladan, Vaasa, Finland - TR-2 | ecosystem: Environmental > Terrestrial > Soil > Coastal area > Acid sulfate soil | place: Finland: Risofladan, Vaasa | collected... | reverse complement strand
GATTTAATTTCCGGTAAATCAGGATAGTAAATCGGAAAAATCTTCATTGCATAATTATACTCTGAAGGATAGTTTTCTTTCATTTGTTTATAATCATTAAGCGAATTTAAAAACTGATTTTTAATTTGACGCCCGCTTCTTACAGTCTGGTAAATTTGATACGGTGGTACATCTGGAAACATTATTGAAGCATAATCTAAAAAAGCCTTTTTAGTCATCTCTCTTATTCCAAATTCTCCCCGGTAATAAGCCTCAATTAAAATAAGTGAATATACAAGTGGGAAAGAAATACGTTTAGAAGTATCTGAATCATTTATTGATTTTCTACCAATTTGCCGGCAAACATTTAAATAGGCCTCAACTTTTTTCCCTGTGTAATAATCTTCAGGTTCCATAGGATCCAGACGGGAAAATTCACGTAATACTGATTCAACATCATTATTTTCAGGAAATTGATACATGGCAATTTTAGAAGTTTCTTTTAATTTCATTCTTTCCTCATACGATGATTTTTTAGTATATTCTTTTTTTGCTATATAAGGCTTCCCGTCAAATTTTGTAAATCCGTCTTTGATATCATCAATAATGATTATGTCATCTGCTTTGGAGTTATCAATGCGGTCGGAATAATTCCTTTTCACAAACAATTGCATTAAAGTCTGTTCATCATAATTATCCGGCAAATCCTGAAAATCTTTGTATTTGTCCATTTTACACAACTTTTAAGTGACGGTTATTCCAATGTAGCTGTAATTTTTTAGCGTGTTCATCAGGCGAAATTTTGATATATTTCAAAAAACTCTCTTCTGTTTTGTGTCCGGTTATTGCCATAATTGACAGTGAAGGAAAATCAGATTTATACAAATTTGTCGCGAAGGATCGCCGGGCCGTGTGCGTGCAAACAAGCTGCCATTTTTTATATGCCGTACTGACTTTAATCCCTCCCTTTGTTATTGCTTTATGAGTTTTCTCATCTATTCCGGCCAGCCGTGAAATGTCTTTTAAAATCTCATTAAATTTCCAGTTACCGACTGCTTTAGGTAGTGTGCCTTTGTATTTGTTCAGTATGGCAGTTACGACGGGGTGCAAAGGGATAACAACCTTCGTGCCTGTCTTGTATTGCGTCAGATTAATAAAACCCCCTGAAATGTTCTCAGGCGTTATCTGTGCAATATCAGAGAAACGACAACCAGTCCAGCAACCGACTAAAAACAGATCCCTGACACAATCAAAAACCGGATTTTTGCTAAAATCATATTCATATAACTTTGTAAGCTCTGATTCATTCAAAGCGATTGTTTCGGATTCCTCTGATAATGATTTGAAGTTTTTCTTTTTATATCCTTCAAAACTGTTTTTGCCTTCGTCTTTTGCAGCATTAAGGAATGTTTTCAAAGTCGTAATTTTTCTACCAATGGTATTGACTGCCAGTTTTTTACTTTGAAGGTATTGAATAAAGCCGTCGTAAAAATCCAGATCAATATTTTTGAAGTCAATTACTTTATCTATTGAAGCTGCATAGTCTTTCAGGTATTCAAAAGTCTTTTTATATTCCAGTTGCATTTTAAAACAGACTGGTTGTCCTGTTTTCGGGTTAGGCCTCGTTTTTGCTTTGTCTATAAAGGATTCAATGAAGCTGAACAGGGTAACTTTGTATTTATCCGGGTGCCAGTGCTTATCAATGACAGTTTTAAGCCATTCAGAGGTTATATCTTCCTGATGGGTCTGCATTAATTCAGATTCAATGCAAGCCCTTAAATCTGTTATCTTATCATTGAAGGTTTTCCGGCCGGTTGTTTCTGCATCCCCTGACTTAGATTTAAAAACGTCGGCTCGCTGTCTGGCCTGTTCTGTTTCATTGCTCCAGTTGTCAGGCTTTATCAAAATATCTGCCTTACAACAAAGGTCAATTTTACGCCCGGACTTTACCCTGGCATAAATCGGAACCAAAGCGTTTTTATCTTTGGTAATTGTGCGGATAAAAAAATGAATTCTGGCCATGTTAAACGTGTTTTACGCCCTCCATTCTTTCATTTAATGCCTCTATTGTCTGTTCATGAATTAACCCGGCTGGTTCAGAAGGATCAAAGTCAAAATCCTTGTATTCGGGTTTTAAATAAATGAATATCCCGTCATCATTGCTCCGTTCATCGGATATACATTTAATCCGATTGTCTTTTTTTAATTTTGACAAAGTTTTTACTGTTCCCATAGCTTATAAATTAAAAGAGATCCCTTCCAATGCAGTTGGATAACTTACCGTGAAGCACGGCAAAACATTTAGTCAGGATCTCAATAGTATTTTTCTGATTTTGCTTCATTTGTATCTGTTATCCGGGTACAAACATAATACTTTCCCCGCAATTTTCCCATTATTTTTTAATCTATTTTAATAATAGTTATTAACAGTTAATTTTAATGATTGTCGGAAAGTGGCATTAATCATTAAGTTAGAGCTACTTTTTAGCATCTATTCAGGATATACGATAATGATTGAATTAAGCCTTAAAGAATTCAAGCCCGAAGAATATTAAAAAACGCAATTAACAAATATTCAAATATTTGAGCTTTTATTTTACTGACAGTTTCCCCGCATTGTTACCACAACTCATAAAACTGCCCAAATTTGCCCATTTAGAATGGATTTAAGCTATTATCTTCCGGGAGACGTATTCTGCTATCAAAAAAGCCTCCGATTTGCTGGAAGCTTTTAAAATTTGGAAGAGCGACAACCCCATGGGAGCATCGGTTACGATTCGTGATAAACGTATTTCTTATAACTCGGTATTGAAATATCCCGATAAGATAATGTTTTGCGGCTGCATAGTGAATAGAGCCACTTATTGCTATTAAAGATTTTCGCATTGGATAAAACGACAATTGTTGTTTCATGCTGTTTTATGCAAACCATTAACTGATACATCACAGTAACTATTTGCTCATTCATCACCAATAGTAATTAATCCGCTTGTTACTGAGGCCGTGACGCTTTTTGAAACTGTTTCGCTTAATAATGCGGATCAGGATAAAGACAGCTATTATGCTGCCTGTTATCAGGAACGTGGTCAGGTCGTTCATTTCCGTAAACGCCTGAAGGTTTCAATACCCAAAAATGCAAGTACAAGGCCAGCACAGTAAACAGAGAACAGAGCGACCATTCCCAAAAAGGAAATGTCAGTAAGGCAAAAAATTCTGATAGCAATGAGAAATGACCCTGATAGACCTATCAAGGCCAGAAGCAAATAAATGTAACGCATGGGATAAAAGTATAAAGGCCTCGCCTCTTCTGGTCGTCATCTATCCCTTTCAGGAAAAATGCAGAAGATTTGAGGCCAGTTATAACTTTTGTTTGCATAAGAGATAGATAACGACGAAGGAAAGTTAAACCTTATCTCTGAATTGACAATAGTCCGGTTGTTATTTAGAATTGTTTTACATAGGACTTAATACTATGATGCCACTAAGGTTGAGATCGTGGCTCCTGGTTCATCTGTGAAGGTCGTTTTAATAGGATTGTGCCACTTAGAGGCGAAAACGCCTTAAAACGTTTTATTCATGGCAAAAAAAGAGGGAGCGACCTCTTTTCAGGTAACTCCCCTTTCAATGCAAAGAGAGGAAACAACTACTTCGGCACAAATATAGTGATGTTATACCACTTCAGTATCAAAAGTGCCGTAAAAGCCTTTGAGAGTGCCAAAAACGCCTTATTCGCATTCGCCCTCAAATAGATATTCAGTGCAAACAACGTTATCACTTGCCACTCCACAATCAAATATAAGCGTGTCAACCCAGTCCGAAGGCTCCCCATTCGCACTATTGCAGTTGATAGTTACTATGTCATTGCCGGCGCCATTGTATTTGTCAGCCGTAAAATGAGTTCCAGTTGTCCATGCAGCCGTCCATGCTCCGCTTGCAGTTATAGTTATTGTCGTCCCTGCACATGGCGTGCCCTGATAATCAAAAACCAAAGTTTCCGGATCCGTGACAATAGAATCACTTAAAGTTGTCAGATCAATAATATTTGAATTGCCACTTGTACCACTTACATTGTAAGCTCGTACACGGTAAAAATAGTCTGTTCCTGAATTCAATCCTGTTACTGCTTTAGTCAGAACGTCCCCTACATCCAAATTCTGATAGCCTGCTACAAATGAAGCGAAGTTACTGACAAGGGACACATCCAAATAATATCCGGTTGCTAATCCTGATGCCTGCCAGTTGGCATTGAAATCAAAATAATCAATATCAGTTGCAGCAACAGCAACCGGACTATCAGGAATAGGAATTGCGTATTGCGTTATAGCAATGATTATGTCATCTGCATCCGGACAACTGAGAGTAATAGTCCCGTCCCGTTCGGCTCCTTCATTCTTATCATTTGGATAAACAGTCATTCGATTTGTAACCTGATTTACTGCTATGGTTGCCCATGCAGCAATAGTGTTTTCCTCTCCGATAACCTGATCAGGGACAACGGTCAAAATAGCTGTTTTCATAATCCCTGCTCCGTATTCGTCCCAACCAAATTGAAATTCTAACCTGTCAGATTCAAATATTTGCACCTCTCCTGTTTCGTATTGATACACTGCAATATATATCGGATCAACAGCACCGGGACAAGTAAGTGTTATAACGCCGTCCCTTCGATCGCCTGTATTCTCAGAATTAGGATAAATTGTCACGGTGTTATTTTTCTGACTTACTATCACAGTACACCAATCCAGAAGGAATTTTGACATAGTGAATATTGCATCAGGTGTTATTGTCAAGTGTCCGACTTGAGCAACGCCTGTATCAAATTCATTGAATAAAAAGCCAAAATTGTTTCTGTTTATAGAGAAAACCCGATCAGTAACAAGCAGCGGTTCGGAAGGTAACGGACTGAATCCGGTCTTGCTTAACTCCCGGCTCCCTATTCTGCACCTTAAAATAATTTCCGATCCGGCAATATAATTGTTCCATGTCGGAACAGTAGCAGGCTCAACAATGGCAGTTCGCCAGCCGCAATCTGTGTAAATTTCTGCTCTCTTTGCATCTGCTATTGTGCGGATAGCCTTTGCCTGGTCGAGCGTTATCTGACCACTTGACACAGTTAGTGCATGGGTTCCCCTCGTTCGGTAATTCTCCCCCTCAGTAACAAAGTGTGTTTGTCCGGGATAAAATAAAAAGTAGTGCCAGCCGTTGTAATACCATCGTAAATAGTAACCTTCACATCTTCGACTTATATCAATCCTTGCAGGTGAATATATCTTCATTTGAGTTGTCCTTTACTATCCGGCTCAATACAATGAATCATCTGAATTGTAGTTAAATTGTTTATAGTGTCATATTGAACATTCACCCCCTGATCCTGCATCCACTTGTCAACAGCTTCCGGGATATAAACAAATTCAAATATGGTCTCTGTGTTTATAACTGCACCGGAACCGGAATTGATAAGCAGCGTCACACAATAACAATTCATAGGTGAAACATAATCATCTATTATCTGACTGCAAGTTCCGAAAAGTAACATTCCGATAATCAGTAATTTTTTCACTATTCGTCTTTTACGATTCGAAATCCTGTAATCGGTTCAACGTAATCCTTCCGGTTACCAGACCGCTTTTTATAGAAGTCTAAGAATCCGGTAACAGGAAAGGCACATGTAATATTTACAACTTTACATTCTGGCAAACCTTCCGGCAAAATATGAATAGGAATTTTTCCGACCCATTTGGCTGTAACACGATCCATTTGTCGTTTATCTTCAAGCAGATTGTAAAATTTTGCAGCACCATGTTTTAAAAATGCACTCGCTTCATCGTGCGAAATTTCAATTATCTCTTCATCGTGAATGATATGATAAGTATTGTCATAATAGAAAACATGCTCAATACTTGGTTTGCCTTTTAAAAGGTCTTTGATCATATTCCTGAGCTGTGATTTATAACTTGGTTTCATCTTCTTTTGCTTTAAATGATACAAATGTTACCAGTCTTTTGCAACGTTTCTCAATTGCTGCCAGCTCTGTTTTATTAATAATTTTACCATTGCAACTAAACATTCCGGGGGGGCTGACAAGGGTTTCATATAAGATTATATCCTGTATGAATTTGTCTTCTGACTCATTCATCAAATTATTGATTTCATTTTTAAGATTTCTCATTCAGTTGTGATTTTATAAAAGTGAATAAATCTTCCATCTCTTCAGGTGAAAGTTTTTGTAAACTGATAGGATCAGGCAATAGCATTTTTAGAAAATCTAACCTGATTTTAAATTTCATCTCAGGTTTTTCAATTTTGTCAAAGTCAATAATCATTTCATCGGTGCTAATAATACCACTCACAAAGTCCCGTATCATTCGCCTGAGCTCCTCATTATTTTTCCTTTCACTCTTTGGTCGTCCTTTTGGATTCCCGGATTTCCCTTTAACAAATTTTCCCATCACCTGATAATGTTAACTTTTGCCTGTTTTTAACAGGCTTTAAACCTTAAGCAAGTTGTCGTAAAAATGCAGGATCAACGGCAATTTTATATTGATACAAACCATTATTATAGCCATCAATAATTAAAAATTTGCCCCGGCAAAATTCAGTTGTTACCGGGGTCGGCCTCAATAGATCCCCTGAAAGTTTCTGATTGATGCTGTTTGCAAGCTTCGCAAATTCCTGAAGCTCTTTAATTAACTGAACCTTCGCCGGATCACTTACATAAATATTCTGGCTGTCAATTAACCTTTCCGCTTCGTCCTGATTCGTAACAATTGTTGTTCCAGCCATAACGTCCCAAAGTTCCGGCAAATTCGTAAACTGATGTTTCCTGGCTTCACGTGCAGCCCGGTAAAGACTATCAGGAATCGGAATTTCAAGAATATTAATATACGCCCCTTTACTGATTGCAAATCTTCCAAATGTTTCAGGGGGTTCAGCAAGTTCATTAACAGCCGTTGCATAGGCTTTTTGAGGGTTCAGGATCAGTTGAAAAATATCTTTGCAGACAGTTAATTCCAAGCTGACCCAAACATTTAGGCAGGACTGTAAGGATTCCTGTGCTTTAGTAAGATCAATTTTTGTTTTTTCTTCGTGTGCTTCGTCCTTATACACACAAACAAGTGAACCGATTTCTTTTTTCATAGTTATAAGTCTTTAAGTGTTAATTCAACGCCTGTAACCTGCTTAATATAATCAATAACGCCTTGATCATCTGCGACCATTATGGCCGTTGCTTTCTTTCCTGACAGCTCTTCAGGCAGGGCACACATTTTTTCACTCGTACAAATGTAATAACAGTCAGTGTCGGGAAAGTCCGTTAGATGCTTCGCCACTGCGTCTTTAGGCAGCTCCCGGTAAAAAGTGTCTGTAACCAAGTGGAATTTGTTCTTGTACGAGAACAAACGCCGATCCTTTGCAGCAGGATCATTTGGGTCTTTGCCTGCCAGAATCCCGCTCAATGCTTGCGCCCTTTTGATATCCACAGCGCCGACCGTGCCGGGATTTTCCAGAAACTTAAAAAGTTTCCCTAAATCATTTACAATTTCCGTGGCTGCTATCCCGGTTAGGATGCGTCTTTTTTTGTTCTCAAAATTCTCTTTGTTTGCCATGATTTCAATTTTTATTAAGATTTAAAATATTACAATCGAATTCAATTCTTTTTTCAATCACTTCCAGAACGGTCAGAAAACCGTAAAGCAGAAGTGTAAGCGTTATCTCGTTATATGTTAAAATGTCTCTCATTTTCTGTTTAATTCTTTGAAATAGTGATGCTTTATTGTTATCAAATCCAGTTTGTTTCCTATCAAAATATTTTCCTGCACTAAATTGTCAAGAAGATCCTTCAAGTCCCGGAAACGAAATTTCATAGTTTTTGTGATAACTATCCCTTCCGATATTGTAATGTCAAGTGAATTTATTTTAAGACCCCCTGAAATAATCTCTACTTTGTTTTGTGGTACAAGTTTTTGTAACAAGGCACACAGAATTGAAGTATTAATTATTTCCTGATTCCGCACCTTCGGCAATATCCGTTTATATTCTTTCCCGGCTGAATTGTAGGCAGGCATTGAAATAACTTCCGACATTTCGTTACCGGGATGGAAGGGAAACGCCTCTCCGTGCTTATTTTTTGACCTGTTTTTCATCAGTTATAACATATTTGGGACAATTGTGGGGAAACATAAATATTAATCATTTGAATTATAGATAATTAAGTTATTAAATTTCGTTTATTATAGATTAACAACCATTTTTTTGTTGTTTTGAGGTTACTGCAAATCCTTCATATTCCAAAGAAGCAACTCTCCGTTCCAGATCAGTTTTTATTATAAGGCTCTCGTTTGAAATTGTTCCAGACCTTGTAAAGAACTTCACTACATTGATAAGAAACTCATCTCCAGCATCAGGAATAAACCAGACCGAAAACGGTGAAGCCTGTTTTTTCATCTTCAATAGGATTTCAGATCCATCGTATTTTGATATGTTTTCTTTCATCTCAATTCAGTTTTAAAAAGCCCCGGGGAGCGAACGGGCTCCCAGGAGCCGGGGGCAAATAAACCGACCACACTACTAACCGGAAAAATTGCCTTATTTTTATACTTTTTTTGACCATTTTTTTTATCATTTTTTTCAGACCTGCATTACTTTTTATATTATCATTATCAGTTACTTACAAAGGTATGGTATACATAGAGATAGAGATAAGAGTATTATAGATAAATTATTCATAAACAGAAGTATTATTATAGCAAGGTCGGAAATTCAAATTTTCAGCCCCATTTTTTATTCTTATAGCAGGTGTTAATCCTGTCACTTCCTTAATAGTTGATAACATGATCTCTTTGACCTTATCCGCATCTTTACAGACCAATATCCCGGAAGGAAGCAAGCTATCATGTCTGGTTATGAAAGGCAGCCCTGGCAGTTGCATTTGAATTTTCGGGGCTACTCTCTTTAGTATGGTATATGATTCAATCCTTTGCAGGAATATAGAGAGCTTGTTATATTCATCTTTTTTTATGATATCAAAGAGTATTTGAACATTTGGGAAAATAGACCTGAACATCTTTGCAGCATGGTTGTATCTGTCTGCATGGTTCCTACCAAAAAACACTATAAACATTTGATTTTTCAGGTCGTCACGATCTATAAATTCAATATGGCACTCTGCAAATTTCTCCATCAAAAAAGGATCATAAAAATTACCGCTTGTTACCAGACCTGTATATAGTTTAACATCTTCATATTGTGATAATTGCAAAGATATCGCATACATTGTAAGGGATTGCCCTAAATATTTGCTCATTAAATTTTCAATTTCCGGGGTCGGATTGAATAGGGATGCAGTAAAAAACGGCTGTGAATTTCGTATGTCAACCTCAGTTAAATGATTGCCGTCAATAGTAAGGTGTCGGACTAATTCACTGGGGAGCCTGGTATAGTTACTGTCAAGGCGTCCGTTTGTAGGACTGACTTTTATATAGATAACTCCTGAGTGGATTTTGTCAATTTCAGCAAGTGAGAATGTCCGGCGTCCCTCAGCTTTCAAATAACCGTTATGAAGGTTTTTCTGATATTCCGTTTCAACCGTCTCCAATGCAGCTTCCTGATCAATCTCAACTTTGTTTATGTACTGATTCAATACAGGGTACTTATTACTATTATGATATTGAATTCTTCTCCTGTTTTCCTCTATTCTAAAGATCAGTTTTTTATCTGTGATTGCCCTGTATTCTGTACGGCCTTCATTTATTAATCTATACATCCGGGAGTTACGCCCGGCAGAATGATTTCTCCATTCGATAATATTCTGATCCTTTAAAAAGTTCAGGTATTCATCTGCTCTGGGAACTACATTTTTCATGTATTCCATATTGAGCAGCGACCAGGCGCCGGGGTGATGGTCTTGTTTATGGGATAATATAATATGAATGAGATAATACAATCGTGAAATTGTGAAGCCCGTTACCGGAGGGGGGTTATGTTCAAATTCTTTCATCTTTGGAATGAGATTAACTGCAATTATCTGATTATATCTTTTTACCCTTTTTTTCATTAAGTAGTGTGTGCAACTCTATTTTTTTAAAATGGCAGCGAATCTTTCCATGATGCGTTGTCAGGCTCTTCAGCTTCTACCAGATCATCAAAAAACCTTGCATTTCGTTCACAAATTTTCTGATATTCGACTGGTTCATGCTCTATGAAACAGGAATGGCAAATAGGTTTATTATTAATAAAAGCCCATTCAGGAATACCTGATCTTTGATCATCTCTTCCGCATAACGGACAAGGATATTTGCTGGCACAATTATTACCTCTAATCTCAATTGGTGCAATATCGAGCATCAGTTTAATACGAAGGTCTTTTAGCATATCAATACTGTCACCAAATTGCATCCGGTCTTTATCATCGGAAGGGGTAATTAGTTCAATCTCCTCTTTTCTTATAAGTTCATTTAAAGCGAACCATAAATCTGTTTTCTCTTCAACCGTGTAGTTTTTCGTCTTTGCAAAACGTGCAGCAATAAGCGGGGCAAATTCTGCTTTCTCACTATCAGTTAGACTTGCCGGTGCAAAAAGATCATTCATAAAACCATTAACATCTAATTCAGCAATCCGATTTTCAATGTTTACGATTCCTGCACCTTTCCTGATTCCATTAATTTTTAATTTTTTCATTGTGTTTATGTTAGAATGCCATTGAATCATCAATCTTATCATTTACAGTCAATGTTATTTGACCTTCAAAATTAACAGCAGCCCAATTCAATAAATCTTCAATGTTGATCCGGCCAACTTGTATAAAATGCTCCATTGGTATAGAATCTAACCAGACCAAAATTTTATCAATCCTATCCGGACAACTTCCAATCTTGCTTTTGTGGCTGCCTGCTTCCAATAGATCAGAATAAATTTTCAATGCTTCATACAATACTAACCGATCCATTAATGATAAAGACATTGATCCGATTTCTGTTTCTGTTCTCAATTCACCTAAATTCAATTTTTGTGTTTCCATTTTTGTAATGTGTTAATTGTTTATACTTTCGATCCGTTTTTTAATAATTTGATAAAGTCATCCAATCCCATTGTGACAATGCAACCCTCATTATTTCGCTTGTGGATGATAATGTTTGTTTTACCATTCTGTAACATCTTCTCTTTAAGGATCTGATGATAGGGGGGTGTTCTCTCCATTGCCTTGCACTGAACATTAAAATTCCCGGTTCCTGTAAGGTCTATTCCGTTATAGTCGTCCCAGGCACTCCCCATGAAACGTGAAGTGTAACACTCCGGCCAAAGTTCCGCTCGAAGGATAGCAGCCATGCTTCGCTCGAATTGATTTCCTTTTTGTTTGGAATTCATTTCATAATCTTTTCAAGGTCCGAACGCCTGTACCTTTTTTTGTTGCCGATCCGCAAGGGTATGGTTATTCCTTTGCCATCCCAACTCCATAGAGTGACCAACGAGATTTTTAGGGCCTCCGTCATTTCTTTCGGGGTCAAATACTCTTCAACCTTAATCGGTTCTGGTTTTTCTTTACGACCAGCCTCAATGCACGTTTCTGCAAACGTTTTCAGATCGTTAACATTAGCGGTAACATTTAGATTTACTGCTATTTCCGGGTTGTTTTTAAGAATTTCTGATATATTCATCTTTGTATGTTTTGTCAAATTTTCAGAATAAAAAAAAGGGCTTCAAATTGGTAAGCCCTTACTTTTTTATTACTTTTTTAGAAATGCTTTATCTGGATTTAATTTCCGGTAAATCAGGATAGTAAATCGGAAAAATCTTCATTGCATAATTATACTCTGAAGGATAGTTTTCTTTCATTTGTTTATAATCATTAAGCGAATTTAAAAACTGATTTTTAATTT
>Ga0307376_10005124_pt1 | contig 11858 bp, 11 predicted proteins | sample TR2MG_FD_202536 | JGI IMG/M metagenome (GOLD analysis project Ga0307376, IMG submission 202536) | Soil microbial communities from Risofladan, Vaasa, Finland - TR-2 | ecosystem: Environmental > Terrestrial > Soil > Coastal area > Acid sulfate soil | place: Finland: Risofladan, Vaasa | collected... | reverse complement strand
ATACCGAAAATTGGGATGGTAAATTCAAGAAGGTCTCATATGAGCTTGTCTCATATGCAGCAGGGGTCGCTAAGATGGTTAATACGACAGTGACCGCAATCTCAATTGGGAGAGTGGATGAAAGCGAATTAAAAAAACTGGGTAGTTATGGTGCAAATAAGGTAATAAATGTAAATAATGAAAAATTTATAACTCTTGATAACCAGGTTTATACAGGGGTGATATCAGAATTAGCCAGTAAGGAAAATGCCTCGATAATAATAATTGCAAATAATAATACAGGCAAAGCTATTGCTCCAAGATTATCTGTAAGGTTAAAGGCAGGTATTGGATCCGGCGTAAGCAGGCTCCCTTTAAATCTGAATCCTTTTACAGTATATAAAAGAACATTTTCTGGAAATGCTTTTGCCCATCTTACAATAAAATCTGATATTAAGATTATTACCCTGGCACAAAACTCTTTTGATTTAATAGAGACAGCAAATAATGTTGCTATAGAAAATGTGAATATATCAATTGATGGATCATTATTTAAAACTGTTGTTAAAGACGTTAAAAAGCAGACAGGTAAATTAGTTCTGACTGATGCTGATATTGTTGTTTCAGGCGGAAGGGGAATGAAATCTCCTGACAACTGGCCTCCTCTTGTAGAACTAGCTGATCTTTTAGGTGCTGCAACAGCTTGTTCACGACCCGTTTCTGATGAAGGATGGAGACCTCATGAAGAACATACGGGACAGACAGGAAAGATCATAGCCCCTAACCTCTATATAGCTGTGGGAATTTCAGGTGCAACTCAACATCTGGCTGGTGTCAGCTCATCAAAGTATATTGTTGCTATCAACACAGATAAGGATGCACCTATATTTGAAGCAGCACAATATGGAATCGTCGGAGATGCAATGAAAGTTCTTCCAAAACTTATTGATGCTGTAAAAGCTAAAAAATAATTTGAATTATAGAGATGTGTCGTTGTATAGATCGCCTTCTCTGATTTCGAATAATTAATTCAATTAGTCGAAAATGACAAAACAAATAATATTTTCAATAGCTCTCCTGTTGACAATCGGAGCCTTCTTTTATACAATTAACCGTATTGTAAAATTTTTCAGGCTAACGAGACCTGCCTTCCCTGTAAGGGATATTGGAAAGAGAATCAAGATAATGCTGGCTGTTGCATTTGGTCAGACAAAGATTTTCCGTAAACCGGTATTGGGATTTGCTCATGCAGTTGTTTTCTGGGGCTTTTGTGTTATTATTATTGGCAGCATTGAGATGGTTATTGATGGGCTTGCCGGAACCGACAGGGCTTTGTATTTCCTGGGCCCTTTCTATAATTTTATCATGGCTTCCGGAGATATTTTTGCCATGCTTGTTGCACTGGCAATCATAATTTTTCTTTGCCGCCGGCTTTTTTTCCATATCAATAGATTTGAAGGCATCGAGATGAAAAAAATATCTCATATTGATGCAAATATTGCTCTTTCAATCATACTTATCCTGATGATATCTCTTCTAACCATGAATATAGGATATGTTGGGTATATGTCTCTTTCAGGAGAAGCGACTGTGGGCATGTTCCCAATAAGTAAAGTTCTGGTAACCCTCTTTTCAGGGATGTCAGCAGATAGCTTCAATCATTTATATGAAATATCATGGTGGGTACATATCCTTCTGATTTTTGTTTTTGCCAACATATTGCCATATTCAAAGCATTTCCATGTCTTTATGTCGGTACCCAATGTTTTTTTATCGAGACTCGATCCACTTGGGAAACTTCAGAATATGGACAGTATTACCAGGGAGGTAAAACTAATGCTTGATCCGGAGACAGCTTTCGCTGCAACTTCTTCCGATGTTCCTGTCGAACGTTTTGGTGTTAAAGATGCAGAAGATGCCTCCTGGAAAAATTATTTTGACTCATTATCATGCACTGAATGCGGCAGGTGTACTTCTGTATGCCCGGCAAACATCACTGGCAAGAAACTCTCCCCAAGAAAAGTGATGATGGACCTCAGGGCGAGGATGAAAGAGAAAGGTCCCCTAATGGTAAAAAATGGGAGGGATTTTGACGATAGCAGATCGCTTTTGAGGGACTATATATCTGAGGAGGAACTATGGGCTTGCACTACCTGCAACGCTTGTGCTAAAGAGTGTCCTATTAATATTAACCAGCCATCACTGATTGTTGATATGCGCAGGTATCTTGTGATGGAGGAAGCCTCTGCACCGGGTGAACTCAAAGCTCTCTTTAATAATATTGAAAACAATGGTGCACCGTGGCAATATTCTGCAGAAGACAGAATGTTATGGGCTAAAGATCTGGAAGTTAATATTATTTAACTTTGTTTTATCTGAAGTCTGCCCTGCCTGTCGGAACGAAGATATGTGATACAAACTGCAACACGGGAAAAATTAAAAGAAAAAATATAAAATGGAAACCCGGAAAATAGAAGTACCTGTAATGGCTGATCTTTTTGCAAAAGGAGAAAAACCAGAGTATTTGTTCTGGGTAGGCTGTGCAGGAGCTTTTGATGACAGGTACAAGAAAGTAATTCGCGCGTTAGCAAAAATACTGAGTTATCTTAAGGTAAGCTATGCTGTACTTGGAAGAGAGGAGACATGTACCGGCGATCCTGCAAGACGTGCAGGTAATGAAATGCTATATCAGATGCAAGCCCTGCAGGTAATTGAGATATTAAAAATGTATGAAGTAAAAAAAATTATTACTATCTGTCCGCATTGTTACAACATATTCAAAAATGAATACCCTGATCTGGGAGGTAGTTATGAAGTAATAAATTATCTTCAGTTTTTGAACGGGAATATTGAAACAGGGAAGCTAAAGATCGATTCAGCAGCACTATCAAATGTAACAATTACTTATCATGATCCATGTTACCTTGGTAGGGCAAATGATATCTATGATGATCCGCGTCGTATTCTGAAAAAACTGACAGGCAACTTCGTTGAGATGCACCGTAATAAAAGTTTTGCTTTATGTTGTGGGGCAGGCGGTGCCCAGATGTTTAAAGAGGCTGAGAAGGGCGATAAGGAGGTTTTTATTGAAAGGACTGAAGATGCATTAAAGACTGAAGCTAAGGTTATTGCAACAGCTTGTCCCTTTTGTATGACTATGTTAACAGATGGTCTGAAATACAAAAACAGGGAAGAAGAGATTGAAAATCTGGATATTGCAGAACTAATATCTCAATCACTTGAATTATAGATTAATCCAAATAATTAACTGACTAAAATGGAAAACAGTAAACTTTTGAAAAGCGGTGAATTTCTTGTTAACGAGATAGAATCGAAAGATATTTTCATTCCTGAGGAATTCAACGAGGAACAAAAAATGATAGCTCAGACCTGCAGCGACTTCCTGGATGCTGAAGTATATCCTAATCTTGAAAATGTTGAAAAGGGCGACAGGGAACTGATGAAAAGTATGCTGAAAAAATCAGGAGAGCTTGGCTTAATGGGGATATCAATTCCTGAAGAATTTGGTGGATTCGGACAGTCATTTGTGACACAGATGCTTGTTGCCGAAACAACAGGTGCAGGCTATTCTTTCTCAGTTGCATATATGGCACATTGTGGAATAGGGACCTTGCCAATTATGTATTATGGTAATAAGGATCAAAGGGAGCGTTATGTTACAAATCTGGCTTCCGGTGAAATTATTGGGGCTTATTGTCTTACAGAACCGGGAGCAGGAAGCGATGCAAACTCAGGAAAAGCAAATGCAATATTAAGTGAAGATGGCAAACATTATATCCTTAATGGTCAGAAGATGTGGATTACAAATGCTGGTTTTGCCGACACACTGGTGGTATTTGCAAAAATTGATTCGGACAGGGTACTTAGTGCATTTATTGTTGAAAGTAAATACCCGGGCATTGTTATCGGGCCTGATGAGCATAAAATGGGAATTAAAGGCTCGTCGACAGCACAGATCTATTTTAATGATGTTAAGGTTCCTGTCGAGAATCTGCTTGGTAAGAGAGGAGAAGGATTCAGGATTGCACTAAGTATTCTTCATATGGGACGGCTTAAACTTGGAGCAAACGTCATTGGAGCTGCAAAAAAAACAATAACTGATTCTGTAAAATATGCTAATGAAAGAAAGCAGTTCGGAGTGCTTATTTCTACTTTTGGTGCGATTAAGTATAAGATGGCTGAAATGGTTATTCGCCTGTTTGCATTGGAATCAGCTGTTTACAGGGTGAGTAAAGATATTGATTCTCTGATTGAGAAGCTAACAGTTGACTGCGGAGACTATGGCAGGGCATCTATTGAAGCTATAAGCCACTATGCAGTCGAAGCTGCAATCCTGAAAGTTGTAGGTTCTGAAATGCTTGATTTTGTTGCTGATGAGGGAGTGCAAATACACGGAGGTATGGGTTACTCAGCTGAGATGGCAGTAGAAAGAGGTTATCGCGATTCAAGAATAAACAGGATATTTGAAGGCACAAATGAAATAAACCGTCTTCTTGTTGTTGACACTGCAATGAAAAGAGCAATGAAAGGGGATTTTGACCTTTTTGGAGAAGCTAAAAAGCTCTATTCAGACCTGGATAATATAACCGATGGTAAAACAGCAGGTGAAAGCTATTTCCAGGATAAAACCAGAAATATTAAAAACCTGAAGAAAGCAACACTTATATGTATTCATGGTGCTGCTACCCGATATGAGAAGAGCTTAATACATGAACAGGAAGTTCTAATTAATATTGCCGAAATGATGATGGAAACCTATATAACTGAATCATTGGCACTAAGAGTTGAGAAAATTGTAACAATTAGAGGAAATGCATCACTTTATAAAGATATGCTTGATGTTAAGCTGTTCAACACTGCCAATATCGTAAGAAAGTCTGCACTTGAGGCAATAGGTTCCTTTTCCTCATCTGAATCTTCTTTCTTACTTGTTAAGGCAATAGAAAACCTTACAAGAACTGAAACTGTAAATGTGAAGGATGCCAGGCGGAGGATTGCCGATAAGCTTATTGAAGATAATATGTATAAATTTTAATATATTTTTAGAATAACACCGCAGGGTTCATTATATCTTGGGAAAAAATCATATTATGATGAAGAAACTATATTTAATTACCATTCTATTCATTTTAGCTGTTTTGATCAGTTGTTCTATTGTACCTATAACAGGCCGAAGGCAAATTAGTATCCTTCCTGAATCTGAGATGATAACAATGGGGCTTGCCAGTTACCAGGAATTCCTGAAAGAGAATCCGCTCTCAACTGATAAAATAAATAGTGCTGTTGTGCGGGAGGTTGGGACAAGTATTTCTGAAGCTGTAGGTAAATACTTCACTGAAAACAGTTTGGAGAGCAGACTGGCTGGTTATGTCTGGGAATATTCGCTTGTTGAAAGTGAAGTGCCAAACGCCTTTTGTATGCCGGGAGGAAAGGTTGTTGTCTATAGTGGGATTCTTCCATATACAATTGATAAAAATGGATTAGCTGTCGTAGTAAGTCATGAGATCGCTCATGCGGTTGCAAGGCATGGTAATGAAAGAATGAGTCAACAGCTTCTAATACAGTTAGGCGGTATAGCGTTGAACGAAGCTGTAAAAAGTAAGCCGGAGGAGACAAAAAATATCTTCTATGCTGCATATGGAATCGGTTCGCAGGTGGGTGTGCAATTACCCTATTCAAGAGAGCATGAATATGAAGCAGACAAGCTTGGACTCATATTCATGGCAATGGCTGGATACGATCCTCAGAGTGCTGTGGGATTTTGGGAACGGATGAGTGCAATGGGAGGGGATAAGCCACCGGAATTTATGAGTACTCATCCCACCGATGCAAACAGGATAAGAAAAATTAAGCAAGCTATGCCGGAAGCACTTCAATATTATAATAAATAGCTGACAGCAATATTAATGGGAACCATGTAAGGCAGCGGAACTTGCTGCTACAGAGGAAATTATAGCAGCATGGACCTCTTTTATAGCCTCGTTGATCTCTGAACTCATAATATCTCCTTTAAGTAATTCAGAGTTTCTTTTGCGCATAAGTTTTGATTCCCCTCTTTCTCTAGCAAGAAGTGGATATGCCCTTGACGCTTCAACCAAACCAAGAAGCATAATCTCTCTTTTGCCAGGCTCTTTGCCGTATACCAAAACCCCCCGCAGAGTTTCTATAAGTTTTTCTCTTACACTCCTGTCTTTGATCCAATATTTGTTGTAGGGAATGATGTTAAGAAACTTTTTTTGCTCTATGCTTACTATTCTATCTATTTCAAGTGAATCTATTATACTTTTGAAGAAAAAACGGTTTTTATAGGAAAATCGTTTTATCCAGAATGATAATCGCCTATTCTTCTTTGACTTCATAATTTTATCAGCTAAAAAATCATGACCCTGATTCACTGTGTTGTGAAAATGAGGGACAATCCTTTTATTTTCAATTGAAATTTCTCCTTGATCGAGAAAATCCATAATCATTGCTCCTGTTAAAGAATATCTAAAGTGAACATCATTTATTGCCACTCGTCCCTTCTCTGGATTTAATGCCAGAATTACAAATAGTTCTGCTACTTTCTGCTTCATATATTGGTTTCTATTTGGCGAAATTAAAAACTAAATTTAAATATAATTTCGTTTCTGCCGAAGTCGTTCGAATTCCAAAGGTGGTCTTTTTTCCTGTTTTTAAAATTACCCGGTTAATAGTGATAAATATATATATCACTAACTGGAGTGATATAGATCAATTTTCAACATGACAAACAGCATCATAGAAATGCCAATTTTGTTTCCTGTAAAAACTTATAAGTTAGGATAATCAGATATCTTTGTGAATTAATTAACAATTACTTAAATATGAATTATAGAGTTATTAAGATCAGACAAATTCTGTATGCAATAATCCTTTTTGCAGCGTTTACCGGAATGTACTCATGTGAAAAATATTCATATATAAAACCAACCATCGATCCGGAAGAGGTGGTGAGTTTTCAAACTGATATTCAGCCAATATTCACAGCAAATTGTAAAAGTTGTCATGGTGCAATACAAATACCCGATCTCAGACCTGGTAATGCATACGAGTCACTTACAAAAGACGGATATGTCGACCTTCCAGCTGAGAGCAGCAAGCTTTATACAATGATGATACGAGCTGATCATGCATCAAGGTCAACCGATATTGAAAAGCAAAAAGTCCTCATCTGGATAAGCCAGGGAGCCCTGAATAATAAGAAATAATTAAACCTGATAAAACCCAATAACATGAAAAAGATTTTTATCGTTTTTACTTTATCGTTGTTTCTCACATCTTTGTTTGCACAGGATGAAGTTCAGACACAGGAGGAATCCAAACCTGTCCGTTATACATTCGAAACTTCCATACTTGTTGATAATCATACAGTAGCTACACCATATAAAGGAGGTCTGGAGCTGGAAATTCATCACCGATTCAGCCTTATTGAGAATTATCATAACCTTTTCGGCATTTATGGTTCGGCAAATACAAGAATTGGCCTTAATTATGGTATCACCGACAGGCTGATGATTGGCGCCGGAACTACAAAAGATTATAAACTCCAGGATATTCAATGGAAATATCTTATTCTACAGCAAACCGAAGACAACAGCATGCCTGTTTCTGTATCCTATTATGGCAATCTTGTTGTTGACTTAAGAAAAGAAGAGGATTTTGGTCCATCTGAAAGTTATAAGGAAATGCACCGCTTATCTTATTTCACACAACTTATTGTTGCCCGTAAGATCAATGACAGAATATCTGTCCAGGCTGCTCCTTCAATGGCTTATTTCAATTCAGTACCTCGTTTAAGCGATTCTACAGGATATAAAAACCTGAATTTAGGTGTCTCACTGGGTGCTAAGGTTAATATGTTTGGTGCTCAGTCATTATTACTTGAGTATGACCAATTGCTAACAAAACAAGATCTTGATGTCCAGCCAAAACCAAATCTTTCACTCGGTTGGGAAATAAGTACAGCAACTCATACTTTCCAGGTATTTGTAGCCAACTATTCTCAGATTATTAACCAGAGAAATCTTGTTTTTAATTCAAATGATTTTACAAAAGGAGAATATCTGGTAGGATTTAATGTAACTGTAAGATTTTAAGTAATTTCCAAATAACTTATGAAGATTTTCAGATTAATTACAATATTTGTTCTATTTCTAATATGTAATTCTTTTGCTTCTTATGCTGGAATATTCAGTCTAAAACAAAATAATCAGAGTCCTAAAGATACAACAACTTTTGTTTCTCCTTTTTTTGAAGACAATGAACGTTGTTTTATTTGTCATGGAGAGATTAGATATGAATATATAAATGAAAATCTGGGACGTAAGGTTAAGTCACTAATGTTCTCTGAGAGATTTGTGAAAAGAGAAGATTTTTACAAATCAAACCATAAGACTTTCAGTTGTACTGACTGCCATTCGGAAGAATATTTAAATTTCCCCCATTCCGGAGAACTTAGGATGGAGCAAAACTACAACTGTATCGATTGCCATGGTGGTGATGAGACATATGCCATGTACCATTTTGAGGAGATAGAGGCTGAATACCAGCAGAGTATGCATTTCAAACTTGAAGAAGAAGGATTTACCTGTTGGAAATGTCATGATCCTCATAGTTACAAGATAAGTATCAGAAACAGTGTTAATCTAAAGGAAACGATCTTATATGACAATAATATTTGTCTTAAATGTCATTCTGATTTTAACCGTTTCCAGCTTTTATCTGACCGGGAGGAGATCAATATCCTGCAAAAGCATGAATGGTTACCTGGTCAGGCAGCACATTTTAAAAGTGTAAGATGTATTGAATGTCATGCTAGAATAAATGACAGCATCCTGGTATCGCACCGTATAACTCCTAAGGAAGAAGCGGTTATGCGTTGTAATGAGTGCCACTCAAAAAACTCACTACTAATGGCCTCATTGTATAAATTTCAATCAAAAGAGCAACGTAATGACGGGTTTTTCAATGGAATTATATTAAATGAATCATATGTGATCGGGGCTAACAGAAATGAATACCTTAACCTTTTAAGCATTATTATATTCATTGGTATTTTAGGAATAATTGGTATTCATATTTTATTCAGGTTAAGAAAGAGTTATAAAAATTATAAATCAGACTAAGATGTACCTTTACCCAAAATGGATAAGAGCCTGGCATGTTTTTAACGCAGTAATATTCATTATTCTTGTTGTTACCGGTTTAAGTATGCAATATACTGATGAAGAAAATGCTGTATATGTTGTTGGATTTGCTAAAGCTGTTAAATGGCATAATTTTGCTGCTATTCTATTAATAATAAATTATATTTTATTTGTTACCGGCAATATCGTGACAAAAAATGGGCGATATTACAGAATAGGTAAACAGAATTTTGTCTCAGATCTTGTAAAACAATTAAAGTATTATTCGTGGGGAATGTTCAGAGGGGAGAAACACCCATTTCCTGTAACTGTAGAAAATAAGTTTAATCCACTGCAAAAATTATCCTACATACTTGCTATGTATATAGCTATCCCTCTGCTTATTATATCAGGTATTGGGTTGCTTTTCCCTGAAATAACCATTACGAGGTTTTTTGGAGTTAGTGGTCTTATCCTTACTGATATCTTGCATATAACTATGGGTTTCTTCCTTACGATATTTATGATAATTCACATTTATACCTGTACTCTTGGAGCCAAACCTACATCACTTTTCTGGGGTATGATCTCAGGATATCATCGGTCTGAATAGTACATGTCTAGCCTGTAAGAGGTTGAATAATACTAACTGGACAGATGGAGAATATAGAAGATTAAAGAGAGTGAGATAAAAATATATATACGGTTATTGTTATGAATATTAATAAATTAATTTAAATAATTATGAAAACAATTAAGTTGTTATTTATTAGCTCAGCACTACTGTTCCTGAGTGTATCCCTGGTGGCTCAACCTAAACCATGGGTGGTACCTGCCAATTTTAAATCAATGAAAAACCCTGTTGCAAAGGGCGATGCAAGCAATAAGGCTGGATTGGCACTTTATACAAGGAATTGTGCTTCATGTCATGGGAAAGCAGGTCTTGGCGATGGCGTGAAATCAAGAGCACTAAAGACATTCCCAGGCGATTTTTCAAAAGCTGATTACCAGGATCAATCAGATGGGGATCATTTTTTCAAGACTAAAATGGGAAGAGGTGAGATGCCTAAGTATGAAGGAAAATTGTCAGATGAGGATATCTGGAACGTTGTGAACTATATGAGAACATTCAAAAAGTAAACTTCAGAAGAATAAATAAAAATGAATAGGGGCTTGCGATTGCAGGTCCCTATTTTTATTTATTAATTTTCTTGTTGCTCGTCGAAGCCAATGCGCTTACGGGGATTCAATTACCGTTTGCTTCAACCAACGGATTCAAAAAAAAAGAGGTTGCCTGTTTGGCAGCCTCTTTTTTTATAGGGTATAAAATATTATTTTACAGGGGTAACAGCAATAACTGCCTCTGTTGTGTTGGCAAGTATAGTTTTAATATAAGCAGGGTTGTGCATTCCTAAACTTCTGTCTTCTGTAATAGCCTGGAAGTTAGTAAATGCAGCAAGCATCATTTCAGTCTGAGGTAGAATTACCTGTGAAGGTCCACTGCCTGTGTACATTATGTAATTATAAATTTTAGGATCATTTTCAGGAGTGGCAGGATTATCAGGAACATCAGGTTTCTTAACACCGGCTGTCTCAAGAGCTACTCTAAGTTCATCAAGCATAATAGTTACTTCATCCTGTAAGTCGGCCAGGATATCTCCCAGATCCATATCGCTGTCAGGCTCATGACAGGTCTCACAGGAAGCAGGTAGGTTCGGTACAAGAGCTTCGTGATACTCATAACCTACATTCATTGTGTGTCCACCAGCCTGAGTGCCATAAGCTTCACCCATGTGGCAATCAACACATGCATTGGTTGTCTTTGCTGTAATGTGATTCTCAGATTCAGAATAGTCTTCACTACCTTCAAATTCATATAAGCCTTTGCCAATAACTAAATTATACTGAGGACCATGATGTATTCCCCAGCGATATGATTCAGCTGTTATGGTAGTAGAATTATCAGCCAGATCAAGGACGTAATCCAAAGCTCTTCCCTGGTGACAGCCTGTACACATGTTGGCTTTGCCAAGATCAACTGAAACAGGTGTTGTGCCGTCGATGGAATGAGAAGCTACTGTGGCAGCTGTCTTGGTTAAATCCCAGTCATCGTCTGTAAAAGTATTATGAATATCGTGACAGGTATAACAGTTTTGCTGGTTGGGATTTGAAACAGTACCGGATGCTGCTATTAGACCAGGACCTGATATAAAACCTCCTGCAGCATTAACTTCAAGAAATCCCTGACTTGTATGACAGGGGGCACAATCATAAGCATTCCTTTCAGAATTCCCTCCTGTTGCGTGAGTAGAGGCAGCCCATTGGGCCATCTTGGCAGTAATGATCTGATTATTTGTATGGCACTGCGTACAACTTTCATTGGCGTCAATTCCAGCTATTCCATTTTCTCCGGCAGGTCCCATAGGTCCTTCACATGATGCAAGCAATAAACCTGTAACCGTAAAAAGTGAAAGTAGTTTAATAAGGTTCTTCATAGTTATATGTTTTTGGTTATTTTTTCCTTGTGAAAGATAATGATAGTGCCTGTTATTATATTAACAGATATTATGCTATATGCAATTTACAATAGTGATAGATATAGCATATTGCCATGATAAATATCAATTATTAGGATGATATATGTTAGTTTTGTAGTTTCTTGTTTTATTAAAAACCTATTTTTGAACACCTTAAAAGCAGAACAATGTCAGA
>Ga0307376_10005122_pt1 | contig 11860 bp, 6 predicted proteins | sample TR2MG_FD_202536 | JGI IMG/M metagenome (GOLD analysis project Ga0307376, IMG submission 202536) | Soil microbial communities from Risofladan, Vaasa, Finland - TR-2 | ecosystem: Environmental > Terrestrial > Soil > Coastal area > Acid sulfate soil | place: Finland: Risofladan, Vaasa | collected... | reverse complement strand
GATGTAATACAGGATGTGGTTGTGGTGGATCCTGTGGAGGCAGTTGTAGTACTTGCCATTCTTAATTAATTTTTGTATATTATAGTAATAGAAGAAATATGAAGCCACTTAATTACGATAACTCACCTTGTAGTCCAATCTCAAGTAATTGTGTAATCTGGCAAGGACCAGACATTCCTTGTATTAAACTATGTGCAGGTGATACAATATCAGATGTTATATTTAAACTAGCAACAGAACTATGTACTGTGTTAGATATACTAGATGTAACCAACTATGATCTTTCATGTTTCAACTTAACTGCTTGTGGTCCAAATGATTTTCAAGCACTTATTCAGTTCTTAATTGAACAGATTTGTGCACTACAAACAGAGGTTGCTACAGTATCCGATCCAGCAACAAGTCCAATTACTAACAATACAACTAAATCTACAGGTGCAGATGCTTTAGTAACTGTAGCTCCTTGCTTTGTTGTAGGCGGAGTTACAGTAATGACTGTATCAGCATATGCTCAGGCAATCGGAACTAAAGTTTGTTCTTTGGTAACTCAAATTTCAATTATTAATTCTCAAATTACTGATTTAGAAGTTAGAGTAACTGCGTTAGAATCAGCACCAGTTCCAACATTAGTATTACCGTCATTTACTTTATCATGTACTATAGGTACATTAAGTATTGGTACTACACAATTTATTGATGCTGTTTTAGAAGAGTTTATTAATAGTGTTTGGTGTCCATTTTATGCAACTACTGGTTCTACTTCAGATTTAATTTCTGCAGTTGCCGCTATTTGTATTGATGATTCAGATTTACAATTAACAACTGGTACAGCATTTTCAACAAATAGTAATTGGATTCAAGCAGGTTCCTATTCTACTGTTGCAGATGCAATTAATAATTTGTGGGTAGCACTTTGTGATGTATATACTTATAGTCAAACTTTTGCAGTTACTGTAGCTGATACAACTACAATTAATTTAGATAATACAGCTAATGTAATTACTGCTAATATTACAGATACTGGTTGGGTTGATCTTGATGGTTTTCTTTATTATTCTGGAGTAGCTAAACCACAATGTAGAAGAATTGGAAATCAAATTCATTTTAGAGGTACTGTATATGTACCGCTAGAAAATCCATCTTCACCAGGTTCTGTAGTTACTTTAACCTCTACCTCAGCATATAACTCTATATCAGGATGTACTACATGGAGTGGTGTTGGTGGTTGTGCTATTAATGCTAATGGTGCTATTTCATTTAATAATGGTGGTTCTGTTATTCCACCATCTGTTACTGCAGGTAATTTAGACAATACTTATTTTAAAGCTTGGGATGTAGCACTTAGAGCTATTGATGTAGATCCAACATATGGTACTTCTTTAACATCTGCTATTAGAGCTTCTATAACTTCTACAAAAGGATTGACTGTACAACTTGTGCATGATATAGAAATTAGTACAACAAGAGGAGCGGGTGTTCAAGGTAATTCACCATTAAGATTAGTTACAAGTAATGTAAGAGTGGGTGAATATCTTCCTAACTATATTGGTACAGGAACGGATATACACAATGCACCTTCTAATGCCAACTTCCCATTGCTATCTGATACATTTAATTTAACATGGCCTTTTAGTTGTGATGCTGGAAATGAAAATCAAATTGGTGGTTTTTATTTTGTAATTGATGGTTTAATAGCTTATGTAGATCCATGTAATACTGAAACGGGTTTCTCAACTGTATGCCCATAATAATATAAAGATATGTCACTAACTAAATGTCAAAATTGTGGGTGTGAGGATAGTTTCTTAACTAGTCCTGCACCATGTCCTACACCGGCTGCATGTCCTGATCCGGAACCATGTTATACGGTTACTGATTCTCAATGTACAATTTATACTGGTCCTGCAATTGTTTGTAATGGAGACACAGTAGTTCCTACAAATACAAATATGGCAGAAGCTCTACAATTGATTGTAGCATACTTCTGTCCAGCTCCTTAAAGAAGTTACAGTTTGTTGGTTTCTGTGACAACAGCGCAAAGCCCCCGCACTAGTGGGGGTTTTGTTTTATGCTTATATTTGCTAAAGTGAGTTATTTTTAGTATATTAATCTATATAGTATGAAGGAATTTAAAAAGCCAGATTTGAAGGCACCTAGGTATAGACCTGAAGTGCATAGTATTTTAAATAAGAAGTTCTTTGATAGTTTTAGAAAAAAACATAGTAAGTATAAAAATTATACTGATGTAGAGTTAAGAAGTATAATTAAACAATTTAATAAATTGGTATATAATACAGTCATAGAAAAAAGAGATGGTGTTCAATTACCAGAAACTATAGGTTGGCTTTTTATTGGAACATGTCAAACAAGTAAGAAGAAAAATATTGATTATGCTAAATCAAATAAATATGGAGTCACTGTAACCAATAATAATTTTGATACTGATGGTAAACTAGCAAAAATCTTTTTTACAAACAATGCTCCCAAACATAAAATGAAGAATAGAGAGTTTTGGGGGTTTACTGCTTGTAGAGAATTTAAAAGAGCTGTTTCTAAAAACTATCCTGAAAACTGGAATATGTATGTTGTAGTTAATGCAACTACAAAGCTTAGAGAAACATATCAGAAAGCAGTAATGAAAGATATTGTTATTAATAGAGAAAAACAAGCTTTAAAAAGCTACAATGAATTTGAATTATGACAAGTATTGGAGAAGCCATATCAAGAGTTAGAAACGCAGTAAAAGGCGCAAAAGAAGATGCTTTCTTAACAGATAGAAATATATATTTTCTATTAACTAAGTATGGTCAGACACTTTTAAAAAGAGAAGACAATCAGTTTAGACTAATGAAAATTAGTTCTATCTTTCAAGTGCTACCTTATCTTGAACTTATTGATGTAGATAAAGTAGAGGCTGGATGTATTGGTGTTTATTCAGGTTGTTATTTTAAAAGATCAAAAGAAAAACTACCAACTATTTTAAATGGTGTATTTGGTCCTATTATACGTACAGTATCTTCAATAGATGGTACTATAGAATTATTCCGTACAGATCCTGGTACTTATGTTTCTATGACTAAAACTACAACCTGGAAATATAATAGAAGTTTATATTTTTGGTATCTTAATGGTTATTTATACTTTCCTAATATTGATTGGGAAGCTATAAGAATGGAAGCAATTTTTGAAGGTCAAGCAGATACTTGTACAACAGATGATTGTTTACTAAAACAAGATCAACCATTACCATTCCCAGAATATTTATTTTCAGAAATTGAACAATTTACAGTTAAAGAATTAACTGTACTGTTACAAGTTCCTGTAGATACAATTGATGACAGTCAAAATATACTTAGATAATGGACTTTAACTACACACTAAAATATAGAACATTTAATCAATTGTTAGAAGATGTAACAGTTGACTTAAGTTCATTTGCTCTTGAAAATATGATTGAGCCACAGCAGTTAATTAAACTTGCTAAAAAACTTAATTATGATCTTGGTCTTAGAATTAATCAGCAAAAAGAAATAATACTAGATGTTTGCCATGGTAAAGTAAAATTGCCGGATGACTTTTACACATTTAATTATGCTTTTATTTGCGGTCACTTTACTGAACATGTTGGATATGATGGTTATGTAGGGGGTACTAATATTCAAGAAGTGCCTTATGTAGAAACTCCTGGTCATGTAGATATCTGTGCACCTGCAACAGTAAATTGCTCTGTGTGTAATGCAAATCCATGCAACCATACTGCAGCATGTCCAGACAATACATGTCCTGCTACATGCGCTCCTAACGTTATACCTGATGCTTACAATCCATTAGCGCCTTATGGTGACACATGTACAAGACCAAGAGTCTTTATGAACTGTAAGGGAGATAAGTATGAACTAATACAAGTTATAAGTAATCCAGGTACTACAAGAGTATATACTGAACTCATTCCTTTAAGAATGAAGGCTAGTCAAAATATAGAATGTGATTGCCCTAATTTATATTATAATACTCCTAATGAAGGTTGGATTAAAGGCGGTTTTTTATTTACTACATTTCAAACAGGTAAAGTATATCTTAACTATCAAGGTCAAATGGAGGATGAAAATGGTGACCTATTAGTTCCAGATCATGACTTACTTAATGAATATTATGAGTATGCATTAAAAGCTCGCATTTTAGAAAATCTCTATATGAATGGAGAAGATGTGATGCAAAGATTACAGCTTATTGAACAGAGAGTAAAAGCAGCAAGAAATAATGCATTAAGCTTAGTTAATACTCCAAACTTTAGGGAGTTGGAACAAATGTGGTTAGCAAATAGAAAAGCTATGTATGGTAAATTTTATGATATGTTCAAAAGCCATTCTCCAAATAATCCTTATTACAGAGCCCATAATAATTTAAGAGTAGTGTAATATGGCAAAGAAAAATGCTCAACAAACATCTAATACTCAAACTAACTCTTTTATTAAAGGGTTAAATAAAGATGCCGATCCATTATTTGTACAAGAGGGTATGTGGACACATGCCCGTAATGCTGTAAACAATACAACAGAAGGTGACCTAGGTACATTATCTAATGAGGAATCTAATGCTCTATGTGCTCAAACAGGAAAGACTTTAAATTCTTTATTTGTTTACATAATTGGCGCAATACATTTGTATAGTGATAAATGGGTAATATATAGTGTAGCATATGATGCTACAGATCAAAAAGTATTTACTTCAGAAATAGGTTTATTTGAATCAGATCTTTGTAAGTATAGACAAATTGTAATTGATCCGTGCCTTAGTTTTAGCAAACATAATTTAATTACTGGAGCATCTAAATTAAATGATGATTGTACCTGGCAAGTATATTGGGCTGATAATTTAAATCCCGATAGATATCTTAATATAGGAGATCCTAAAACTTGGCCACCTAGTGATTATGTATTTACTGGAACTAATGGTAATTTATACACTGGACCTAATGGGGATACTATGCTTTGGCCTGGAGTTCCTTGGATAGAAAATTGTGATCCAGTTCCTTCAGGTAATACTGCATGTAACATTTGTACTCCAGTACTACCTGGTTTTTTAAATTGTGATGCAATTAGATTATCATCTTTAGTTAATACTCCATGTTTAGATTTAAATGTATCAGAGCAACAAGGAGTAATTGAAAATGGATCATATGCTATTACAGCTGCATATGTTATTAATAGAAGAAGAGTTACTAATTATTTTTCTGCGGGTTATACTCAGCCAGTATTTAATTATATTAATGAGAGAGGTTCTTTTGAAATTTCAGTAGATGCTGATTCAGAACATTTTGATGAATTTGAATTAGTAGTTATTAGATTTATTGACCAAAATCTTAGTGCTAAAAGAGTTGGGTATTACTCAACTAGAATTAAAACAATTATATTAGATCAAATTCCAGAAACTACAGTAACTGTACCTGTAGAAGAATTAATTCTACAGAATCCAGTTTTTGAAAAATCAGAACAAATAGCTGAGGTAAATAATTATTTACTTAGAATAGGTCCAACTGGAAAATTTGATTTTAACTATCAACCCTTAGCTAATCTTATTCAAGCAGAATGGGTTTCTATAGAATATCCTGAAACTTATTATGTAGATGGAGGTAAGAATACCAGTTACTTAAGAGATGAAGTATATTCATTTTTTATACGTTGGGTATATGATACAGGTGATAAATCTGCCTCATATCATATTCCAGGCAGGCCAGTTGGAAATTATACATTTAATGGTGTTAGTTACCAAGAAAATGAACCATATGCTAATGTACCTGGAATAACACTTCCTGGAGATACAATGTTTTTTCAAAGTATTAACACTGCCTCAGTAATTCAACAATCTATAAATACAATACTTCCTGATGGAGGTAGAATACTTTCTAGAGGTAGAATGGGTTATTGGCAATCTACTGAAATTTATCCTGACAATCAACCTGAAGTTTGGAACTCAACTCAATACTGTTGGACCAAAACTACTGATACAAACTATGATCTTTGTGGTAAAGAAATCAGACATCATAAGTTTCCAGATAATGCATTACATCCATCTGTTAATCATTTTTATAAAGACCCTTCAGGTAAGTATTATATAAGATTAATGGGGGTACAGTTTAAGAATATTATATTTCCAAAAGATAATGATGGTAATGATATTCCTGGAATTGTTGGTTATGAAATTTTAAGAGGTTCAAGACACGGTAATAAAAGTATTTTAGCCAAAGGGATGGTTAATAACTTTAGAGACTATAATCCTAGAGGAAGTGCTTCTGATTCAAATATTATTGGTTTATATGCTAACTATCCTTTTAACACTATTGTACCAGAAAAAAATAATTTAAATAATTCAAACTTTGGTAATTATCTTTATAATGATCCATTCATTACTAAGACAGATAATGATGGAGATAAAGAAAATCAAAATATTCCAATTGATATAATTTCTTTTCATTCTCCTGATACAAGTTTTATTAATCCATATTTATCTACATCAGAAGTAAAAATATATGGTAGTTTGCAAGGAGAAGCTTTACAATATTTTATTGAACCAAGTAAGCATCCTAATTTTAAACTTATGTCAAATAAGATTGTTCCATTTGCTTTAGCTAATGGTGTAATCAATGCAATCTTAAAAGGGCTTGGTGAATTAAAAGTAAACTATCCTGCAGGTAACTTAACAACTGTTACAGATACAATAGTAGTTGGTCCTCCAGGACTTGAGACTACAGTACCTTCTACTGGTTATGGTAATATTCAAGATGCTGCTGCTTTCAGTGCACAGACAGGTTTAAATGGTGCGTTATCTACATATTTAAATGCAGGTGGTAGTGTTGTTTCAGTACTTATTGGAAATGATCCTGTACCAGGGTATTTTGAAACTGCACAACAAACTCTTTCTGCTGGAGCAGGAACTTATACATTACCTACTTATGAAAAAACATATACTGCAGCCGAAAGATTAGGTGGGATAGCAGGTACTTATTTAAATACTGTGACAACTGGTGGTCAATTATTCTATTATTTTATAGAAGGTGCGCAACTAGCTGTAGATACATTATATGCAGTTATTAGGAAAAGACAATATGCCCGTGAGCTAATTGGTCATGGTGATTACAATAAGTTTATAATTCCAAATAATAGTCAGGATAGAAGATTTGTAATGGAAGAAGGTCAGTATGTATTTAATCAATTACAATCTTTAAATGAGTATACAGATTCTTCAGGTAATGTTTTAAAGTATAACATTAATAATATTAAACGACCTAAACTTACTGTAATAAGAACTAAGAAGGGTGATGCTGCAGGAACAATTGCAGGACCTCACTTTTTATTAGATTCTAGTGGTTATAGTGTTGATCAATCATTAATGACTTTAGGTTATGCTATTGACACATTTAACCAAGCAGCGGCTAACCCACTTACCTATATTGCTGGTTTACAATATTTAGACTTTGTAAGAAATAAAGTCAATTGGACAGAAGATGGAACAACTAAAAATTTTATAAATAAAATTGCTAGTCACTATGTTGGTTTAAAATATAGAATTGAAAATCAATATGGTCAATTAGAATCTGTTCAACAAATAGTTGCTACACCTTGTGAACAAAAATTAGATTTTCAAAATACTATTGGACCTAATGCTGTTTCTACAATTTCATTTGGTAGTACTTGTGGTGTTTTTAATTTTGTTCAAAGTAAAACTGAAACTCCAGCAATATTTGGAGGGGATACTTATGTAAATAGATTTACTGAAAAGAATATCATGCATTTCTTTTATGATACTTTGTATGATGTTCCAGATAATATTGAATGGAATTATTTCTTAAATCAAATGATTCCTGAACCTAAGTTTAAAGTAAATAGCCAACCGTGGGATATTAGTGAATTTAATTTACAAAACTTAACATCTTTATTGACAAGTAATCCCAACTATGGAAATGGTATATTACCATCTAGTTACTATGATTTAGATAATGTTTATTTTAGTAAGCAATTTAATTTATCTTTATTATATCCTGGATTTATTGGTGTAAAGGAGTCATATTTTTACACATCAGCAAATGGTATTAGAGACTTCTTTGTTGAATCAGAAGTACTTGTAGACTTTAGAGACCCTGGCACATTGCAATGGCAGCAACCATACAATAAGTATAACTATACAAATCTTGAATCTTTATTTGATTCAAATCCCGAGGTGCTTACAAAAGGTAATTACTATGCATATGACTATTCATTAAGTGCATCAAGATTTTTATTTAATCAATACTTTACTGCAGGTTATTTACAGGGAACATCATATGATCCTAATGTTGCTGAGTTATGTTATGTTAGTTATCCTAATAGAATAAACTACTCTTTGCAACAACAAGAAACTACTAATGTTGATGCTTGGTTAACATACTTACCTCTTAATAGAGTAGAATTTAAAAGTAATTTAAGTTCAGTAAAAAACTTTGCAAAAACAGGATTGTTCATTACGTTTGAAAATGATAGCCCTTTAATTTATCAAGGTGTTGATACATTAAAATTAGATGATAGTGGTACTAAAGTAACTGTTGGGGATGCTGGAATATTTAGTCAAGCTCCTCAAAATGTTGTAGTAGCAGAAAGACCATATGAGTATGGTTCTTCACAAAACATGTTTGGTGTAGTTTCTACTCCTGCCGGTCTTTATTATATTTCACAAAACCAAGGTAAGATTTTTTCATTTCAAAAAGGTCTAAAAGAAATTTCTCAAGATGGAATGAAGTGGTGGTTTAGTGAATTTTTACCATACAAACTTATTGAAGACTTTCCTGATTATCCATATGTTGATAATCCAGTAGCTGGTATTGCTTGTACAGCAAGTTATGATAATGATAGCAGTGTACTTTATTTTTCTAAAAGAGACTTTAGATTAAAAGATGAGTATAGAGGTCAGGTTGAATATAATTCTACAACAGATAGATTTACTATTATTGGAAGTAGCCCACTTATTAAATTTAAACTTGGTGACCCATTATATTTTGAAGATGCATCATGGACAATAAGTTATGATCCTAAATTAGAATTTTGGATTAGTTTTCATGACTGGCATCCTAACTTTTATTTACCAAGTAAAGGAACTTTCTTAACTACTAAGAATAATGGTATTTGGCAACACAGTGCTTTTTGTAATGACTATTGTAATTTTTATGGTATACAATACCCGTTTGAAGTAGAACTTCCTGTACCAACAGGTCAAATGGTTAATACTATTAAAAGTATTGAATACTATTTAGAATGTTACAGAAGAGATAAAAAATTATGTGTAGATCAATTCCATGTACTTGATTATAATTTTGATCAAGCTGTAATATATAACTCAGAACAGGTATCTGGATATCTAAACTTAAATTTATATCCAAAGAATAATGTTCCGTTATCTTTGCAGTTTCCTAAGCTAGGCCCTAACTTAGCAAGTTATGATATCCTTTATTCTAAAGAAGAAAACAAATATAGAATAAATCAATTCTGGGATATAACTAAAAATAGAGGAGAGTTTCCAATTGGTACACCATATCCACCAAATCCTGGACCATATCTTCCTGCTCCAGAGTCTACTGTTCTTTTAGGTAACTATGATGAAAGAAACATTTGGCTAACTGAACCTAATGGTTATATTAAATCTTTGAATCAGTTAAACTTAGACTATAATAAGTTTGAATTACAAAGAAAAAAATTCAGACATTATATTAACTTTATTAGACTTTCTAAAAGTGATTCAAGAGATACTAATATGATCCTAAAGATTATTAATACTAAAACGCAAGCATCCCCAAGATAATGGCACACAATAAAAAAATATTATTAGATACACTTAAGAATCTTAATAATACTAAGTCTGTTGTTAAGAATAGTAATCTAAAAGAAATCCCTGAAATGAAAAAGGGAGGAAAGTTTTCTAGTGACATAGGAGCTACTAATAGAGTATTTAAAAAAAATTCTTTGTTTAAAAAGAATCCTTTATTTAAATCTAAAAAGAAAAAGTCTAAAGGTAAAACTTATGATCCTTTAGCACCACGTAGTGCAGCGCCAATGTACTTTGATGATGGTGGAGAAAAATCTAAAAACAACAGAAGGTTTAAAAAAGATTTGATGAAAGAATATCCTGGAATGCAGGATGTTTATGGTAGAAGAGGTCAAAAATTAAAAATTACTGAAGACCCAAACTTTGTACCTAGTCAATACAGTGATGAGTTTGGTAATATAGAATTCATGCGTCCTCATCAACCACCTATAAATTATACAGAAGATTATAGTTATGCCAGTCCACACCCTAGAAAATATAATTTAATTTATAATTCAGAAGGGGCAAATAGAGGTGACATGTTTTTAGATATGATGCATGGTATGCGTGATGATAAAAACTATATGAAGCTTTTAGAAAACTTTGATGCCGCGGTTAGACAAGATAGAGGTTCAAATATGGATAAGTGGTGGGCTGTAGATGAAGCTGGTGGTTATCCTGATGGAAGAGAGCAATGGGATGATAATTATATTGATGGCATTCTTAGATCTGAACTAAATGCAATAGATCCTTTAGCAGCAACTTCTTTTGATGCTGAAGGTTATGCTGAAGAACGTAAACTTAATACAGACCTAATTAGAAATGCAGCACAAGATGTTTATGGTTATATAAAAACTAAACATAGAGATGGTGGTGAATATATAGAGCTAGAACTTACTCCGGAAGAAATAAATGAATACAAAAAAGGAGGTTACATAGTAGAAGATATTTCAGTGCCATCATTAAATCAAATGGAAGAAGGTGGTGCTCCATGTCCACAAGGATACGTAAGAGTAAATGGTAAATGTGTACCTATTCACAATATGGTTATGCGTAAAGTAGATCCTTACTATACATCAAATCCTAATGACCCAAGAATAAAAGCTTTTAATGATAGTTTAGATTTATACAGACAATCTACAGTACATCATAAGAGATTGCGAGACAGTAATATGATTCCTCATATAATACCTAATGCAGAATTAAATAAATCACAAAAAAAAGCTATAAGCTCCGCTAAAATAAAACCAAAATATTTTGTAAAGGGTGACCGTACAAGCAAAACACCTAGTGGATTTAATTCATTTAGTTTTCCTGCATATCCTAGTCCAAGACAAGAAGTAATTTATAAACCTAAACCAAAACCTAAAAAACAAGTAACTAAAAAGGTAGAAGAAAAACCTGTAATTAAAGAACAGGTTATTGTTGAAAAACCAATGCAAACTATGCCTACTCTTCAACCTACAAGAATTAATTCAGAACTACAAAAATTTGTAGAGGCTAGAGAACCGGGAACAGGTTCAGATGTAATGCCTGTATATGACACAAATGAACTTCCTATGTATGCAACTCCTGATGGTGGCGCAGAATGGATTGGGGATACAGAAAGATATGTAGACTGGGATGGTAATAGAATACCTTATAGACTACCAAGATTTAGAAAACCTGGACATGGTGGAGATTTAATTAGACAAGGTAAACAACGTTACATTCCTTTTCCAAGCATTGAGTCTAGATACCAAGCTGAGATTGTTCCTGAAGAAGAATTTAAAAAAGGTGGTGAACCTAAAAAGAAAAAAAGAGACAGTAAAGGAAGATATAGAAGTGAAGATGGAAATGTCCGTACACCATTAACTCCAGAGATGCAAGCAGTAATGCCTCCAGATGAATGGGGTCAGTACATACAAGAGTTTCCAGAGGTTTATACTACTAGAACTAAAGAGCAACAAGAGGCTATGAAGGCTGCTAAGCAAATGGAGTTTTTAAGTAGATTAAGACCAAAGGGACCTTCTTATTTATATTTACCTGA
>Ga0307376_10005121_pt1 | contig 11860 bp, 1 predicted proteins | sample TR2MG_FD_202536 | JGI IMG/M metagenome (GOLD analysis project Ga0307376, IMG submission 202536) | Soil microbial communities from Risofladan, Vaasa, Finland - TR-2 | ecosystem: Environmental > Terrestrial > Soil > Coastal area > Acid sulfate soil | place: Finland: Risofladan, Vaasa | collected... | reverse complement strand
CCCCGGGGGAGGGGCCCTCGCCCCGCCTGCCTGGCCCCGGGGGGATTGTCGTGGAGCCCCAGGCGCCGAGCCTGCCCCCGGTATCCACCGGCGCCGCCCCGCCCACCGTGGGCGCGACCGCCCTGAAACTTCTCCCGGAGCCCAGCGAGCCGGTCAGAAAGGCCACCGCCAAGGCCGCCAAGAAGGCCGCCGAGCGAGTCGGGCCGGAGGCTGAGAGGAAGGTTGCCGAGCTCATCGAGGAGGCCCGCCGGAAGGTCGCGGAGGCCAGGGAGGCCCCGGAGGGTCCCGAGCGCGCCGCCGCTACCTCGGCCATCAAGGACGTATTCGCCCGCGCCCTCGACGAATTCGACGTGTACGGCCTGGGCCCGGGAGAGCTCGCGGATCTCCAGAAAGCGGTCGAGGCCGAGGCCCCGGCCGCCGCCGCGCCGCCCGCGCCGGCCCCCGAGCCGGGCGAACTCGCTGGGACCGAGGTCAAGGTGGACATCGGCCGAGGCCCTGGCGGTGAAGGGTGGATCGTCAAGGCGTACCCGCCCGAGGGCGGCAGCGGGCGCGAACTCGGCACCTTCAGGACGAAGAAGGAGGCGAAGGAAGCCCTCAAGCCCCTCCAGGCCGCCGCCCAGCGCAACCGGGCCGAGATCCGCGCGACGACCCTCGAGCCATGGGAGCAGGCCATCGTGGATGCCGGGCCCGACGCGGAGAGCTTCCCTGGGCCAAGCGGGATCGAGTTCGACCTCGACGCCCAGGAGGACTTCGCCGCCGGAGGTATTGCCGGGGGCCTCGTCCGCGCGGTCGCCGCGGCCCACCAGATGGGCCAGGACATTCACTCTGGGTGGTACGAGAAGTTCCCGTGGATCAAGGATCTCGAGGTCACGGGCCGTCGCGGGAAGCTGACCAAGAAGCTCATCAAGCAACCGGCCGCGATGGTGTCGGGAACGATCGGCCCGGTCGCTGATCTCTCGCCCGACGACCAGCTCGGTCTGGTGATCGGCGCCGACAAGCCAGCGTTTCTCCACGACGACACGAACGACAAGCTCGCCCCGCTGATCGCCCGGGCGAAGGTCGCCGGCCTCCCGCACGAGGTCATCCCGAGCCCCACCGTGGGGTACTCGACGCTGGTGGTCGGGCGGGACCAGGAGAAACTCGACGCCCTCATCCGGGCCCTCGGAGACCCCGCGGCCGAGGGGCGGGCCCTGGGGTACTCCGAGGCCGACATCGAGGCGTACCTCGACAACGCCAAGGATCTCGATGCTTCCGGGTGGGATGCGGCGCAAGACGGGATTCTCGCCGGGAAGTACGAGTCGGGCGACATGCTCCCCACCGGGGAGAAGTTCCTGGGTCTCGATGGGGACGGAAACATTCTCGTCGAGGACCCCGAGGGAAAGGGCGCGTTCGCAATCCCGCCTCTCCCGAAGGAGTACCTCGACCTCGCCCGCACCGCGATCGTGGCCGGAGCCACGACCCCAGAGCAGATCGTCGCGGCGCTCAGGGACGAGGGCGACGTCGCCATTACGAGGGACGAGGCCAAGTGGATACTGGAGGAAAGCGAACTCCGGTTCGAGATGGACTATCCCGAGGACGACTCCACGCTCAAGACGTACTCCTACCGCTGGACCGACGCGGAGGGCACCAGGCACACCGCGGAGGTGGAGGGGCTCTCCCGCGCGGAGGCCGACGACCTGTTCTCCGAGAGCCATCCCGAGGTAGACGAGTTCGACGTTGAGAAGACGGCCGAGCGCAGCGTGACCCCGCCGGGACCGCTCGAGGGCATTGACCCCGAGCTCTACGTCGGCGACCAGGTCATCACCCCCGGCGGCACAATGGGCGTCATCGAAGAGATCAAGCACGTCGACGCCACCCGCGCCTCCCCGTCCGGGACCATGCGGGTCACGGTCTGGCAGCCGGAGCAGCCCGGGACCTCCGAGGGGACCACCGACTTCAACGCGCGGGACCTCAAGCCCGTGGGGGACGCCCTCTTCTTCGTCTCCGGCCAGAGCCGCACGAAGGATCTCCTCGTCGCCGCGCTCTGGGAGACCCCGTTCGGCGTGGACGTGGGGGAGCTCTCCCGCGAGGGCGTGAAGCAGCTCGGCATCGCCGTCGCTCGCTTCCGGGGCCGGGCGTTCGTGGACTCCGGGGCCTACTCGCTGTTCAAGAAGAGCCTCAAGCAGGAGGGCGTCGAAGCCCTCGACTTCGGCCAGGTGTTCGACCGCTACGAGGACATCCTCGAGGCCGCCGGCGCCGAGGCGGGGCAGTACGAGCGCGACTGGCACCCGCCCATCCGGCTCGTCATGCCCGACGTGGTCGGGGACCAGGCCGCCAGCCTGAAGGCCCTGAAGGACAACCGCGACCGGGTCCAGGCGATCATCCGGCACCCCTTCGCGGAAGCCATCGTCCCGGTCCAGAAGGGCGACAAGTCTCTCGGCGAGCAGCTCGACGCGATCATGGAGGTCCTGGGCCGGGACTTCCGCTTTTTCACGATCGGGCTCCCCGGCAACGCCAAGGCGATCACCAGGGAGGAGCTCGGGGACCTCGCGGAGTCCATCGCCGAGGTCGAGAAGGATGACGCGGACACCTACCTCGCCAAGATGCCCACCCGGATTCACTTCCTGGGGGTCGGTCCGGGCGAGCGTCTGGCGGATCTCGTTGACGTGGTCCGCTCCTGGCTGCCCCGGGCGATCATCACCTCCGACGCCAACAAGGTCAGGGCGGAACTCCGGGGCGATACCACCCGCGACGAGGCGATCCGGGCCGCCCTGGGACTTCCGGACGATGCGGACGTGTCGAAGCCGGAGCTCCTCGCCGCCGGCCCGCTCCCGGACGACCTGGAAAACATGGACCCGGAGCAGCGCGAGGGCTGGATCTTCGCGGTCGACGAGGTTCTGGCGGAAGACCCCAAGTTCCTCTCGATCTACGCGACCCCGAACCAGCTCATGGAAGCCGTCGAGGAGGAGCTTGCCACCTCGATCACTGAACGCGAGGCCGTCTGGCACCTCCTCCGCTGGCAGGCGAAGAACGCTCCCACGGAAGGCGCGGAGCCCGATCCCGTCCCGGAGCCCGACGATGTGCCGGAGGAGGCGACCCCCTGGGAGCAGGCCGTTTTCGACCTGTTGGACACGGACCAGCGTAAGGCCCTCGCCGCCGCGACCTTGCGGATGAGGCCCGACTCGATCATTCCCGTGTACCAGGCCCTCGCGCAGCAGGGCCAGGCCATGAAGGAGTTCCAGCGGCTCGAGGGCACCGTTCAGGTGCTCAAGGCGATCCCGGCCAAGCGCCGCCGTGCGGACCAGAAGCGGACCTACTCCGACGCCAGGACCCGGCTCAAGACCCTGGGGGTTCTCATCGACCAGGGCTGGGAGGGGCTGCGGGGGATCGTCAGGGGCCATGTCCCGGCCGTACAGGTCGAGCACGCCCAGGCCGACGCCGCGAAGCTCGTCAAGCGGCTGCAGCAGATCCTCGAGGGGAAGAACGTCTCCCGGGAGAAGCGGGCCGCCACCGGCCTGACCGTGGTGGCCGACGCCAGCGCCGCGCCACTCGGCCGGGAGCTTGGCATCCCGGAGTCCGAGGTTGTCGAGCGGACCCGCGAGTACGCGAAGGAGATCGAGGTAGACGAGGCCGACGTGCTGGAGGTTCTCGAGCGCGACCTGATCGAGCTCGATGTCGCCGCCACCGCGGCCCGCCGCGCCGCGCTGGAGAAGAAGACCGACTCCCAGTCGCAGTCCCAGCTCCGGGCCCTGGACAAGACGCTGAAGAACAACTACCTCGGCCTCCCCGGCTGGGGCGGGAAGCGCATCCTCGATGTCCTCGTCGCCGGCCCCGACGGCAAGGAGTTCTCCCTGGTGATCGCCTACCGGAACCAGCTCTACCGCGAGATGGAGGCGATGCAGGAGCTCGCGCTCGAGCACTTCCCCACGATCCGCAAGCACCTCGGCCCGTCCGTGGAACGGGAGCTGGACGAGCTCCAGTCGGTGGGCGATGCGCTCGCGGAGGATCTCCTGTCCGGGCCGGAGCCGGCCGGGCAGCGTCCCGCCCTGACGGGAGACACCGAGGGTGAGTACCAGGACGGCACCCAGTCGCACCTCCTCAAGACCTTCATGTGGGGCCTCCGAGTCCCCGGCAACCCCATCGTTTCGATCACCACGCAGGAAGCCATCGACGCGATCAACCGCGGCCAGGGCCGCCTCTTCGCCCGCATCCTCCGTGCGCTGCGCCAGGCCCTCGACGGCGAGTCCGAGGGCACCCCGTTCGACGTGCCGGCGCTCGATGCGGACGACCTCAGCAGCCTGGGGATCATGGAGGCGTCTCGCAACGACCGCCCGCAGGGTGGGCGCTACGGCCCCGCCCCGCGGCGGGTGACGAAGCGCCAGGCCGAGATCCTGGGGATCCCGATTACAAGAGTCGCGCCGAGAAGGAGACCATCCGATGTCAGACAAAGCGGAGATGATGCCCGGGCTGACCGACCTGATGCTGCGGGGGGAGACCCCGGCGAACGACAGGGACGCGCTGGACTACGCGGCGAGCGAAGACCCGGAGATGCGGGCGTTGCGCGGGCTCATGCGGCACAAGGGCCGAAAAGGGGGATCTTCGGGGTCGTCGTCGCGCGGCCGGAAGAGACGGCCGAAATCCCGCCCGACTTCTCGCTGATCCCGGAGGGCCACGAGAAGGTTCTCGGCGAGCACCAGCACATCGCGGTGGCGAAGGCGATCGCGCGGATGGACAAGGGCGAGGGCTTCCTCCTGGCCGACGGGACCGGGGTGGGCAAGACCCACTCGATCATCTCCATCGCGGCGAAGTACGCCAAGGACAACCGCCCGGTCCTGATCGTCGCGCCGTCGAAGACCCTGAACATCCGCACCATCGACGGGTTGCCGCGCCCGACTGGGTCCTACGTCGACGCCGCCAAGCAGCTCGGCGTGGACTACGTCTTCGCCCCGTCCTCGGTGCGCCCGCTGAAGCTCGACCCCGGCCGCATCTACATCACGCCCTACTGGCGGATGCAGGACATCGCGGTCACGCCGGAGACGGTCGTCGTCTTCGACGAGGCCCACAACCTGAAGAACATGAAGAAGAGCGAGCGCGGGGCCACCGGCAAGGAGCTCGGCGACAAGGCGTTCGCGGTCCTCTTCGCCACCGCCACCCCGGGCGACACCGCCGACCAGTTCCTCTGGGCCGAGCGGATCGGGCTCCTCGAGGGGAAGACCGTCCCCGAGCAGATGCACGACCTGGGGATGCACGTCACGAAGAAGACGGTCTGGAAGAACGGCGAACCGGAGGTCCGCTACTTCTGGGCGCCCACCTCCGAGGGGAAGACGAACCGGCGGATCAAGGAGCTGTTCGAGCGACTCACCGCGAGCGGCGCGGTCCTGAAGCGCGAGATCGACATGACCGCGGTCGACGTGGACGTGCGGGAGGTCAAGCTCCCACCCGAGGCCCACAAGATCCTCGCGGACATCGAGGAGGCCTTTCCCGGGCCCGGGATGCGGAAGGCCCTGATGCTGCAGCACCAGCGGCGCCAGCAGGAACCCTACAAGCTCGACGAGGCCAAGCGGGCGATCACCGAGGAGCTCGCGGGCGGCCGGAACGTCGTTCTCTTCGCGGAGCGGATCAACTACTCCGAGGCCGCGAAGAAGATTTTCGACGAGGCCGGCGAGCTCATCGGGAAGGACGTGATCGCGTCGTCCGAGGGGACCCTCAAGCAACTGCGCGCCTGGCTGTCCGACCAGGGCATCTCCTACGCCGAGATCCACGGTGACGCGGAGGAGCGATCCGACGAGGCCATCGACCGCTTCCAGTCGAACGAGGCCCAGGTGGTGATCGCCACCGTAGCGAAGGGCGGCGAGGGGATCAACCTGGACGACCGCACCGGGGACCGGCCCCGGACCATGGTCATGATGACCGCGCCGTTCTCCTCCGTGGAGATGTTCCAGGCCGCGGGGCGCATCCACCGCTACACGACCGTGTCGCCCTCCAAGATCATCATGCTCAAGGGCGACTCCGAGGTCGACAAGTGGAACTTCGGGATCAACGCCTCGAAGATGCACCAGCTCGGCGCTCGCGTCTCCGGCCAGGTGGAGCTCCTCCGGCCCGATCTCCTGAACGAGTGGAACGACAACGTCAACACCGCCGACGGCGAGCTCCCCAAGGGCGAGATCAGCGCAACCGTTCTGGACGAGGCCCTGAACGACATCACGAACTACCGGCCCTCCCGGCCGATCATGAGCGACAGGTTCCGCAACTTCATCCGGGCCCGGCTGGCGCAGCTCAAGCCGAAGTGGAGCGAGGACGGGGGCGTCTTCACGCTCGTCTCCACCGAGGGCGACGTGTTCCACGGCTACCTGGTGGACGGGTCGTTCGAGATCAACCGCGACGACGCCACGACCTGGGGCAAGGTCGGGTTCAAGCGGGTGGGGAAGCGGAAAATCTCCATGTCGCCCGTCCGCGACAAGAAGGGCCAGGCCCTCATCGAAGGCTTCATGGAGGCCACCTCCGAGACTCCGATTCTCACCGAGGGGAACCTGCCCGGGAAGATGTTCACGAAGGACGAGGAGGCCCGGCGCGAGCGCCAGAGGAAGGGGCTCCCGGAGCCGGTGGCGCCGAAGCAGAAGGGGATATTCGAGCAGGGCCGGGAGATCAGCAAGGCCGGGGACCCCGACAACGGCGGCCATGACGCGACGGATGGAGAGATCGACTCGATCTTCGATGTGATCTTCAGCGCGGGTCGCAGGGTCCGCAAGGTCAAGCCCGTTGTCGCCCCCTGGCTCCCATGGCAGAAGCCCGCCCTGGCCGGGAAGGGCCGCAAGCTCTCCTACGAGCACCCGGGCGGCGCCCGGCTCCTGTACTCGGTTCTGTCGGAGCGGCTGCACGACTTCAAGAAGATCGAGTGGGCCTCCGGCGACTACAAGGTCAACAACGCCCTCGACGTGGGCGCCGTCTACCAGGTCGCCCGCAACCCGGTGATCGAGCACGCTCACTTCGTCGCCGTCAAGGCCGGCAACATCGTCGGGACGCAGCAGACCACCTCCGCGCTCCCCGTCGCCGTCGTCTGGTCGGAAGAGAAGGGCTGGCCGGAGTTCGTGAAGCAGATCAACGAGTGGACCAAGACGCTCGGCGCCGATGCCGTGTACGGGGTCCACAACCACCCCAGCGGCAACTCGAGCCCGTCCAGCGCAGACAAGCGCGCACACGCGGACTTCGCCGAAGCACTCGACAACTACGCCGGCAGCGTCGTCATCAACCACGAGCGGTTCCATACCATTGAGTCGGAGGGCACCGAGGGCGAGCTCTGGCAACCTGGAGAGAGTGCCCGATCCCTGGAAGGGCGTCTCGCCGTCAGGGAGTTCCTCCAGGCTGGCAAGGCTGGCCCGGACCCGTTCCTCGCGGAAGGGATCGACGCCCACGAGTGGTATCGCACGTCGATTCACGAGATGAAGGACGACCCCAAGAGCTTCGGCCCAGCCATCGCGGCCAGGAGCCTGATGTTCCGGCCCAAGGACGGCGAGGCCGCGGACTGGCCCATGCTCATCTTCCGGGACTCGCAGGACCGCATCCGCGAGGTCGTCGCCGTGCCCCACGAGCTCTACCTCGACGGCGCTCTCTTCGAGGGCTACGTCAAGGAGTGGGGGAAGATGGCCGGGGCGAGCAACGTCATCCTCGCGGTCGACAACCCGGACGTCACCGCCTCGCTCATGGCCGAGTTCTACGTCAAGAACAACGTCGTCTTCGACGCGGTCGACGTGACCGGCGCCGTCGGGTCGTCATGGTCGGCCCAGGCGCGGGTCGAGGGGATCTCGAACTACGGCGGCCGGCAGATCAACTACGAGATTGACGACACCCCCAACCCGGTCTGGCGGGACCGCGAGGAGGACCGCAAGTACGGCCTCCGCCCTCCACCGCGGCGGGCTGCCGGCGGCGGTGGCGACGACGGCGGGGACGGCCCATTCGACTGGCCCAAGGCCCTCCGGCCGGGTCCCGGCGAGACGGGCTGGGCCCGGGCCGTGCGCTTCGCGGAGATGCGGATGCGGCGCCGCGCGGCGCAGCTCAACATGGGGGTCGACCCCACAGCGTTCTGGGACGCCTTCATCATCGGCGGCGACCGATTCGCCAGGGGCCTGCGGAACTTCGGAAACTGGATGGCGAGCGTCGGGGAGTTCAGGGGATTCTCCGCGCTCTGGAGGAAGGTCTGGGACGGGCTGTCTGGGATCGTGCGGCAGAAGCCGCTCACGGCCATCAAGCGGCCCAAGCTGCCGGATGCCGACAAGGTCATCGGGGACTACAGCATCAAGCCCAAGGTGGTCCGCCAGGTGAGGGAGCCCACGCCCAGGGAAATCGAGCTGGCCATCGAGGCGATGATCGACCCGAACATGCCCGACCCCGGGACCGGAAGGCCCCCGGTGCGCGACGCCAGAGGAGACCTCGTCGGGACCGACATCAACATCAACACCATCCGGGACGAGAACGGGGTCCGCGAGGCCACCACCCGGATCGTCCGCGCCCTCGAGGCCCAGTTCGGCGAGGCCCGCAGCTACCGCTCCTGGGAGCAGGACAAGGCGACCTTCCTCAAGAACGGCTACACCGAGAAGGACGTGCGCCGGCTGCTGCAGGAGAAGGGCGCGCTCACATCCTACGAGGTCATCGGCGGCCGGGTGCTGCGCCAGGAAGCGACGATCGACTTCTCGAACAAGTGGGGCGAGTACAAGGATCTCCTCCGTCGGGCCGCCGAGGAGGGGGACGCCCAGAAGAAGGCCGCGTGGGAGACGATGGCCGCCGAGGCCCAGCGAGACGCGAAGGGCGCGCTGGCGAAGCTGATGGGCATTCAGTACACCACCGTCGCCGCCGGCGCCGAGGCGGGCCGGGCCCTGGCCATCCACCGGATGCTTGTGCAGGAAATGACGCCGAAGGAGCGTCTCCTCTGGCAGCTCATGAAGGACAAGAAGTACGGGAGCGACGAGCAGCTCTCGGCGATCGCCCAGGCCCTCGAGGACAACGACATGAGCCGCGTGGGCGAGCTCGTGAGGAAGGTCTACAAGCCCTCCGTGCTCGACAAGGTTCTGGAGTGGTGGCTGAACTCCATCCTCTCCGGCCCTCCGACCCAGGCCGCGAACATCACCGGCAATACCGCGCTGCAGGCCCTCTCCGTGCCGGAGGCCGCGATCTCCTCTCGCCTCGAGGAGTACGGGGTCCGCCAGGCGATGGAGCGGTGGCTCACGGGCGATGCGGTGCCGCAGGAGCGGGTGATCGGAGAGGCGGCCCGCGCGGCAAAGGTTCTCGTGCAGATGAAGTTCGGCGTGTGGGACGCCATGAAGCTCTCCTGGGACGCCATCTGGAGCCCGGAGAAGTACGCCTTCGGAGTGAAGGGCGAGTACCGGCCCCCGGCGATCGGTGGGCTCGTCGGGGAGATCACCAGGGCGCCGTCGCGCTGGATGGAGGGCGCCGACCTCGGGGCGAAGATGTCCGCGGCGAGGGCCGAGCGGAGCAAGCTGACCTGGCGCATGGCGGTCATGGAGGCCCGGGCCGAGAAGGGGTGGACCTACGACAAGACGCTGAAGCGGGCCAACGAGCTCGACGTGATCGTGGACGAGTACGCCGGCATCGAGGCGCGCCGGAAGATCGACCCGGGCGGCGTGACGAAGGAAGAGAGGATGTTCCTCGTCAAGAACAAGTTCGCGGGCCCCATCATCCGGCGGATGGAGCACCAGTCGGACGTGGCCACCTTCCGCGACGAGACCATGGACATCACGAAGTACATCACCCTGATCCGGGGGCGCTACAAGTGGCTCACGTTCATGATCCCGTTCATCAAGACCCCCGAGCGCATCTTCGTCCAGGCCCTCCGCCGTACCCCGCTGGGGCTGGCGCGGACCATGCACAACATCCGCACCGGGAAGCTCAAGGGCGGCGAGGCCAGCGACCGGCTGGCCCAGGGGATCCTCGGGACCCTCATGTCCGCGTCGGTCTACATGATGGCCAAGGACGGGCAGATCACCGGCTCCGGCCCGTCCGACCCGCGCAAGCGGCGGGACTGGCTCGCTACCGGGAAGCGCCCCTACGCCGTCAAGGTGTTCGACCATTGGGTGTCGTTCGCCAGGATCGAGCCGCTGGCCACCACGTTCGGCTTCGCGGCCGACCTGGCCGAAGCGCAGGACGACAAGATCGCGGGCGACCTGTGGGACAAGCTCCACTACACCGCGATCCAGAACATCACGAACAAGACCTTCCTCGAGGGGATGATCTCCACCGCTGAGGCCGTCGGGGACCCGGAGCGGTACGGGGCCCGCCTCTACAAGCGGATGGTCGGCGGCATGGTCCCCAACATCCTCGCCACCGCGGCCAGGGCCATCGACCCGACGATCCGCAGCAGTGACACGATCAAGGACACCCTCCTCTCCCGGGTGCCGTGGTTCTCGCAGTCGGTCGCCCCGCGCCTGTCTGGGACCGGCGAGCTCATCGACCGCGGCGAGGACCCGCTGAGTCGCTTCATCTCGCCTTTCCGCTACGCCAAGGAGGCGGGACCGGAGAAGAACCTCGAGCGGATGTTCCTCGAGACGGGGTACTCCCCCTCGGCGCCCCCGCGCTACATGACCCTCCCGGGGACCATGGGGCGGAAGGTGATGCTCACCCAGGAGGAGCGGGAGCTCTACGCCCTCTTCGCTCGCCGGGCCACCCAGTTCGCCAGGGCCCTCACCTCGAATGGGGACTGGGAGCGGATCGACGTGTACGCTAAGGCAGAGGTTCTCCGGCGGATCTACCGTTTCGCGCACGACGCAGGCCGCAAGGCCATGTACCGCAGCGTCCTGCGCCGGGTCCACTCTGGCGCATTCGAGCTGAAGGGGCACTGATGCCGAGAAGGTTCACGATCCACCCGCCCTACCTGGTCGACAGGCTCCGCACGGATACGCCGGAGAGCACGAAGACCTCGTTCAACTCGCTCATGGCAGAACTCCACCGCTGGCTGCGGTACATGACCGACGCCAACGACTCCACCCAGGTCACGCTCGGGGACCTCGAGGACTCTGCCGCCTCGGAGAGCCAGGGCATCCACGCCAAAATCATGATCCGGGTATCTCTGGACTTCTGACATGATCCTCGACTCGACGGGAAAGCGAATCCGCGCCTTCATGGCGGGAGCCCCAGCGGCGACCCAGCCGGAGTGGTACGCGGCCTGGGCGGACCACGACGACATCGGGCCGCCCCCGACCTTCATCCCCGCAGACGACAACGGGAGCCTCAACGGAGCGACTGCCGTCGAGCTGATCCCGCCCCCGGCTGGGGCGCAGCAGCGCCAGGCCAAGTACATCTCGATCTTCAACGCCGACTCCGCGACGGTGGTGGTGACGGTGGAGCTGTGGGACGGGGCCAGTACCCGCCTCGCCCGGGCCGAGCTCCTGACGCTCGAGCGGCTGGTGTGGGAGGACGACGTCGGCTGGCAAGTCTTCAACGCCAGCGGGCTGCCGAGCCCTGGGATCGTCTCGCCCCTGACCACGAAGGGCGACATCTGGGGCTTCGACACCGCAGACAACCGAATCCCCGTCGGCGCGGACGGCGAAGTCCTGCTGGCCGATTCGGCTGCCGGCCTGGGGGTCTCGTGGCAAGCTCCTCCAGTCCATGTCCTCATCGTGACCGCCGTCCTGGCCGCCGCCTCTCCCTACTCCCCAGCCGCGGACGACGACGTGCTCATCGTGGACGCGACCGGAGGCGTGACGGTCATCGCCCTCCCCGCCGCGGCCTCGAGCGACGGGCGGATACTACAGGTGAAGAAGGTGGACGCGACCGCCAATGCCGTGTCCATCGACGGGAACGGGGGCGAGCTCGTGGACGGGGCTCTGACCTTCGATCTCCTCGTCCAGTACGAATCAGCGACCGTCGTCTG
>Ga0307376_10005120_pt1 | contig 11862 bp, 12 predicted proteins | sample TR2MG_FD_202536 | JGI IMG/M metagenome (GOLD analysis project Ga0307376, IMG submission 202536) | Soil microbial communities from Risofladan, Vaasa, Finland - TR-2 | ecosystem: Environmental > Terrestrial > Soil > Coastal area > Acid sulfate soil | place: Finland: Risofladan, Vaasa | collected... | reverse complement strand
CTTTACGCTGCTCTTCTGTTCTGTTGCGCATCCGGAACGGGGGATGTCGGAGATCCTGCGAGTGCTGAAACCGGGTTCCGCGGCACTCTTCATTGAACACGTGCTGCCGCCGGCCCCGGCGCTCGCCGGAGCGCTTCACGCGATCACCCCGGCGTGGCGTCGTGTTGCCGGCAACTGCCATCTGGACCGCGACACGGTAGCCCTCCTGAGAAAGACTGGTTTCCGGGTAACGCTGAAGCACCAGGCAGCGTGGGGAATTTTCGTCGCCGGATCGGCAACAAGGGAGTGAAAGAACTTGATTGAACAAGTCGGCAATCATTACCCTTGTAGCGAAGGTCAACAATGCACTATTCGGTAAAGTGGAGCTCAAACATATCTGATGTCGATCGAGAGGCGTGGAACTCAATTGCAATTCCGCTTCAAACCCCCTTCCTCGAATGGGAGTGGCTCCACCAGCTGGAGGCATCAGGCAGCATAACTCCGCGTCACGGTTGGCTGCCGATGCATCTGACGATCTGGCGGGAGAATACGCTGCTTGCGGCGGCGCCACTCTACATCAAGGGGCACAGCAGCGGAGAGTTCGTCTATGATTACATCTGGGTCGACGTAGCACAGCAGCTGGGGGTCAAGTACTATCCAAAACTGATTGGAATGATCCCGGCAACGCCTTCAGTCGGTTACCGCTTCCTCACCGCCCCGGGGGAGAACGAGGCCGAGCTCACCGACGTAATGCTGGAGGAGATCGACAAGCTGTGCAAGAAGAACGACATTACCGGTGTGGCGTTCAATTTTGCCGATGAGGACTGGCTCGAACTGATGAGCCGGTACAGCTTCAACACGTGGAAGCATCAGAGTTTTCTCTGGGAAAATCAGGGATTCACATCGTTCGCCGACTACCTCGCCGTCTTCAACAAAAATCAGCGCCGGAATATTCTGCGGGAACGGGCGAGCATGGCAGATCAGGGCATAACGATTCGCGCCCTGCATGGCGATGAGATCTCCGATCGTTACCTGTCGATCATGTACCACTACTATGACAAGACAAACGATCAGTTCGGCATGTGGGCAGCCCGTTACCTGAACAGACGCTTCTTCGAGGGAATGTCGGATTATCGCCATCGGCTGCTGCTGGTCGCAGCCTTTCCCGCGGAGGCCGCCGGTAAATCTGACCCCGATCCTGTAGCCATGTCGTTCCTGGTGCACAAGGAAGGAATGCTGGTCGGTCGCTACTGGGGTACCGAACAGTTCTTTGACAACCTGCACTTCAATGTGTGCTACTACGCGCCGATCGAGTGGGCTATCGCGAACGGCGTGAAGTACTTCGACCCTGGCGCGGGCAGCACCCACAAGATCAGGCGCGGTTTCAGGGCAGTTTCCAACTTCAGTCTGCACCGTTTCTACGACCAGCGGCTCCACTACATCATGGCGGCTAACATCGAGAGGGTGAACACGATGGAGCAGTCGAACATTGATGAACTGAATGAGGGGCTTCCGTTCGCCGAACATCGCCGGGTGAACGACTCGTAGCGCCTAGTGATAGGTCTGGTAGAGAATCTCGATCGATGGATAGGCACGCGCGTGATCGGACAGTTTCAGCGCAAACGCCGTCTGTGGAGAGGAGCCGGGGGCACATTCCTCGGACTCCACAGGCAGGCCGGCACGAAACAGCTGGTATCGCGTCGATCGACCGTCGGCGGCAAGCGAATGAAACTCGAGAGCGGGATTTTCCGCCGAAAGCTCGCCGACAAGGCGGGCGATTCCGCGGTAGGCTGAAAGTTCGAACTTGAGGCACAGATTGACGCACCGGTGCGCAACCATATCGAAGCCTTTCAGATAGCGGATCTCGGTGCGTACGAACCTGTCCAGTTCGCGTTCCGAGCGGAAGCCGATCACGATGAAGATTACCGACTGTTCGTCGTTCGCGCTCATGGTGCAGAATATGCGTATCTTTCATCCAGGAGGTCTATATGCAATCAGTTGTTGTGCGTCTCGTTCACTACAATAGTGCAGTGAACAAAAAACTCTTCGATCTTCTCGAATCCGTGCCTGAATCGATCCTGCAGAAATCGGTGGGTTCCTACTACAATTCGATAGTCGGTCTGCTCAATCACGTTTTGCGTTCCGATCTGGCGTGGCTCGGCAGATTTCGAGAACCCTTCCCCGACCGCAAAATGCTTCAATCGACGGTTGTCGAGCTTCCCACTGGCATGGCCGCGGGGAGCCATATTCATGAAGATCTGCCGTCACTTCGCGCGAGACGTTTCGAGCTCGATCTCGTGTTCGTCCAGTTTGTCGAGAGCCTCTCTCCGGCCGAACTCGCCCGCGAGTTCACCTATCGGAATGCGCGCGGCGTCACGCTCACCAATGTGATCGAGGACATTCTCCTGCACCTCTTCAACCATCAGACTCATCATCGTGGGGCAATCAGCCAGATTCTCGACAGCGAGAACATAGAACACGATATTTCGAGCTACATTGCAACACGGGGATAGTTGTCCTGTTTGATGCATTGAAGGGTCGATTCGGGGTATGATTACACTGCGCGATGTAAGAGGAGATGCGGATGCATGCAATTCAGATACGCCGCACCGGCGGACCGGATGTTCTTGAGTATGCAAATGTGCCCGAGCCGGAACCCGGCCCGGGTCAGGTACGGATCAAGCTTGCCGCAATCGGTGTAAATTTCATCGACATCTATTATCGTATCGGACTCTACCCGGCGACGCTTCCGTTGATTCCCGGAGAAGAGGGCGCGGGCGTCGTGGAGAAGCTCGGACCGGGCGTTGTGTCACTGGCGGTGGGCGATCGAGTGGCCTACACGGGAGTTGGCGCATCGTACAGCGAGCTGGTAGTTGCGCAGGCTGAGCGGCTGGTAAAGCTTCCGGCATCAATATCGTTTGTTCAGGGTGCCGCTGCAATGCTGCAGGGCATGACGGCTCACTATCTCTCCACCGCAACATATCCGCTCAAGCCGGATGATGTTGCGCTCGTCCACGCAGGTGCGGGCGGCGTCGGGCTTCTCCTGACGCAGATGGCAAAGATCCGCGGAGCTACGGTGATCAGTACGGTTTCCACCGAACAGAAGGCCGAGCTCTCGCGAAAAGCGGGTGCGGACCACGTAATTATCTATACGAAACAGAATTTTCTCGACGAAGTCACCCGGATCACGGGCAACCGCGGAGTGTCGGTTGTTTACGATTCGGTCGGACGGGATACATTTGAACACAGCCTGAACTGTCTGCGACCGCGCGGGTATCTGGTGCTCTATGGCCAGTCGAGCGGAAAGGTTCCCCCCGTCGATCCGCAGATACTGAACTCCGGCGGTTCACTCTTCCTGACGCGGCCGACACTTCGCGACTATATTGCCGGCACCGACAGCCTGCGGATGCGCGCAGGTGAAGTGTTTGGATGGATCGAATCAGGCAGGCTTTCACTACGAACCGAGCATAACTACCCGCTTTCCCAGGCTTTCGTGGCGCAAAGTGAGCTCGAAGGTCGTAGAACCACCGGAAAAATCGTCCTTATCCCGGGCGAATAGCGTTCCGGTATGCAGTTTTTCCCCGGCTGCACCGATATTCAGAGGGAGGTGGAGGTCACATGATTGGGATTCGCCTAGCAAACAACTCCTTTTTCCCGGTCCTCGACGAGGCACCGGGCACAGGCTTGTCCCGCAGGACGCAGAAGAAGCGGCTCATCCTTACTACGGTGAAGGATAACCAGCCGACCGTGCAGATCGACCTCTACCGCGGAAGCGAGAAGGACATCAGCAGGGACAGTTACGTCGCGAGCCTGACGGTTCAGAATATTTCCCCGATGCGCGCTGGCGAGCCGGACATCGAACTGGTGATGGGAAAAGACGCGCAGGGCCAGCTCGAAGCGCACGCATACGACCGGGCCGGTGGCGCTGAGAACAGTCTCGCCGTCCGACTGGAAGAACTCGAGGATGTGCCGACAGACCATACCCCTGACTTCTCGATTGGAGACGACTTCTCGACTCCCGATACACTCGGTGAATACGACTGGGACGCGCCGGTGAACGATGAACAGGAGTCTGAACCCGCACAGGCTGTTGCAGAAGAGACGCGGAGTACGCCTCGCAGAGATTATCGGATGCCTGAACCTGCGCCGAAGCGCCGGACACCGATTCTGGCGCTCGTGCTCCTTGCAATCGGCGTCATCGCAATAGTGCTGCTCGGATACTTCCTGCTGCGCTCAAAGCCGTCCTCGGCAGCGCCGGCGCTCGTGACACCTCCCACCATAAAGTCCGCGCCCGCTCAAACAGGAAAAGCTGCCGCGACTGTGGACGCTCCGGCTCCGGTTGCGACCGGCGCGGCAGCAGCCGTACCGGCCGCAACGGCGCAGGGTGGCGTGTGGTACCGGGTTGCATTCGGCGACACGCTCTGGGATCTGGCATATTCGTTCTATAACAACCCGAGGCAGTTTCCTCGAATTGCGCAGGAAAACAAGATACCGGACCCCAATAAGATCTACGGCGGACGTCGGATCTTTATTCCGCTCACCGGGAAATAAGCAGGATGAAATTCACACTCCTCGGCAGGTACTTTCTCGATCAGGAGGAAGACCGCGTGACCTGGATCCGCATATTTGACGATCAGCTGAAAATGCTGGCAGGCCGGGGAGTATACCGGGACGATGTGCTCGTGCTTCTCTCCCCCACCGAAGTCCACGAAATCCGGGACCTGGATGCGGTGCGCAGGGAACTTGAGTTTGACACGTTACCGGTATGGAACAAGACCAGATTTCTCATCCACATGGGCGGTCATAAGCAGAACTATTCAGTCGATGAGGCAATGCGCTGCGATAGCGGCGAAGCGGTGAACGGCTCCGAACTTGAGGAGCTCGTGAATCGCATTCAGCAGGTATTCTGAAGTTCTGTTCCTGCATTGACACTCGCAGAAAAATGCGTAAGAATACATCTGATCCAATGGGTAATAGCTTCGCTTGTTTCACACACGATAGTGTGTTTCCAGGGGTAATTGTTTTCGCGTAATTCTGAAATTCGCGAAACCCGATACCAGGGAACACCGACCCCATTGTGTCACCAAACCCCAAATAACGTTGCCGGCGGACGGAGGTGTTCAATGATGCGCGGCATGAAGGTGAGCATACTTCTTGTAATGCTCCTGGTAGTCCCTTTTGTTCCCTTGTTTGCACAGAGCTCAGGCACTCCTCAGACAGTGGATCTCATGTGGCTTGCATGGGTTGGCTCAATTGCAGCCCTCGGATTTGCCCTTATTCTCGGCATCAATGTGCTGAAGAAGGATCCAGGCAACGAAACAACCCGTGAACTGAGTGCACATATTCAAGCGGGAGCACTTGCATATATCAAGCAACAGTATAAAGTTGTTGCGATATTTTTCGCGGTGCTCTTCGTCCTGTTTCTCGTTCTGGCGTTCAGCCTCCACCTGATCTCCCCGTTTGTGCCATTCGCATTCCTGACCGGTGGTTTCTTCTCCGGACTCTCGGGTTTCATCGGCATGTCGGTAGCCACCAGGGCAAATGCCCGGACCGCCTGGGCGTCTCAGACTTCGCTCAACTCAGGACTTCGCGTAGCCTTCTCCTCCGGTACTGTCATGGGGATGGTCGTCGTCGGACTGGGCATCCTTGACCTTGCCATCTGGTGGGCAATCCTCCACGCGTTCAATCTTCCCAATGAAGAAATTCCGCCGATCATGATCACCTTCGGTATGGGAGCCTCGACAATGGCGCTCTTCGCCCGTCTTGGCGGAGGTATCTTCACGAAGGCTGCGGATGTCGGCGCCGACCTGGTCGGCAAAGTCGAGATCGGCCTGCCGGAAGACGATGCGCGGAACCCTGCAACAATCGCAGATAACGTTGGTGACAACGTCGGCGACGTCGCGGGAATGGGAGCCGACCTGTACGAATCGTATGTCGGTTCAATTGTCGCAACCATGGCCCTGGGCAGTGTTGCCTCGCTTGCTCTGCCGAGTATCTCGGCGCTGCAGTTCATTCAGATACCGGTCGTGATCGCCGCAGTCGGCATCATCGCATCGATCATCGGAACATTCGTCGTGAGGGCAAAAGAGAACGCAACTCAGAAGGTCCTTCTCGGCGCTCTGCGACGCGGCATCTACCTCTCGACGGTGCTCATCGTCATCGGATCGTTCATTCTCGTCATCGGCACAGTCGGGACGAAATTCCTCGGAATCTGGGGCGCGCTGATTGCAGGTCTTGTCGCAGGTAACATCATCGGTTTCGTGACCGAGTACTACACCTCCGACAATTACAAACCGACCAAATCACTCGCCGCTGAAGCGCAGACCGGACCGGCTACCATTATCATCGGTGGATTGTCGCTCGGAATGCTTTCGACCCTGATCCCTGTACTCACCGTTGGAGTGGCAATCCTTGTCGCATTCTCGCTCTCGGGTGGATTCGTTCATCCTGAAGTGGGACTGTACGGCATCGGACTCTCGGCGGTCGGTATGCTTTCGACGCTCGGGATCACACTCGCGACTGACGCGTACGGCCCGGTTGCCGACAACGCGGGAGGCATTGCACAGATGGCGAGCCTCGAGCCAGTCGTCCGCGAACGCACTGATGCGCTGGACGCTCTCGGTAATACGACGGCGGCAACCGGCAAGGGCTTCGCAATCGGATCGGCGGCCCTGACGGCCCTCGCTCTGCTGGCCGAGTACTCCAACAAGATCGGTGATTCGGTGAACACGCTCTTCCATACACAGACCGGCGCTGCAAGTGCCTTCGAGCAGCTTGAGGCAGGCCTCATGCATGTCGTTCGCGATGCAGCGGGCGTCTTCCAGAGCGTAAAGCTTACAATCGATCTGCTTGACCCGCGTATCCTCGTGGGCCTGTTCTTCGGCGCAATGCTGCCGTTCGTGTTTTCATCGCTGTCGATGCGGGCAGTCGGACGTGCCGCGGGAGCCATGGTGAACGAGGTTCGCCGTCAGATCCGCGAAAAGCCGGGAATCATGGCGGGGACCGACAAACCCGATTACGCGGCCTGCGTGGCGATCTCGACAAAGGGCGCACAGCGGGAAATGGTACTGCCGACGATCGTCGCTGTGGCGTCACCGATAGTGATCGGTATCCTGCTCGGGCCCTTCGCGGTAGTGGCTCTCCTCGCCGGAAGCCTCGGTGCCGGTTTTGTTCTTGCCGTCATGATGGCCAACTCAGGCGGTGCGTGGGACAATGCAAAGAAACATATCGAGAACGGCAACTACGGTGGGAAAGGCTCGGACAACCACAAGGCGTCAGTTGTTGGTGACACGGTAGGAGATCCGTTCAAGGACACCTCCGGCCCGTCAATCAATATTCTGCTGAAGCTCATGTCAATGGTGTCGATAGTCTTCGTCCAGGTAGTCATCGTACTGCACAACTACGTGCTCAGACTGTTTCTGTAAGCTGCAACGGTTTCGCGAAAATGTAACGGGCTCCTCGCGTGGGAATTGTCACGCGGGGGGCCCGATTTTTCTCCTGATTCATTTTTTGCTATATTCATCGCAACACAATGAACTTCGAATCGATTCGTCACGGCTTCAGAACGGTGCTTACCTTTCCAATTACCATCTACCAGAAAGTGATCTCTCCTGCCCTTCCCAACTCCTGCATCTACACGCCCTCATGCTCGAGCTATGCGAAGGACGCCATCATGAGCCACGGACTGCTGAAGGGGTTACTGCTCGGCACGGCGCGAATCCTGCGGTGTGCCGGCGGGCTATACACCGGTGGAGATGATCCGGTCCCCGAGAGGTTCAGCTTCCGCTACATAGGCAGCCGCTACCGTCACTTCTGGCGCGCCGGAAAGCAGTAGACCGGTGACCGCACAGCCCTATCGCTTTGCGCGAAGATACTGATTCGGCCAGACGATTTCGCCACCAAGTTCCCGCGCGGCGGTGAGCGGCCAGTACGGGTCCCGAAGGATCGCCCGACCAATGAGCACCGCGTCCGCCTGGCCGGTACGCAGGACATGCTCCGCCTGTACCGCATCGGTGATGAGCCCAACGGTTCCGGTCAGAATACCCGCTTCTCTTCGGATTCGTTCAGCCACCAAAGTCTGATATCCCGGTCCGGCCGGCGGAACAATGTCGGGCTGAATACCGCCGGAAGAGACATCGATGAGGTCCACATCGGCATTCTTCAGCAGTGCCGCAAGCTCAACCGAATCATCGGCAGTCCAGCCGCCCTCCTTCCAGTCTGTACCGGAAATACGAACAAAGAGAGCGCAGTCCTCCGGCCACACTGCACGGACTGCGGCAACCACTTCCCGCAGGAAACGGACTCGATTCTCGAAGCTGCCCCCGTACTGGTCGGTCCTCCGGTTAGCCAACGGTGAAAGAAACTCGTGAAGCAGGTATCCGTGAGCCGCGTGGATCTCGGCAACCGTAAAGCCCGCCGAGCGCGCACGAATCGCGGCATCCCGAAATGCGCCGACTACCTGCCGAATGTCGGCCAGGCTCATTGCGACCGGTACCTGATTCGAGGCTGAAAACGGTTCGGCGACCGGGCCGTAGATGGGAGACCAGCTGTGACCTGGCTCTTTGAGTGCGTCAGTTGATTCCCACGGCCGTTGTGTCGACGCCTTCCGGCCCGCGTGCGCAAGCTGGATGCCGGGCTGCGCTCCGTGGTCGGTGACGAAGCGGGCAACGCGCGATAACGCCTCGACGTGCTCGTCCTTCCAGATTCCCAGGTCGCCGCTTGAAATTCGCCCTTCGGCAAGCACAGCAGTGGCCTCAGTGATGACAATTCCCGCACCGCCGACGGCGCGGGAACCCAGGTGGACCAGATGCCAGTCAGTGGCGAATCCGTCATCACTTGAGTACTGGCACATCGGTGACACGAAAATCCGGTTGCGAACAGTTAGTTCACGAATGGTGAGAGGTTCAAATAGCAGCATGGGGAAAAGGTAGTTACAAGGCGGTTGGAGGTCAATGTAATTTGGATGAACGCGTCGTCAGTGCAAGTATCGAACGGAAACCGAGGCGATAACCATGGACACGACAATACCCATCACTTACAATTTGTAGTGTCTGTTTTCATCAAGACAAGTTGAGTGCAACCCGATAAAACTGTAGGGCATCATGAAAGTGAAAAATTTCTTCATAGGCGGCAGATTCCTCCTTCCCGCACTCGCCGCGGGAATCCCGATTGCCGTGCTGGTAATTGCCAGCCTTTCGGTCTCATCGCAGCAGGCGGCGGCAGTCTCGGCCGTCGAACAAGTCAATGCGGTGACTCACAAGGCGGTCAAACCGAAACCGGTGGTTCGCACTATGGAGGTGCAGAAGGGTGATTCTCTGTCGCAGATTCTCCTGAACCTCGGGGTGAACCAGAACGAAGTGCTGGGAATTATCACCACTATCAGCAAAAAGTTCGATCCCACGCGACTGCAACCGGGCCAGAAGATCTCACTTACGTTTGATCCGGAAGTTCCATTCTATCTGCTTTCAATGGTGTTCCAGATTGATTCGCTCCATGATCTGACAGTCACGCGGAGCGAAAACCAGAGTTTCACGGCTGCGATACGAATGCGGCCCATGTTCATTCGCGACCGCGCAGTGACCGGAACAATCAATAACAGTCTATATACCGACGGGATGAGCGATGGAGTTCCTGCGTCGGTGCTGATGGAAATGATCGATATGTACGGCTTCGAGGTCGATTTCCAGCGTGACATCTCCCACGGTGATCGGTTCGCCATCATGTGGCAGCAGTTCGATGACGCCGACGGAAAGCCGATTCAGCCCGGTGACCTCGTGATGGGGCAGCTGAAATTGAACGACTCCACACTTTCGATCTACGGATTCACCGGTTCATCCGGGCGAACCAACTACTTCGACGCGGCCGGCCGAAGCCTGCGAAAGGCACTGCTGAAAGCGCCGGTGCGGTATCCGTATATCACCTCTCCATTCGGCTGGCGGGTCAATCCCTTTCTCGGCGTCGGCGGCGCGACCGATTTTCACCGCGGCGTTGACTTCGGGGCAATGCCAGGAACACCGATATTCGCAGGCGGCGACGGCGTCGTCGAGTTTTTCGGCTACGATTCAATCTACGGTGACCACGTCTGGCTCAAGCATGTAAATGGATACGAATCGCTTTACGCGCACATGGAGGCGTACGCTCGGGGGCTCCACGTCGGCGAGCACGTCTACCAGGGTCAGGTGATTGGATTCGTGGGCTCGACTGGTGAAGCGACCGGGCCGCACGTGCACTACGAAGTTCACCTGTGGGGACGGGCGGTGAATCCGGAGACTCTCAACTTCCCGCCGCAGCAGATCCTCAAAGGGCCGGAACTGAATGCGTTTCTGATTCACAAGGACCGCATCGTCCAGAAGTTCCAGGAACTGACCTCCCGTTGACGCCCGTTGAGCAAGGGTCGCACTCTCGTTACTATTACGGCATATGAAACAGTTCGCCATTATCGGCCTGAGCAACTTCGGCCAGCGGATGCTTGAGGAGTTGCTCGGAAGCAGCGCTGAGATTCTCATCATCGACAAGGACCGTGAAATCATCGACATGTACAAGGATCAGGTCGCCTCTTCATACGTGGCAGACGTGCTGAAGGAAGAGACCATCCGGAAGATCATCCCCGAGGACATCGATGCGGTCATCATCGATCTTGGCGATAGAATCGAGGCGTCAATCCTCCTGGTCAACTACCTGAAGAAGATGGGTGTGAAAAAAATCATCGCGAAGGCTGAAACCGAAGAGCATGGCGAAATCCTCGGAATTGTCGGGGCTCACCAGGTAGTTTTCCCGAATCGGGAAGCGGCTCGCCGGGTTGCGCCTCCGCTGGTGCTCTCAACGGTGTTCAACTACATGCCCATCAGCAAGGGTCTGGTGATGGCTGAAGTCGGCGTGCCCCGACGCCTTGCGGGAAAAAGCCTCATCGAGGCGGACTTGCGCAAGAACAATCGGGTCAACGCCATTGCAGTGAGCAGAACCGGCAGTGAAGAGTACGAGTTCGTTTCCCCTACCTACATCTTCAACGAAGAGGACATCCTGCTCGTCGTCGGCCGCGAAGAGGACATCGGAACATTTTCGAGCACCTCGCTGGCGAAGGCCGGCAGCCGTGACATCGTGTCGGTTGTGCGCCGCTTCCTCGGCCGCGGCAAGAGCCGGCGGGAGAAGACGGCCCATCCAAAGCCTCAGATCGACACCGAGTAGCTATTCGTCCGAACGTTCCTCGAACAACTCCACGGTTTCTCCGTCGGGGCCCTTGAAAAACGCGATTCGTGCCCGCACAACGGGATTGCTCGGGATTTCGATGTCCTTCGGTTCTACCGTAACTTCGGCGCCGGCACGGCGTGCAAGCTCAACTGTCGCGTCACAGTTCGTGGTACGAATGGCAAAGTGGATAATCGCGGTATCCGCAGCCCCGGTCGCAGGCGATATGACTTTGCGTTCGAATATCTCGAGGTACGCTCCGCCGCCCATGTCGAGCAGCACCGCACGAGTGTCACTGTTCTTCCAGTCGCGCACCTGCACGAAACCGAGTCCACGGCTGTAGAAGCTGAGCGACCGGTCGAAGTCGCGCGAACGAATTGCCACGTGATGGAAGCCGCTGGTGCGACTCGATGATCCAGGCAGATCATTCACCCGGTGTCTCCCGGTGCCGTGCCGTTCCGGCTGTATCTGCCGGCATCTCATCGACCATAGCCACCGCACGCGAGTTCGACCTAACCTGTTCAGGTGACTTGCACCCGGGGATTACCGAGGTGACGGCGTTGTGTCTGAGGCACCATGCAAGCGCCCAGGAAGCCATATCGGTTCCTTCGGGAACCTCATCCTGTCGAATGCGGGCGACCTTGCGGAGAAGTTCGTCGTTCTTTGCCGCATCCCGAGTGCTGCGCACATCGGTCGCAT
>Ga0307376_10005118_pt1 | contig 11867 bp, 9 predicted proteins | sample TR2MG_FD_202536 | JGI IMG/M metagenome (GOLD analysis project Ga0307376, IMG submission 202536) | Soil microbial communities from Risofladan, Vaasa, Finland - TR-2 | ecosystem: Environmental > Terrestrial > Soil > Coastal area > Acid sulfate soil | place: Finland: Risofladan, Vaasa | collected... | reverse complement strand
TCGTCCCAGACGTAGAAGTGATACTGCTCGTGAAGCCGCTCGATGACCGGCCGCGGCAAGGCGGCGAAGACCGCGTTCGCCTGCAGCGGATAGGCGATGCGAACGCCCGGCACTTCGGCGGCTGCGTCGCCGAGCCGCCGGGCCATCGCGTTGGCGTGCCCGGCGGTCTCGCGCCAGAGGTCGCCCTCGAACAGGCGCAGCAGTTGCGCGGAGATGAAGCGCATCTTGGAGGCCAGCTGTGTGCCCTGCTTGCGCGCGTACAGGTAGTCGTCAGCGAGCCCCGGCCGCAAGAACACGACCGCCTCCGCCCCGAGCAGGCCGCACTTGGTGCCGCCGAGGGTCAGGAGGTCGACCCCGCAGCCGGTCGTCAGATCGCGCAGCTCGAGGCCGAGCGCCTCGGCCGCGTTCACCAGCCTGGCGCCGTCGACGTGCAGAAGCAGGCCGGCCTCGTGAGCAGTCGCCGCCAGCGCCGTGATCTCCGCCGGCGAATACACCGTGCCAAGCTCGGTTGATTGCGAGATCGAGACCACTCTGACCTGGACATGGTGCTGATCGCCGAAGCCGACGAGCCGGCCGCGCAGCAGCTCCGGCGTCAGCTTGCCGTCCGGCGTCGGAACGTCGATCAGCTTGGCGCCGGCGATGCGCTCCGGCGCACCGCACTCGTCGACGTTGATGTGCGCCGTCTCCGGGCAGATCACGGCCTCGTAGGGCCGGAGGACGGCGGCGAGGGCGGTGACGTTGCCGCCGGTGCCGTTGAAGACGGGGAAGGAATCCACCTCGCCGAACAGCTCGCGCAGCCGCTTGCGCAGCCTCGCCGTCCAGGCATCGTCGCCGTAGGCCTGCGCCCAGCCGCCGTTGGCGGCGGCGACGGCGTCGAGGACGGCGGGGTGCGCGCCCGCATAGTTGTCGCTCGCGAACAGCGTGAGCGGGACGCCTGCGGCGCCGCTCACGTCGCCACCTTCTTCTTGAGCGACTCGTAGAACAGGCTGAGCGGGAACTCGTCGTCGAGCACGCGGTCGATCCAGGCCCGCGGCTCGGCCTCGTCCGAGAAGACACGGGCCTCCGCGCGCCACTGCGAGCCGAGGTTCGGCGTCACGTACCGCGAGATGAGGTCGTGCGCGGCGATCCAGTAGGTGACCTTGCTCGTCTCGATCCCGTGCCGGTACAGCTCCTCGACGAGCTCGCGAAGCTCGCCGACCGTCGCCTCGATCCGCTCCCAGTCGATCAGCAAGCGGTTGTCGGTCCACCGCACGACGCCTCGGTCGTGGAGGAACCCGAAGAGCAGCTGGCCGCCGAGCCCGTCGTAGTTGCGCACGCGGTTCCCGGTGACAGGGAAGCGCAGCACGCGATCGAAGAGGATGGCGTACTGGATGTAGCGCGCGAAGGGGAAGCCGTCGCGCGCGAGTTCACCGGCCGTGCCGTAGGTGGCGAGATCGACGCGCAGCTCCTCGAGCGAGTACATCCAGTACGGCAGACGCTGGCGGATCATGAACGGGTCGAAGGGCAGGTCGCCATGGCTGTGCCAGCGGTCATGGATCATGTCCCAGAGGACATAGGTCTCGAGCGCCAGGTCCGGGGACTCGGCGAGAGCCTTCGCGTCGGGCGGCAGGTCGATGGAGAGGACTTCGGCTCCGCGGAGGGTCGAGCGCCGGTACCTGGAGGACTCGCGGTCGCAGAAGATGGCGCCGAAGTGATTGGTCGGACGCTCGGCGACGCTCACCGTCTCGGGGAACAGCACCGCGCACTCGCTGTCGTAGCCCGCGGTGTTGTCGACAAGCTGCACCGGCACGAACTTGGCGTTGTCGTAGAGCTCCTCCTCGATCAGCGCGACGAACTCCGGCCACGGGGAGCGCGTGATAAGCGCCTCGAAGCGCGTATCCGGTGAGCCGTTCGGCGTGTACATGGGGAAGACGACGAGGTTGTCGATTCCGTCCCGGCGGTGCAGCTCCGGGCGGAAGAGATCCAGGGAGGCCCTGAAGTCCGGCTTGGCGCACCCACCCTCGACCCACGCCTGCAGGTCGACGACAACCTGGGCGAGGTAGTCCTCCTCGTGCGGGAAGCGGGGCGCGAGGTCGGCGATGGCCTCGGCCATCGTCACCACGAGCTCCCTCACCTCACCCGCGTCGTGCGCGTCGAGGTCGATCTCGCCCTTGGGCTCCTGCAGCAGCCGGAGAGTGTCCGTGGCGTCCTTGAGGCGCTGCCACGCGGGATCCTGCGCCGCCTCGGAGAGGATGGGCGTCGAGTCGGCACGAAACGCGGGCAGCGAGGCCCAATACGCCAGGTTGAGCCAGAGCTGCTGGTGATCGCGCCGGGCCAGGAAGTCGTCGCCGATGAAGTCCGAGTCGGCGGCGACCACCACCCGGCCCTCCTTGTACGGAACCGCGACGAGCAGGCCGGCGCCGGGCGGATCGGCGGTGGCGCGCGTGCGCAGCAGCACCGCGCCTTCGACGTCCGCCGCCACCACGCCGGTCCGGTAGAAGCCGACGTTGCGTACCAGATGCAGGATGCTGGGGTCGGCGGCTTCGCCGGCCGCATCCGCGTGGATCCACGACGGCACATCGTCGCCTGACTCGTAGTCGAAGACGGTGGCGTTCTCGAGCCGCACGCCGAACGACGCGAGCAACTCATTGAGGTTGCCGCCGTGCTTGTCCTCTTCTTCGTCGCCGAGGACGACGAGGCCGCCGCCGGCGGCCACGAAGGCCTCGACGGCGGCGATCTCGGTGGGCGAGAAGCTGGGCGGATCGTCGCTCACCGTCCGCTCCCACCGGGCGTCGCTCGGATGCGCGATGACGAGCACGTCGACGCCGGCCAGCGCGACTTCGTCCAGCGGCCGGCCGGTGCTCGTCGCTACCTCGAAGTCCCTCTCGCTGAGAGCGGCGGCGGCCGCTGCATACGAGGCGGCGGCAGGGTGTGACGGTCGCATCCGCGCCGCCGCCTCCGGTCGGATCGACCATGCCTCACCATGGTGCTCGTCGAACAGCACCTTCGCTACCTTCCGCTGACGCAGGGTGTCGAGCATGCGGACCTCCAGAGGAGAGGCTCTTACGTGACGCGCCACGGGCGCGGCGTGATGGATACCGACGAGAAGGTTGTTCCTGGCTCGACGGCGACGCCAAACCCCTGCCGACCGGCCCCGGTGCCGTCAGCAGTCGCGATTCTTGGTGAGGACGAGCACCGTGCCGCCCTCGGCCGGCTTGCGCAGATCGAAGCCGTCGACGACCGCCCGGATGATCGAGATACCCATGCCGCCCTCGGCCAGATGGATCTCGGGGATGGCGCGGCACTCGGGGCAGTCCTCGTCGTCCTCGTGGAATCCGCCGCCCTGGTCGCGGATGAGCACGGTGACGCGGTCCGCGTGCACCGTGAACTCGAGATGGACCTGGCCGTCGTCGTGGTCGTAGGCGTGGCGCACGGAGTTGGAGCAGGCCTCGGTGAGCGCCAGCTTCAGATCGGCCACGGCGTCGTCAGAGAAACCGCCGCGAGTGCGGAGAAGGCCGGAGAGGGCCAGACGACCGAGCAACACGTACTCCGCCTTCGCTGGGATATCGAGCTTCACGTAGTCTTCCACGGCTGCGAATCCTATCGAGTCGGGGTCTGCCATGCCACATTCAAGACGCTCCGCACACACCCTTCGTCACTTCTTGACCGACGCGCGTACGTTCACGTTCTCTCCACACATCGCACACAACGTTCCCCGCAGGGCGACATCCTCAACCGCATACCCGGTCCGGCGGACGAGAAGCCGTTTGCAGTTCGGGCAGATGGTGTTCTCTCCCTCGTGACCAGGCACGTTGCCGAGGTAGACGAATCTGAGCCCTGCATCACGCCCGAGATGGACGGCGTGCTCCAGCGTAGGGATCGGCGTCGGCGGCAGGTGAGCGAACTCGAGATGGGGCATGAAGCGGGTGATGTGCCACGGCGTATCGGACCCCAGTCGATCGACGATCCACTCGGCGATACCTCTGAGCGTCGCGTCGTCGTCGTTGAAGGTCGGGATCACGTTGGTCACGATCTCCACGTGGCAGCCGTACTCCGCCTTGGCCGCCTCCGCGGCCTCCAGCACCGGCGTCAGATCCGGGATCCGACAAAGCTCCTTGTACTGCTGGTTCGTGAATCCCTTGACGTCCACGCGGTAGGCGTCGATGTGCGGCCCCAGTACCTCAAGGGCGTCGGCGGTGACGTAGCCGTTGGTGACCATCACTGTGTACAGCCCGTGCTCGTGCGCGGCCTGGGCGCCGTCGAGGATGTACTCCAGCCAGATCGTCGGCTCGTTGTAGGTCCACGCGACGCCTTGGCACTCATTGTTTGCTGCCAGTACGGCGAGATTGCGGATCGGCAGGTCGCGCAGGTCGCGGGTCGCCTCACGGGGATCGGCGTGCGCGATCTGCCAGTTCTGGCAGTGGCGGCAGGCGAAGTTGCAGCCGACGCTCCCGAGCGAGAGCACCGTGGAGCCCGGGAAGAAGTGATAGAGGGGCTTCTTCTCGATGGGGTCCGCGGCGACGCTGCAGACCCGCCCGTACGTGATGGCGTAGAGCGTGCCGTCACGGTTGACGCGCGCCCGGCACGTGCCGCTCTTGCCGGGCGCGATGCGGCAGAGGCGCGGGCAGACGTGGCATTGCACCGCGCCGTCCTCGAGGCGCTCGTAGAGCATCGCCTCGTGCCAGTCGTTGACGGCCGCGACCATCGTCAGTTCCCCGGCCTGCGCAGGCCGGCGATACCGCGCCCGACACACTCGATCAGCGCGGCCTGCAGTTCGTCATTGCCGGACGCGACGCTGGCCATCTGGTACGTCGCGTCCGAGCCCAGCACCGGCCGGTCGTCGAGCGTGCCGCCGTCGGCGTCGCCGAACGGCAGACCAGCCTCCTTGCAGAGCAGGTACGCCGCGGCGATGTCGTAGGGCGAGTTGCAGAGCACGGCGCCGCGACCAACGCGGCGGAACTCCGCCTCGGTCCATGGGTGCGCGGCGATGATCGCCGGGCCGATGTCGACGTAGGCATCGAGTTGCCCGGTGAGGATGCGCGTGACGCCGTAGGTGGCTGAGCCGATGTCGAAGACGCAGCCGCCGACCGACGAGCCGTCGATGAGCTCCTCGAGGACGCTCGCGAGGATCACGGCCGGCCGGCCGCGGAAGCCGAGCGTCCAGAAGATGCTCTCGAGGTCGGCGCCCGGGGTGGGAAGAAACGGGATCTCCGAGCCGTCCTGCCGCCACATGCGAAGGCCGGCACCCTTCTCGGCGACGAAGAGGTCGCCGTTCTTGATCTCCTGGATGACGCCGGCGACCACGTCGCCCATCGTCGGCGCCGGACCCGCCGGCACCGCGGCGACGCTCACGCAAGCCATTTCGAAGCCGGCCGCCGCCGGACGAGTGCCGTCGATGGGATCGACGATGAGAATCAGTTCCGGGTCTGTCGCTCCCTGCAAGCCACCGTCCTCGGAGTAGAACGCCCAGGTCGGCAGGTGCTCGCTCATGTAGCCTGTGAGCACGGCCTCGGCCTGCTCGTCGATGTTGAACGTGATGTCGCCGCCGACCGCTACACCTGCGTGGCCGCGGGCGGCGTGCGTCCCCAGGGAAGGCAGCACGACTTCGCGCAGGCGGCCGCACAGGGCGATCAGCTTGTCGATGGCGTCGGTCACGGGGGCCACATTCTACCCTGCTATACTCCGAATGCCGACCGGTCGCCGCCGTTCCACGCGGACTGGTCGTCCGTCACCATGACCCCTGCGCCCGCCACTCCATGACCGAGACGCCCGCACCCGCCGGGACCGTCGCCTATCGCGCCGGCGGGTCCATCTATCTCAACGTCACCAACCGCTGCTCGAGCTCGTGTGAGTTCTGCATCCGCGACTGGACCGACGGCGTGTACGGCGAGAACCTGGTGCTCGACCACGAGCCGGACGTCGACGAGACCGTCCAGGCCATCGAGCTCGCCTTCATGGATGAGGCCGCCGACGAGGTCGTGTTCTGCGGCTTCGGCGAGCCCACGATGCGACTCGACGTCGTGCTGGCAGTGACTGAGTGGCTGCGGCTGCGACGCATCCGCAGCCGCCTGGACACGAACGGCCACGGCCAGCTGCTCAATCCGGACGTGGACGTGCCGGCGGCCCTGTCGGCGGCCGGCCTGGGAGCCGTCACCGTCAGCCTCAACGCCGCCACGCCGGAGGAGTACGATCGCGTGTGCAGGCCCGTCTTCGCGAAGTCCCACAGGGCCGTCCTGCGTTTCGCCGAACAGTGTCTTGCGCATGGAATAGAGACCACGCTGACCGCCGTCGACTACCCGGGCGCGGATCTGCCCGCGGTAGCCGACCTCGCGGCCGCAATGGGCGCAGGCTTCAGAGCCCGCGGCTACGCGGCCCCGCGCGAGCGCGAAGCTGCCGAGAAGGGAGACCGGTGATGGCCGAGTCCGGAGCACGGATCCTCCTCGTCGACGACGAAGAGGCGATCCTCAAGCTGCTGCGGTTCCCCCTGGAGAAGGAGGGCTACCAGGTCGTGACCGCGCGCGACGGCGAGGAGGCGCTCGAGACGTTCACGCGCGAGGACTTCGACCTCATCATCCTCGACCTCATGCTGCCGCACGTTGACGGCATGGAGGTCTGCCGCCGCATCCGCGCCCAGAGCATAGTCCCGATCATCATGCTCACCGCCAAGGGCGACGAGTTCGACAAGGTCCTCGGCCTCGAGATCGGCGCCGACGACTACATCACCAAGGACAAGTTCAGCCTGCGCGAGTTCCGCAGCCGCGTCCGCGCGCAGCTGCGCCGCGCCGAGATGAGCCGCAGCGCCGAGGCCACCAAGAAGGAGGTCATCAAGGTCGACGACCTCGAGGTGGACGTCCTCAAGCGCAACGTCATCGTGCGCGGCGCCAAGGTCGACCTCACCTATATCGAGTTCGAGATCCTCAAGACCTTGATATCCCACCCGGGAAGGGTCTACAGCCGGCAGCTCCTGCTCCAGCTGGTCTGGGGCGACAGCGACTACCGCGACTCGCGCACCGTGGACGTGCACATCCGCCACCTGCGCGAGAAGCTCGAGGCCGACCCCAAGGACCCAGAGTTCATCTTCACGGTCCGTAACATCGGCTACAAGTTCCGCGAGTTCTGATAGGAAGCGGCGCAGAGGCGCCCTCTTGCGATGTTCCGATCAGTAAAGAACTGGCTCACGCTCCTCATCGTGGCCGTCGTCGCCTTTGCGATGATGGTCGCGTGGGTGTACGTCGTCCCGCCGCTTCGCGGACGGCTGGTGGAGCAGAAGCTTGCTGATGCACGCGGCAACGCAGAGCTGATCGGGAACACGGCCGGCGCGTACCTGGGCTACGACTTGGGCACCGGTCAGCCGGTCGTGTCCGACCTCACGGGGCTGAGAACGTGGCTGAACAGCATCTCCACGCGCTTTGCGGGCCGTGCCATCATCTACACCCGGAATCTCGTCCTGTTCAGGGATTCCAGCGGCCAGACCTCGCCGGACGTCGCGGACTATCCGATGCTCGACGAGGCAGTGCGCACGGGCAAGGTGGTGCAGGGCACGGTGACCACCACCAACGGCAGCGTCGCAGCCACAGCCATCCCCCTGTTCTCGCAGAACACCGGCAGCACCGTCGTCGCCGCCGTCCTCGTCATCTCGTCTCTGAAAGACGTGGACAACGCCGTCAACGCCGTCCAGCGGCAGCTGCTGTTCGCCACTGTCCTGGCGCTCGGCGTGAGCCTGTTGCTCGGCTACATGGCCTCCTACTTCATCGCCCGCCGGCTCAAGCGCATCGAGCGCAGCGCGGAACTCATCGCCGGCGGCGACCTCTCGGCCAAGGTGCCCGAGACGGTGGAGGACGAGATCGGGCAGCTGGCCGACACGTTCAACGTGATGGCCGAGAGGCTGCGCAGCGCCTTCGCCCAGGTCGAGTACGAGCGCGACCGCGTCGAAGTGCTGCTGAACGACCTGAGCGAAGGCGTGATCGGCGTCTCGGCCGAGGGCACCATCACGATCGCCAATCCGGCGGCGTCGATCCTGCTCGACGAGCAGATGACGGTGGGCGCGACCGTCGACGAGGCGCTGCCCGCGGATGTGGTGAAGCTGTGGCATAACTCCCAGGAGGACGCCGACTTCGACATGATCGTGTTCGGCCACGACGATGTCACGCTCGAAGCGACCACCTACCCGGTCGGCGGCGGCGCCGACTTCACCTCCATCGTCGTGCTCCGCGACGTCACGGCGCAGGCGCGACTCGAGCGGGCGCGAAGAGACCTCATCGCGAACGCGTCCCACGAGTTCAAGACGCCGCTGTTCTCGCTTGCGGGATCGCTCGAGCTCATCGACGAGGGCGAGCTCAGCCCGGAGGAACACAGGGAGTTCCTGCAGATCATGCGTCAGCAGGTCGACCGCCTGCGTACCATGGCGATGAGCATGCTCGACCTCTCCCGCGTGGAAGCCGGTTCCTTCGAGCTGAACCCCGAGGACGTGGACCTCGTCACGGCGGGAAGATCCGTGCTCGACGAGTTCCAGGCGCAGGCGCAGACCAAGGGGGTCACGCTGTCGATCGACGGCGACGAGGGGCAGACGGCGTGGTGCGACGAACAGCGCCTCGTCCAGGTCTTGCGGGCGCTGATCGACAACGCCGTGAAGTACTCGCCGCCGGGCAGCTCCGTGCGACTCTCGACCGCGCTGGAGGACACCAACGCCGTCGTGGTCGTCGCCGACGACGGCCCCGGCATCTCCGGCAAGGAGCTGCCGCACGTGTTCGAGCGCTTTCACCGCGGCCGCGAGGAGCGCGGCACGACGACCGGCGCGGGACTCGGTCTCTCCATCGCCCGCGAGCTCACGGAGATGATGGGGGGAGGCATCTCGGCCGAGTCGCCGCCAGGAGGCGGCGCCCGCTTCAGCGTGCGTCTGCCGCGCATGCCGGGCGGTCGCCGGCGCCGGGCGAACCTGTAGCCGGAGCGGCGCTCGTTCACGAGGCTTAACGCACTCGGCGTGGTTGCTTAATACGCCGTAGGGGACAGGTAACACCCATCTGGCATGTTCCAGACCGACTGTACGCCAGGGCGAGTTGACTCCCGCTCTCCCGCCCTGTGATGGATCTCAAGGACGAAGGGAAGCAAGAATGAAGCTCAAAGGGTTCCTCTCAGGCTTGGCCGGCGGCGCGCTCGCCGCAGCCGCCGTCGTACTCCTGCTGGTGTTCGTCTTCGACCTCGGCGACGTCAACAAGACGGTCATCCAGGCGACGCCGGAGACACCCACTGTCTACAGCACCCCGGCGACCACTACGGGCGACCTCTCCCCGGATCAGATCTACGAGAACGTCTCCGGCGGCGTGGTCATGGTCCTCTCCGATTTCGGCGGCTCCGGCGCCGGCCAGTTCGGCCAGACCCAAAGCACGCGGGCGCTGGGGACCGGGTTCGTGGTCGACGGGGAGGGCTACATCCTCACCAACGCCCACGTGGTGGACGAGAGCGGCCAGCGCGCCAGCAGCGTGACCGTGGTGTTCAACAAGGGTGGCTCCGAGACGCAACGGGTCCCCGGCGAGCTTGTCGGCGTCGACGTCGGCAGCGACGTCGCCGTCATCAAGGTCGACCCCGGCAAGGTCGATCTCAAGGCGCTGCCGCTCGGCGACTCGGACAAGGTCGTCGTCGGGGAGCCCGTGGTGGCGATCGGCAACCCGCTTGGCTACGACTTCTCCATCACCGCGGGAATCGTGTCCGCGACCGGCCGCAGCCTGCAGGCGCCGAACGGTCAGACCATCCCGAACGGCATCCAGACCGACGCCGCCATCAACCAGGGTAACTCCGGCGGCCCCCTCATCAACGACCAGGGCAGGGTCATCGGCATCAACGAGCAGATCGCCTCGCAGGGCGGCGGCAACGACGGTCTCGGCTTCGCCGTGCCCATCAACACGGCCATCCGCTCGCTCGAACAGATCAAGGCCAACGGCGAGGTCCAGTACGCCTGGATGGGCGTCGGCCTCCAGACGCTGACCAGCGATATCGCCGGTATGTTCAACATGACGAACCAGGGCGGCGCCCTCGTCGAGCAGGTCTCGCCGGACAGCCCCGCGGACAAGGCCGGCATCCAAGGCGGCGACCAGACGGTCACCGTGCAGGGCGAGCCGTTCACCATCGGCGGCGACGTCATCGTCAAGGTCGACGACACCGAGATCAAGACGGCGGACGACCTCATCGCCTACCTCGGCACCAAGAAGCCGGGCGACACGGTCAAGGTCACCGTGGACCGCGACGGCAAGACGCAGGAGATCCCGGTCACGCTCGCGAAGCGGCCCAGCAACCTCTGACGCGCGCGAGCCGCGGAGCCTCTCCGCCCGGCTCGGTCAGTTCGGACTCACGGGACGGCGCCACTCCGGCGCCGTCCCGTCTCTACTTTTTCGGGTAGAGGGCCCACCTTTTTTGACAGGCCGCCGTGCGCGGGTGTATACCGTATGTCCAGGTCGTGACCGGCACGGAGAGCGAGTCCTTCGCCACGCGACGCCGTCCCGCCTGCCGTCACCCCTGGGGAGCCGCCAGTGCCGAACGACGGGAGGGTCGTTTGCTCAAGCAGCCGCTCGACGAGCGCATGCAGGCGCTCCTGCCCATCGTCCGCGGTCTGGCCGAGATGTTCGGCCCTGACTGCGAGGTCGTGCTGCATGACGTCCGCAGACTCCCGCACTCCATCGTCGCCATTGAGAACGGGGTCGTGAGCGGCCGCACCGTCGGCGACGTGCCCACCGATCGCATGCTGCGCACCCTGCGCAACACCGACGAGACCCAGGACGTGCGTCTCTACATCTCCTCGCACGAAGGCAAGATCCTCAAGTCGCTCGCCGTCACCCTCCGCGACGAGGACGGCGAACCGTACGCCCTGCTTGGCCTCAACTACGACATCTCCGAGGTGGTACAGGCTCAGCGCACCCTCGCGAACTTCACCGCCGTCGGCCGCCTCGGCAGTGGTGCTGTGCCCGAAGCGGGCGAGATCTTCGCCGGCGACATCCGCGACGTGGTCGCCGGCATGATCACCAAGATCGTCGGCGAGATGGGCAAGACCCCGGCGGCGATGACGCGCGAGGAGAAGATGGAGGTCGTCAAGAACCTCGAGGAGCGAGGCGCCTTTCTCGTGAAACGCTCGGCGGAGCAGGTCGCCGAGGCGCTGGACCTCTCGCGGTACACGATCTTCGCCTACCTCAAGGAGATCCGTCACGGTGATCCCGGCAACGACGCTCGCAGCCCGGTCGCTGCGTCCGGACGACCCGCGGAAGACAAGCGATGAAGTGTGGTGGCCGCACGAGCACAGCGGCGGTCAGTCCCGATGCGGCCACCGTCGACGCTCTCTACGACATCATTGCCGGCTCCGGCAGTCAATCCCTCGCGGTCGTCGGTCTGGTCAAGAACGCCGGCAAGACGACGGTCGTCAACGCCCTCATGGCGAACTGCGACCACCGCTTCGGGCTCACGTCACTCGGCCTCGACGGCGAGCGCACCGACCACCTCACGGGTCTCGCCAAGCCGCGCATCGCGCCGCCGGCCGGCACGCTCGTGGCCACGACGCAAGGTTCGCTCGAGCGCTCCCGCTATTCGATGGAGGCGCTCGAGGTACTGCCGTTCCACACGCCGCTCGGAAGCGTTGTCATCGGACGTGCGCCCGGCCACGGCGAGGTCGAAGTCAGCGGCCCGACGACGCTTGCCGAGCTGCGCGCGACCGTGGAGCGCCTGCTGGCTCTGGGCGCCGACCAGGTCATCGTGGACGGCGCCATCAACCGCATCGGCAGCGCGTCGCCGCGTGTCAGCGACGGCGTCGTGGTCGCCACAGGCGGCATGGTAGGCGACACCCTCGACGAGGTGCTCGAGACGACCAGCGACGCGCTCGACCTCTTGCTGCTCCCCGAAGTCGGCCC
>Ga0307376_10005117_pt1 | contig 11869 bp, 15 predicted proteins | sample TR2MG_FD_202536 | JGI IMG/M metagenome (GOLD analysis project Ga0307376, IMG submission 202536) | Soil microbial communities from Risofladan, Vaasa, Finland - TR-2 | ecosystem: Environmental > Terrestrial > Soil > Coastal area > Acid sulfate soil | place: Finland: Risofladan, Vaasa | collected... | reverse complement strand
CTTAATTCTTTCATTTGTTCTGGAGTGGGAACTCGTAACTTCTTATCATTACCATAGTAGGCACATTTCCAGCAAATTCCACAAATTGCATCTTCGCCAATCTCTCTGATCCCGGCTTGGTTTTGCCACTCTGGAAACAATGGGCGAAAACATATTGCACAATGTGTACGATAGAGAGGGTCTGGATTTTCCATATCAATCTCAATATGGCGCCAGTACTTATCAAGCACAAAAACCGTATTTTTTTTAGCCACAATAACTCCTGCTTTTAAGAATAGCCTACTTCTATTATGGCAGAATCAAGACAAACCTGCAAGTAAAACTGGGAAATTTTATTTTTATAGCTGCTCTTCATTATTTAGTCTGAAAAAATTTCTCTGCTTCTTCTGGATAGTCGGTTATGATACCAAAAAATTTCTTTTCAGCACACCATTTCCAAAATTTTCTTATTTCATCTTGTTTAAAATCTTCATCATGAAGCTCTGGTGAAATAGCAATAAATTTCTCATCTCCTAAAAACAACGTATCATACATGCTATAGGCATAACAATATTTGTAAAGTTGTTCATAAGAATATGGGAGTTCGGGAAACCAATCAAATAGCAGGAAATCCCCAGCAGGATAGTCCACGCCGTAGCTACTGACGCTCGTCGCTATCGGCAGCCCCGCCTTCTTGTATTGTTGGACTTCCTTCTGGCTCATGTCAAAACAAAAGAATCTGTCATATGGTAGACAAGTATAGCCTATTTCTTCTTTCAAATAGAGTGCGAGACCATCTTCCTTAATGTTGATTGCGAGCATTCCATCTTTATTTTTACTTAACCACTTTCTAACATATTTCTTAAAATCTTTTGCATCACACCACACTTCATCTATATCGTGCGCACAAACTAATCTATGGTCTTTTCCATAATCGTAATCATTGTCAATAAAATATCTCACATCAATTTCTTGACTAAAATCCTGCGGTCCTTTTTCTTGACCCTTGTGGTTAAATATTATCATATTGTTTTCCTATCCGCAATATCGATTAAGCCACTTAACCCCAATTTCTTGATCTACTTCACATTCATATACTTTTGTGTATGCTGCACCGCCTTCACCGCATATACCATCATCTATATCAACATTCTGATAAAATTCATAATCTGGATCAATCTCTATCTCTTCTTGATAATCTTTTAATTCTTGATCTAGTATGTATTTATATAAAATTTGATGAGCATGTGGTTCTGATTCTGCGACTATGGCTGCACCTCCATAACAATACGGACCACAGTACTGAAAAATAAATAATGTCATTTTAGTTCTCCAAAAACTTCAACTATGCGATCTATGGAATCTGGTCCCATTAAGGGGTGGGACCCCACATACAGACCCATTTCGTTCAAATATTGCGCCCCGGTATACTTTGCTTCAATATCATCTCCCAAAATCTTCTTCACAATTGGCTGGTTGGTGAGCGGCATAAGCATTCGCGTTTCAATGTCAGCATCATTTAGCGCAGAAATCAACCCAGCCCTCGTTTGCGCGGCTTCTGGGCGCGGTTTAGCCTGGTCAATCACCATCGGGCACATCATGAATGTGTGCCCATCCAGTGGTGCCATTTCAATCCATTCGTATGGTGCAAGCCGTTCTTTTATCAGAGCACCAATTGTTTGCCTTATTTTAATATTTTGCTCTCGTCCGATATGTTGAGCCAGCCCAACTGCTGCATTTAGATCTGAAAATTTTAGTGACCACCCAAGCTCATCAAACGTGAATCTTTCTGAAAGATTGACCGTCTCCGTATAGTCATCGTGCTTTATGCGACCATGATTTACCAACTGCCACATCTTAAAGAAAAGTTCGTCATCATTTGTTAGCACAGCGCCGCCGAACCCAGCCGTAATCGTATGAGAGCTATAGAAGCTGAGACAAAGTGCGTCACCAAAGCCAATGCCTGGCGCATATGCCGACTCGCAAGCGTCTTCTACTATAAATTTATCTGGAAAGCGTTCGCGAAGGGTTCGATCATCAATGGCTCGCCCAAAAAGATGAACCGGCATAATCGCATCAACATCTGCGGGTATATAGTCATAAATCATATTGGCGCGGGCATCCGACGTAACGTCCACCAGCACTGGCTCACAACCAGCCTGAATGATGGCGGCGAAGGTCGAGATATAGGTTACAGCCGGAACGGCTACTCGTAGGGGCTTTCCTTGCCTATTTGATTCTGCCTTTAACGCAACCATTAGTGCAGACTGCCCGCTGTTCAAACAAAGACCATGCTTATATCCGTGAGCGACAGCAAGCTCTCTTTCAAACATTTTGGTCATTTCGCCGGGTCCGACCTGCCCATTTTGTAGAACGTGATGAAGAAGAGATTGCTCTAATTCTCCAATAATACATCCGCCAACTCTAACTCGATCCATTTTTTAGTCCTTTCATAAAGTTGACGATTTTTTCACTGTATGAATTCCAGTCATTTAATTGAATAATTCGGTCTCGTCTTTGCTGTATCTCGCTTCTAATGTTTGTTAAAATTTCTATTAGAGCTTCTTTATCACCTGGCGGATAACAGTATTCTGGCTCAACTTCATAGTTGAATAAACCTACATCTGATGCGATGATGGGGAGACCTGTGAGGTGGGCTTCCATGGCGCTGAAGCTCCCTGCCGTCCAAAGAATTGGCACTAGTAGATAGTCGTTATTATGATAAAATTTACGGTAAGTATTCGGATAATCAATTTGTGAATCCTTATAGTGTTCAACCTCAATTTCAGCCTGCTTGAACTTATCTATAACTGGCTCCCATCCGTTTCCAACGAACGTAAACTCAAAATTATGTTGAAAAAATTCTTCATATCCTTCTGATAACGATAGCATAAAATCATGACCATAACCAGGAAAACCACCACGATTGGCAATTAAAAGGCGAGTCTTTCTTAATGGAAAATCACCTGCATTAGCCGGCGGCGTTGTAGTCAAAATAGGCTTGGTCCAGCCAACATCTCGTAGCATATCTGTATAACGTTGATTCATTGACACCATACCATCTAAAGACCACCCACCTTGCTGGTCCAATGCATTCTTCATCCATATGGGGCTATTCTCATGAGCATGAGTGAAGTAAGCAACATGTATGGCGCGAGGAGCGCGCTCTTTATAATGATGATAGCAATTTTGAAAATCGCAGTACCAATAATGCGAGAATTCCCCATCCTCTGTTGCGTAGTATGGCTCGTGCGTAATCACACATTCTACGCCTGGCGGCATATGCGCATCAGCTCGCTCAGCAATTTTCTGCAAAATCCATCCGCTATCTACTGTAACAATATTAAGTCTCATCTAGTCCCAACACCTCTCTTCTAAGCCACTCCAGATCAACCTTTTGCGGTGCTGAATTTCCTTCTACGTGATAATGAGAAGGAAACTCGTCTTCCCTAACGGGTAATAGTTCCATCCAATCCATATTAATGATACGTTCTAATGCTTCACCAGCCTGACCAAGCGCGGCATATTGACGATATTTTGAGATAATGCGATCAAGAGACGAAAATCCAAAGTGCAATATGCAAGCATTAAATTGTGGTGGAACGTCTAAGTGATTACTAAACGGCGGCGTTTGACACATATGAAGCCCATATCTCGGCTTAAATTGAGTATCTTTTTTTATCTTATAAATATTTGCCTGCCCATAACAATTAAACTGAGAGTCAATACGCTCATACCTATCGGATAAGTAGAGATTCTTCCACCAAATTCCAACACCGTCTATGCCATTCTTTTCTGCCCATTGAATAATTTCATTAACTCCGTTTTCATCCGTCATTGTTCTTGATGCCAGTGTGTCAATGTCGTTCCAATAAATCCAATCGCCCTTCAAAACATCTCTACAATAAGAAAGAAGTCGTTGTTTTGTAAAAAGTTCATTTGTAAATTCATTGGTTGAACTTCTAATAATGTGTGAAGTATATTTAGAGGCAAAGTCTACAGAGTCATCTTCACTAGCATTGTCAAATAGGACAAAGTTGTCAGCCCCAACGATAGCCACCATATTCTTCAGAAAGTGCTCAAGGTAGCCATCGCGGCAACCGTTCCTCATCTGGGCATAGCCGACGATCCGCATCATTATTCCACGCTATCTATAATGGCTTGATCTTCCCTACTCGTTGGAAACACACATGGAGAATATATTTTATTGTTACCATAGGCAGCCGTCATCATCTTCATTACGTCAGGAACCGTCTTTGAAAAAATCCTATGACCACCAAGTTTATTAAAATAATCTCGCATCTTTTCTAGTGATTGGTTGACAACATTAAAAAACCTTTCAGAGCTTGGCTCTTCGTAAAAAGACATTTTCGTATCAATTACTATGCTCTTTCTAAGAGGTTCTTCAAAAAACGGCATCGCATCAATGGCAATATTATGCTCCGGGGTACAACACTTAGCCGCGATATACCATATATCATATTCTCCAACAGTTTCTTGACCTATGATAATAAAGTATGTATAACGATCTTTGTCACAAAAATAAACATTTCCAACCTTGAGTTCTGTCATAGCCGCCACTTCTTTGCGTTTTGATAAACTTTATTAATGGTCATCTTTGTTATTATTTCTATTTCTCTTTTTCTGTCAAATACTAGTGCTGGTAACTTTCTTGGATTAATGTCATTTTGTCGCAATGCGACTGGCAAAATCTCTTCAACATTTTCAACCTTCATTACAGAAAGCCCGGTTTCGTCAATCGAGCGCATTGTAATCCATGGGTCTTCTCCATGTTCAACATAGCGATTAAAGTTTTCTTTGAACCGCCGTATCAGCCCATCGTCTGTAGCAAAGCCTCTGTGAACCAATGAATAGTCTACTCGGCGACCGTGTTCTAACCCGGCTGGCATGTTGCTCTTATGAAGCCCCTTCTCTTCTGGAAAGGCAAGGTTCGGCTTAATGCGCCAAAGTGGAGAAACTTGACCATTTAGCCCATGAAATTTATTATCAGTTCTATAGTATATATCAGAGCGCCAAAGATTATAGTGATTGAAAAAGAGAAAGTCTACACTTGGTACTGCAAATAGATCTAATATTGCTTCTTTACTATGTAGCCGCTCATCTAAATATTCGTCACCGTCGAGCCACAAAATTATGCCTTCTTTGTGTTCTTTTAAAATCCATTGTAACAGGAATTGCTTGCATCTAAGCTCTTCATAAAAATCATTCTTCCCATTGTAGTGAACCTTATAGCCATTCTTCTTATAAATTTCGTGACTTCCGTCCGTAGAAGCCTGATCAAATATATATACAGAATCGCAGCATTTCATACAAGAGACAAAATTATGCAGATGTCCATTTTGTAATTCATTGTGAAGCTGGGCAAATCCAATTAACTCAGTCACCTTTAAACATCCAATCGTCTAGATGGCTATAAATATCTACAATTGATGTTCCAACAGTTTTTTCAATCACGGCTTGATGCACAGCCATAAACCTTGGCAGTCTATTCGGGTCAATATCACGAAAACGATGACCTGGACTTAAAATTTGTTTCAATTCATTATCAGGAATTCTTTTAACCTTCATAGTAGATTCATCGATACACCGCACTTCGCTCCATGGAGAAGATACGCCAGCTTCTTGCATGATTGGAAATCTTGAACAGAATCTTTGTAATAGTCGCTGATCGTGAGCAAAGCCGTGGTGAATAAGTGCATACTGACAGTCGGACGGCTTCTCAAGTCCCATAGGTTGATTACGAACGTGTAGTCCATACTCGTCACCAAATGATAGGAAAGGTTTTGCTTTCCAAATCGGTGCTACAATTCCACTCAGCCAGTGAAAAGCATTGTCTACTCGGTAGTGGGTGTCAGATCGCCACAAATTATAGTGAGTAAACCTTATGTGGTCCGCTGCCCCAATATTGCCACAAAGTTCTTCAAGCGTATGCCTATCCCAAAGTCTGTGATCTAAAATAGTATCTCCATCCATCCATAATATAAAATCTGCATCAGGATGGTCGGTAAGAATTTTGCGCAGTAACGTTTCCTTACACTTCATTTCGTTAAAAAATTCATTAGAATTGCCATATATAACTTTATAGTCTTCGTCTTTATACAAGGCATGTGAATCATCTGTAGATGCTTGATCATAAACATAGACAGTATCACAAACCCGCATAGACTCTGCAAATCTATACAGAAAACCATCCTTGGCTTCATTACGAAGTTGGGCGAATCCTATTATTTTCATCTTTTCACCACACAAAACCAAGAATCATGAGAGCCAGGGGCTATGCTCTGATCTGGATTGGCTCTCTTTTCTTGTCGTAAACTTACCACCTTGAAACCATACGGCTCAACAATAGACCGGACTGACATTGCATTAAAAAAATGCATCAAATGTGCATCATCATATGCAGTATCTAAACTAATAGTGTCATAACCACAACGAGGTAAAAAAAGAAGCAAATAGCCGGGAAGCCCCAGCACGCAGCGAAGGTTTTCCATTACCACACCGATTTCGTGTGGATAAATATGCTCCAGCACGTCAAAGGCAACCACGGTATTAAAGCTGCCATAGGCAAAATCGTCAAGAAGACTTAATAGGTTTCCATGTCTAAATTCTATTTCTTTCTTCTTGAATTGTTGAGACGCTTTTCTAATTGCTTCTTCATTAATGTCATAGCCCACTATTGGACCATCAACATATTCGCCAATTAAAGCCGTAGTAGAGCCAGCATTACAGCCAATGTGTAGAACCGGGGGCTGTAAATACTGAAGATTTTCCTCTAACAGCGTCCTATAGATGTGTCCCTCTCTAAATGCTAAAGAAAAGTCATGCACATAGTTGTTTAATTCTTGGTAACCTTTCATGCTTCGCCACGCAACTTCTTGGCGGCTTCTGTAAATCCATCTGCTATAGCAAGAAATTCTTCATGAGAAAATTCAAGCCTGTGTGAGCGATAATGAACGTGAATAGCTGGTCCATTTAGATCGTCATCTTCAATACGAAAATTTTGTCCATTCACGTCGTGCTCTGGATGAACATTAAATGCGCCATGCTGATGTTCTCTTAGATAAAAAGGAAGACTGCGAGTAGGCTCTGGTTTTGGCTTTCCGTGCCTTACCCACCAGGCATAAGCCTCATTAATCGCCGCAACATACTGCTCCCACTCTCGCTCGCTAAATTCTGATCTTAAATTACGCCAGTGAATATGAAATGTTTCGCAGGTTTCAAACGAATACATATTGCCATACCTGTCGGCGGCTGATTTTAACTCACTCTGATGCAGGAGTTGTTTTACTCTTCCCATCGTCTTTCCACCATCCAAAAATAGCATTAAAAAGAAAATTATAAATACGCTCAAGATGATTTTGATAGTCCGGATATTTATATTTGGCTGGATTCCCATGAATGTCAGCCAATAGAATTGCCGGCTTTCTAAAGATTGTTACTGGAATAATCTCATATGCAAATGCTAACTTAGAATCTAATTCACTAATGGTGTCATAGGAGATTTCTTTAGTCCACCAAGAAGGGGTAAAGCTAAACCAGCCATCAATGACTATCGAGCCCGACTCTCCATTCTGTTCAATTTGTTTTACCTGATCAACAACGTTATCAATAGATTCATTAGGTGGCAAAATGGTTCCATTTTTGTAGCAGCAAGTATCAAAATTCAGGTATGAAAACCTGCCACTTCCGGCACACGCAGTCGCCAAATATGTTTTACCAGCCGCGATAGGACCGGTAAAAATGAAGATTTTTGGCTTAGTCTTCATCAAGAGGCTTCCCTTCGTTCTCAACCTTACTTACGTCGTTGTCAAAACGATGCTTATATGGATCTACTCCATCTGGATAGACCCCCTCAAGCGACACATCTTTTCTCTGATCGACCAGTATGCGTGCAAGACGACGTGAATGCTCTGCCGCCCTTTTTTCCTCTTCATTATTAGACCCTGTTAATTGTTGTTGGGATACTCTAAATGCCGCCAAAACTAATGACACAAGTTCAAATGATCCATATTGAGAAATCCTGACAGCCATATCATAATCTTCACAAATACGCCGCCAATATTGCCCAGCCTGATTCTTTGCACTCATACGAAACATAAATGCCATGCCTTGATCATAGCCATGTATAAGATTACCAGTATTTAAAGGTTTATGAATTACGGTATCTAACACATGATTATTCTCATCAATATAGTTAAAATCTGCATAAACCATTGCCGTAGTCTCCGGTTCAAGATCAAGCGCCTGTGCTAATGAAGATATAAAATTTGGATAATATAGGTTATCGGCGCTGACCATGGTCCCATAATCATACCCGCCTTCTTCATTAGCTGCGTCAAATCCAGCATTAAGAGCGTCTCCACAACCCAAGTTTGGCTGATTAATAACGACCATTTTATCCGGATTCAAAGACTCGAACTCTCTTAGAATTGCCTCCGAGTTATCGGTAGAGCCATCATTGACTGCAAAGATTTTATAATTATCATAGTATTGGTTAAAAAGCGATACAAGAGTCATCTTTAACCAACGCTCGGCATTATAGCACGGAAGCACTACGGCTACTTTTCCAGCCATTTATTTCTCTCCTAATTAGTTCAAATATCGGACCATTAAGACTCTTTATAGAATTTTCATCTACTATCTTGTTATATCGTTGGAAAGCCGAACTACCACCGTAAAGATGAACAAAGTATTGTGGCAACAACGAACCGTCACCTTCAAATAATTTGTCCGCATCTGGTCCACCAACATTATAAAAAATATCGCCATCTAGTATAAACATTTCCTGGTATCTTTCCAGTAGTATGTTAAGCCATTTCTTATTTAACGCATCATCACACGGTACTGGCGAATTTAATTCACCATCACTTAACATATGAAGCAACGCATCTGTTCCACAAGCCTGATAGTTAGAATCATCTTTCCATAAAAAGTGCGCCGTGTTCAAAAGGTCATAGAAAAATTGCGACATCGGACACGCCGCAAGAAAACCAATCTGAAAACCAAGTTCGTCACTATGAGAGATTACAGAACTGTATGAAGCAATTTCACTATAAATATTGTCAATTGGCTGTACCCAAAATGTATCTGTATCTATGTAAATGCCACCATCACTATAAAGTTTTGAATATCTAAAAAGATCGCTCGTATGAACTGGATGTGTGGTCGATTCTGGACCTACACTTATCTCAATGTTAAGTGCCGATAATTTATCTAGATAGCAAGGCGTCTCTCCTTCAAAGTCTTGACTAATGTCTCCACGCCACGTTTTCTCATGTACAGAACACGGAACATAATAAAGCGTAATCGGCATATCCGGATTTTGCTCACGCAACGACCGAATGCATAGATAACGTAGATATGATAGGGTCGGTGCAGACCAAAAGAAAAATGCTTGTTTTGGTATCATGATGCACCGAACGGTAAAGTTATAACCATAATAGATACAGGTATATCTAAAATGTACTGAACGGGAAATTTATAGCCCATCTCATTCTTTCCTAAAGCTACCATCATCTTTACCACGATGCCTCTGCCTTACATCGATGTAAGGTTGCCGCATTTGCGATAAGAAATGACGGAATACCAAGCACCTCTCCTCTGTCAAAATATTCTAGATCTCCAGTTAATCCATTTATTCCCACATGTTCCCATAACGGACCTATATTATCCCAAGTGCTTTTTCTTTGTATCCATGATGCTCCAACGGTATGAAGAATCCATCCCCGAGTTGGATGCCTAAGCGGCAATGCATATTCTTCATTAGATAAAAGTGTTGGTACCAACATTGCTTCACAAAACTTATCAAAACGTCCCCAATCCGGGCTATATAAATCGTTCCAGATACCAATTGGCATAATATGTCTAGAGCAAGGTCTCCCATACGCCGCCTTAGAACCCTCCCACGATTCAAGCGTTAGTAAATGATAAAAGGCTGTTCTGTCTTCTTTACGAGGCTTAAAGCCTTCGTCCGTCAATTCATATTCATAATTAAGTATCAGGTCCATTGAATTAGACAAAAAGTTTTTTGAGAATAGCTGATCACTACCAGATCTAAATACATAGGATGCTCGCGACATGGAATAACCTAAATTCCACGCCCGGTACAAATCAAATACAAACCGGTTATCTGGATGCCCCCTATATTCGTGTTTTGATGAATCGTAAATCGTATGGCGTATTTTGTTATCATTTACATATTGCAGAATATCGTCAGCCGGGTCCCAAAGTACTAAATCAATTTCATACTCGAACGGCTTCATGCCAGAGCGACTCTTGACACATTGAATCCATTGATCCAAGAGGCGCACATTTCGCCCAATAATAGTATAGGCAGAAACCAACGGCTTAAAATCTGGCTCTCTATTATTATGAATTTCCATTTTTCTCACTCACTTCGGCAGCAAAATTTACCACATCGGTTGCAAACTTTTCCCATTTTATATCAGTCGGCACCCGGGCTCGGCGCTCTTCTCTTTCTTTAACTAGGGAGCGCAAAATTTCAATACATTGTTCTGCATTTCCTGGCTCAAAAGTATAGTCGGAACTAAATTCTTTTCCATTCCAACCAACGTCGGCACAAATTACAGGCTTTCCACAAGCCAACGCTTCTGGCAAACACATCGGACCAGCCGTTTCTGTGATTGGCACAAATACACAGTCACACCAACCGTACCAATCCTGGTAAGATTTTGGATAAGGGACGTTGGTATCAGAATCTTTCCAATTCTCTACTTCAATACCAATATCCTTCATATCTTCAATTAAATCATCCCAACCATCTCCCAAAATAGTAAATTCAAAATTGAGCATCGTGCTGGGATAGTCTTCAATAAGAGATCGCAAAAATTCCTTCCCATAATGGCTTCCCTGTCCTCGCTGAGCCATCAATAGTTTAATTGGAGACATTGAAAAGAGATCGGTAAAATTTCCAGGTATGGCTACTAAAATTTCTCCTTCATAACCTTCGGATCGAAGAATCTCTTCATACCGCTTTCCCATAACAACAATGCCGTTCAGATCTTTCCAGCCCTCGTCTTTATGTAATTGAGTCCAAAAGTCAGGTTCTCCAGTAATGTTGTGCGTCATGAAACCGATATGTGTGCTATCGCTCACTTGGGCATAATGATGATAGGTATTTGAAACGTCCACATATATATTGGCATCTACGTCAGTAAAAGCCTGATATGGATGACCAAGAATGACCTTATGAACCGTCTCATGCTTTTGATAGATTTTGATAGCAATTTTTCTTAGTATCCAGTCACGAACTGTACAAATATTAATTTCTTTTTGTTTCATCACTGCCTCGCCAAATTAGAATAAGAATTCCATTGACCGGTCTTATAAAGAACCCAGCAATTAGGTGGAAATTCCATGCAATACGGCTCCACGCGCCGCCAGTTCTCAAACTCAACGCCCGCGTAACACTCGGCGTCCGGGATCTCAAGGGCTTTTACAGAGTCCGGAATGTGCCCATCATACGCCGCGATCTTTGTTAGGTCTTCCTTGTGGTAGAGAAAGTCTTCGGTCTTTTTATTGTGGGCGCTAACGCCACCGTCACCATGTTTTTCCAATTCCTTCTCATAGAACGCCGCCTTAGACTTTATCTCGTCGTCCGTCTTGACAAAGCCCAGGTGCCAAATATACATGTCGTTCAGAACATAGCGAAAAGGTTGAAGCTGCGGAGTAAAGTAAGAGCACGCGCCGTTTGGGTAGGTGAGAACCGGGTGCGTCTTATAGTGCATTCCCTTTCTGTATTTAATAATGCGCTGATGCTGGGGACCGTTGTCTGTATCTGGTTTAATGATATGATGAGTATCTCTCCAATAGTGTAGAAAGAGTGGCACGAACTCAATTGCGTCAGGAT
>Ga0307376_10005114_pt1 | contig 11870 bp, 10 predicted proteins | sample TR2MG_FD_202536 | JGI IMG/M metagenome (GOLD analysis project Ga0307376, IMG submission 202536) | Soil microbial communities from Risofladan, Vaasa, Finland - TR-2 | ecosystem: Environmental > Terrestrial > Soil > Coastal area > Acid sulfate soil | place: Finland: Risofladan, Vaasa | collected... | reverse complement strand
CGGTTCACCTTCGTCTCCGAGATCGAGTATACCGCAGACCGAGGATCGGGGCGACAGATCCCTCTTCACGATCAGAGGGCCGCCCCTTTGGGGGACGGCCCTCCTGCAATTCAGCTTCTGGCGCCAGCCCAGCGGCGCACCTTCGGGTCGAGCGCCTATCGCGAGCGCAGTCGAAGGGTCGCATACCCCACCAGACCCGCCAGGCCGCTGCCCAGGAGAAGCATGCTGCCGGGCTCAGGCACGAACTCGTACGCAGCGCAATCTTCCGCGACTACGAACGACGCGCTAGCCGCATCGACCTCCGTGCCAGGAGGATTCTCTTTGGAGATGCGGATGGTGTGCTCTCCCAGAAGCGACGCCGGCATGCTCACTGGACCTAGATCGTCCCCCAGGAAGGACGGATCTTTTGGAGCCCTGCGCACGTCACATGGGAAAGGCAAGTTCATAATCTTGTCGGGACCTGGCGTTGTCTCGGTAACACAGTCGTTAGCGAAGTAGAAGGAACCGACCTTCCAGCGCGTGCAGATGTAGTCACCGACGTCCCAGCCCCCGAACTCGACGTTGATCCAGTTCTCCTCCCCAGCACCAGGACCCTCGCGATACACGCACTCGACGCACGTCTTGTCCACCGTGACGTACACGCCCGCGGCCAGCGCCACGCCGCCCGCCACGAGTAAGGCCAGGCTCACTCCCAACAACACGCCTCTCAGCCAATGTCTCTTCATCGTCTGCACCTCCTCAGCCTCTCCGCTCAATCCCTGAGCTTTCCGATCAGTATACCAGGACTTGGAACGGTTGTCAACCATTGCGGAACGATCGGGAGGGAGCCCGAGACGTGGTCGTACGCACCCTTGCTCTGACCCACGCAACAAAAAGGGGCCGCCCCGACTTGGGACAGCCCCTTGATCAGCTTAGTCTATGGGGAAGAGCTAGCCCCCGCTCCTCTTGCGCGAAGCCTGTCCTGAGCGCAGTCGAAGGGTCGCGTACCCCGCCAGGCCCATCAGGCCGCTGCCCAGGAGCAGCATGCTGCCGGGCTCGGGCACGAACTCCTCCTCCAGGCAGTCGGCAGGATCCTCGGCGAAGTAGTACTGGTCCACCACCTTACCAGCGGCGCCTTTCACTTCGAGCGTCCACTCGCCGTAGTCTCCCGCGGCCCAGTCCCCAATGACAACCGCAGGGGTGCCGCCCAGAGCCTGTGCCTCGCCCGCTACGTAGGGGCATTCAGGGCACATCATGTAGAGGTCAATGACGGCCTCGCCGTCACCGTCGGCCGGCACGCAATCGGCACACCCTTCGGTACCCCAGGGGCCAGGCGAGGTAAGGGTCAGGTCTAGCCACTCAGCAGCCGCCCAACCCGAAGATGACACTGCGAAACCGGAGTCGCACTTCTCAGGCTCGCGGCAATTGTCGCAGCACACATTGCAGTATGGTTCGATGCTCATGCTCTGAGCCAGCGCGACCCCGCCTGCCAGGAGCAAGGCCAGACTCACCCCCAATAACACGCCTCTCAGCCAATGTCTCTTCATCGTCTGCACCTCCTTAGCCTTTCCGCTCAATCCCTGAGCTTTGGGACCAGTATACTAGAACTTGGAAGACTTGTCAACCATTGCGGAACGATTAGGAGGGAGCCTGAGAGATCAGACCGTACGCACCCTTGCTCTGGCCCGCGAAAACAAAAAGGGCCGCCCCGCCTGGGGCAGCCCCGTGATCAGCGTAGTCTGTATGGGAGAAAGCTAGTCCCGGCTCCTCCCGCGCAGTCGAAGGGTCGCGTATCCCGCCAGCCCCGCCAACCCACTACCGAGGAGCAGCATACTCCCGGCCTCGGGGACAAAATCAGGCTCTTCTAGGGCTGCGCAGTCCTTGGCGAAGGTCAACGACGTTTCCGCGCTGGAGAGATACGGGGGCTCGCGTGAATCGCCCTCATGGGCCGGTTGCCACACGGTGATCTTGATCGGACCATACGGCAGGTCGTCTTCGGACAGGGAGGCCTGCCCACCGAGATCGTTCGACTCCGGGAATATGAAGCCTACCTGACCAGCACAGACCAGGAAGAAGCCAATGTGCTGCGGCGAGCTGGGGTCGCCCTCGGGCATCATGAACCCATACGCTCCGGGGGGCTGCACCCGCACAACTAACTCGCGGCCCGGAGTCCACCCTCCGATCGTGAGACCCACGATGTACTTGGGCGGCGGTAGCTGGCCGGCGTGAGCGTCTCCGTCGGGCTCAACCCACGGCACGCACTCCACGCAGACCTTGTCGGCGGATACGGTAATCTGTCGCGTCTGCGCCAGGGCCACTCCGCTCGCCAGCAACAGTGCCAGGCTCACACCCAGCAACACCCCTCGTAGCCACTTTCTCTTCATCGCTCCTCCCTCCTTCGCTGTGGCGAAAAGCTCGCCTTTGTCGACTACAGTATAGCACAATTCGCCATGCGCGTCAAGTATGCTGACATTGTGGCCTTATCTGGCCCTGCTATCCCGCAGTTCGGCCCATCCCAGGTGTGTGGTCACCCCGACTGCTCATCCTGGGGCGTCGAGCCTACTCTTCTCAGCCAGGCGCCTCCCCCAATCGGCCGACAACCTCCGGGGAACCTTGGTTCCCCAGCGCGACCTTCCCCCCAAGCGATGGCGATAGAACCGTCAGCGCTCGATGGGCACATCCAGCAGGAGCGGCTCCGTTCGGTCGAGCGACTCGCGCACGACCTGACTCACCTCTTCTGGTTCGCTCACCCGCAACGCTTCTACGCCGAAAGAACGGGCCAGTCCCACGAAATCGATCTCCGGCTGGACCAGGTCCATGCCCAGGCAGTTGCCCTGAGCCACCTGGGGCAACTCCATCACCGACCCCACGACCTTGAGGATCTTGTACTGAGCGTTATTGGCGATGACGAAGATTACCCCGACGTGAGAGTGCGCCGCCGTCCATAGCCCCTGGACGCCGTACAGCGCCCCTCCGTCCCCCAGCAGGGCCAGCACAGGCCGGTGGGGCCAGGCCAGCTTCACACCAATGGCAGATCCCAACCCCCAGCCCAGCGCCCAGCCTCGATGACCCAAATAGCCGGTGGGGTCTTTCAGCGTGCCCAAGCTCTCCAGCAGGTTGGCGTTGGCGGTGGGGGCCTCGTCCACCACGGCGGCGTTGGACGGCAGCACCCGGGACAGCGCGGCCATGAGGGTCTTGGTGGTCATAGGCCGCTGGTCCTTCTGGGCCTCGATCTCCCTCAGCAGCGCCCCCCGCTCGGCTTCCCGCCGTGCTGCGTACTCCTTCCGCCGCTGCGCTGCCGCCCTGAGCTGGTCCGGAGTCTGGACCTCCGACACCCTGGTGGCGAGCTCAGCCAGGCCGCCCTTAGGATCGCCCAGCAGCCCGATCTCCACGGGGTAGTTCTTCCCTATCTCCCAGGGGTCCACGTCCATGTGGATCAAACGGACGTCTTCGGGGATGGGGCGGGTCGGCTCCCGATAGATGAACTGCCGCAGCAGGCTCATACCCACCACGAAGATGACATCGAAGCCCTCCAGCCGCTGGCGGACGTCCGGAGACCAGAGGGGCAACGTTCCCCCGTACAGGGGATGATGGGCAGGCATGGGCAGTCGTCCATGCGAGGTCTGCTGTTCGGCCAGCACGGGGGCGCCCAGCCGCTCGGCCAGCGTGACCAGCTCCTCCACACCATTGGCCTCCGTGACCCGGCTCCCCGCCAGGATGGCCGGGTTCCGGGCCTGCGCCAGGACTTCGGCGGCCTGGTACAGCGCGTCCACAGGGGGGCGAACCCGCCGGTCGGGGATGTGCGGTGGAGAGAGGTCCAGGTTCTCAGCGCTCTCCACCTGCAGATCCACAGGGATGGACAGAAACACCGGACCAGTCGGCGGGGTCAGGGCAGCCTGAACGGCACGGCGTACGACCGTGGGCAGGTCCTCCACCCTTTGCACTTCCACCGACCACTTGGTCCAGGGGCGGGCCACGCTGACCATATCACCCACCAGCGCCGGCTCCCTGACCATCAGGCGCCGGTCCTGCTGGCCAGCGAAGAGCAGGAGCGGCGTCCCCGAGCAGTACGCATTGAAGAGCATACCCATGGAGTTGCCCAGCCCAGGGGAGATGTGCACGCACACCACGCCCAACCCGCCTGAGGCCATGGCGTAACCGTCGGCCATGGCCATCACCGGCAGCTCGTGCAGCCCCAGGATGTACTCGAATCTCTCGTCGTCAACCAGCACGTCGTTCACGCTCAGTTCCGTCGAGCCGGGGTTGCCGAAGATGTGCCGCACGCCCGCAGCGGCCAGGATCTCAAACAAGGCCTCGATACCTAACATTCATCTCCTCCGAGATCATAAACACTGGAAACCGAAAAAGCGGCTGTCGTAGATGCCTTCGCCAATGTGCTATCTCCGCGGACCTGGCGAGCAGTGGACGAGCGCGGCCAGGGGCCAGCCAACAGACGTCGGCTCCCTGGCGGCCTCGCCGTGTACCACGCCCGCCGCCTGGTCTAGTCGGGGAGAACCCTCTGTAGCGCCTTCGTCATCTTCTGCAAGTCGCCCGTATGGGCGTTGAGCTTGGCTACGTCCGCCTTCCGCAGGCCGTCATCGACATCCGTGATCACCTTGTCCGCCGTGGTGCACACGTCGAGGATGGTATTGGCCAGGCCTTGCAGGTCTTCGATCAACTCCATGGTCCTATCCGGCAGCAGGGGGATGTTGCGCAAGATGGGCACGGCCGTCTCCAGGAGCGAGTCCACCATGCCCACGTACCTGGACGCAGTGGCCTCCAGCACCCCGGCCGCCTGGGCCAGCTCCAGGCCGATATCCTGAATGGAGTCCATGGTCTGCTTGTTCTCCTCGATGATGCGGCCGATGTCCTCCAGCGAGCCGGTCAGCTTGTCCGAAAATCTGACGTAGGACTCTCCACCCTTCCTGGGGGTCCTCTTCTTGGCGGTCTCCTTCCGCTTCGTGCCGGTGCCCCTCTTCGTTGCGCTCACCTTGCCGCTGATCTTCCTCTTCGGCATCTACCAAGCTCCTTTCTGCAATAGTATAGGGGCAGAATTCGACTGGTTCCTGAGATGGAGTTCCGGTCTTCGCAGCGTCACGCACAGCGCCCCCTGGGGTCTGCCCATTATACCAGCGCTGCCGTGTTTGGCCAACGCCTGCGGTGGCACGGTGGAGCGCTGTGCCCCCATGGCGCGCTGTTCACAATCGCGCCCGGAGCGCCACCGCGCACGTCACGGAGGCACTCGTGTCACGCACCGCGTTCAAGGCGCGGCCCTGTGATGTACTGAAACTGAGCTTGCACTCTGTTCGCTTATCTGGTACACTGCCAGTGCATTGGCTCTACGCTTTGTCAACGGCTCTCACCACCCTGGGAGGCGAGCAGTGACCAAGCCACTTGAGCTAGCCTGTCCCAACTGCGGCGCCGGGCTGCAGTCAGCTGGCGAGGCTGACCGAGCAGCATGAACAGCGCAGACGACCTGCAAGAGAAACGGTTTCGATTCCTCCACAAGCTGTATGACCTGGGAGGGGCCGCGCCAGCTGCGCTGCGCTCAAGCGGGAAAGGATGTCCGCCATGATTAGCAGGCTCTCAGACCTCCTGTCGCGCATCTCCAGCGGCCGCACTCTGCTCCTCTCCTTCTTGGTCTTCATGATCTTTCCCCTCTTCGCCCTGCCCTGGCTGGGCCGTCAAGTCGACCTCTCCTCAGAGCCCGGCGAGGCCTACGAGCTGCTCTTCGTGTCCACCCCCGAAGAGCTGTACTCCAGCTTCGAGGGGTACGGCGAGCAAGGCCGAAAGGTGTACGCGCTGGGCACAGCCACCATCGACATGGCCTTCCCCGTGGCCAGCGCCCTCTTCCAGGGGATACTGATCACCATGCTCCTGCGGAGGGCCTTCCCCTCCAGGCCCCGATGGCAGAGGCTGAACCTCCTTCCCTCTGGCGCGGCGCTCCTGGACGTGACGGAGAACCTGGGGCTGCTCGTGCTGCTTTGGAGCTATCCCGGGAGACTGACTGGCCTGGCTGCCGTCACCGCCCTGATCACCGTGTTCAAGTGGACCATGGTGGGCCTCTCCTTCCTGACTATGGTGATCCTGGCTCTTGGTGTGGTGTACCGCCTCCTGCGGCGACGGAAGGCCGCTTGAGCACGTCCCAGACGGTGGATTGCTGAGTACCTCGGGCTGAGAGACGGCAGCGCTGCCACAGGGTCGGTCACGGCAACCTGTGGGCCTGGTTGCCAGGCTTCCCTGAGGCTCCGCTGAGATGATTGTCAAGGGTTAGGTGACACCCCGGTACATTCTCCTCCAAAACAGCGGGGCCTCTTGTCGTTGGCAAGAACTCGTGTTGCCTTGTCTTCCTATCAACGGTACAATCCACTGACTTCGATTCCGCTACTTTGTCTACCTGCTGGCACATGGTGCCTCGTCTTGGAAGAACTGTGGCCTGCACCGAGTACCGACTAGCGAACAGGATATGAGGGAGATGCCATGAGCCTAGATATCGATCCCAAGCTTTGTTTCGTCTTGATGCCCATGTCAGACAAGTTCGAGAAGATGTACAAGCATGTCATCAAGCCAACGGTCACCGAGTTGGGGCTGGATTGCGTGTACGCTGGCGAAATCTTTGGTGCTACACCCGTGATGCAGGATGTCTGGGAATACTGCGCAACGGCGAGGGTGGTCATCGCCGAAATCACGGGCGCCAACCCTAATGTCTACTATGAAGCAGGCTATTGCCACGCCTTCGATAGCGCGAAGGTCATCTTCATAACCCAGGTCATGGATGATGTGACCTTCGATGTGCGGCATTTCCGCTGTATCAGATACGACCCTCATCCGGGCGACGTAGATGAGTTCAAGCGCGAGCTGAAGGAGAATATCGTCGCCGTCTTGGCCAAGCCGCCTGAGGGACCAAGGGTTGTGACACACATCGTGGCGAGCACGGTGGAAGTTCCGGCATCTATCGACAATGAGACACGGGAGGCCCTGTTGCTGCACAGAATCCTTCGCCGCTCCGCTGAGCGAGGGCACCGCATTGTCGCGGACGAACGAGTAGCTCACCTGCTGAAGGCCCTGGAGGCGGCTACGATTGTGTGGCCCACCATCGCACCCATCAAGCCCGGTAAACACGCAGTCGCCAACGTGGCAGTCGACGGTGTGCTCAAAGTGCACGCCGAGCCAGGTCAATCACATGCCATCGTTGGTGCCATTTCTCCCTATGGCAGGGATGTCGAGGTGACCGGAGACGGGCAAGAAGTGGATGACGAGGTCTGGGTCCCCATACGATACGAGAAGATCACAGGCTGGGCAAACGGAAGATATCTGGCTCGTCAAGTGGGCTGGGTCAGCGATGAGATCGCGGCGCGCGCTCTGCAGATGATCGTGGCGATCAGACGCGAGGATATGGATACCTTGGCTACTTTGGTCCACCCAGACAAGGGAGTGCGCTTCTCCCCCATCGCCTTTGTGGGTGGGTGGGACCTGGTCTTCGGTGCAGACCAGCTACGAGATGCCTTCGCCGAAGAGACCGCCTACGATTGGGGGACGGACGACGGGGGTCAACGCCTTGACTACACATTTCGGAAGTACTATGACAGGTTCGTCTACGATAAGGATTTTGCCCGCCCAGACGTTGTGTACTTCAACGAGCACTTCCAGAGTGGGCACACGACAAACAACATCCCCGAAGCGTATCCTGACGCGACTACCATCGAGTATCAGTTCGAGCAGGAGTACCATGGGTTTTACTGGCGGGCCCTCCGATTGGTGCTAGAGGAGGAAGGAGATACTTGGTACTTGGTCGGTATCGTCCACGATCGTCACGGGGTCTAGTGAGCCGGGACCGTCGGTAGACAATAGCTGAGCAATCCGAGCGTGTGTGCCCAGGTGGGCTCCCTGAGAAGACATGCCACCGCAACAAGGCGAGAAGGGCAGGCTGATTAGGGATGTGGAGGAGCGGTTGGAGCGGGAATCGGGACCAGGCAGAAACCAAGATGAAGAAACCTCCTGACCTGCCCGAATCACTGGGGGCGGCGTGCCCCTATTGCGGCCAAATGTTGGAAAAGAGGCCAAAGCGGAAGAAGAAGTGCCCTCATTGCGGCAACTACATCTATGTGCGTAAACGCCCCCCGAATGGCGAGAGGAGAGTGCTAGGCACCGAAGACGAAGCTGAAGAGATAGATTCAGAGTGGAAGCAACTTCATTTCAGGAGGAAGTGGCAGGGGATGCTCCAGCAGTACGGCATCGTAGACGAGGACTTCGACACCCAGAGAAAGAAACTCCGTGAGAGATTCGGTCAGGAGCCAGGCGACCGCGACGTGGTTTGGTCACTGTTCCACGAGGCTCTTGGTCGTCTTATGAAGAGCGCAGAGTTCCAGGAACTCAGGATGCTGTACTTCGAGATGGCTCTATTCGTGTATGAGGAAGGAAGCGACTTCTTCCATCTTCTTGAGCAGTCACGCAAGATGGAGTTGACGCGGTACAAGCAGGACGGCTTTGTGGAAAAGGTGCAGATACTGACGGCGGGTGACGCCTCATGCGAAGCGTGCCAGAAGCTAGAAGGCAAAGTCCTTACTCTTCACGACGCCTTGGAACAGATGCCAATACCATGCAAAGACTGCACCTTCGACTTTCAAGGCACGGGCCAGCCTGGTTGGTGCAGATGCCTGTACGGTGCTGTGTTTGACTAGGGTGTAAAGGACTGACGTGGCAAGAATCCCCAATCGGCACACTGGATCGACAGTGGATTGGCAGCGAGTGTACTCCCGAACCAGGACGCCGTCAGCCCTCACAACTGCGCCTGCAGCGAAGGGGAAAACTACGCGTGGGCCCAACCTTCTCGAGGGGGTGAGGATAGGAGGAAGTCGAGGCGGGAGGATTTGAACCTCCGACCTCACGGGCCCGAACCGTGCGCGCTAACCGAACTGCGCTACGCCCACACAGTACGGTCTGTGAGGCTCCTGTGAGGTCTCCCCTTTTTCGACCTGTGTGGTCTAATTTTGACGTTTCTTGGAGCCCTGCACCCTCCAGCAGAGGTCTAGCACCGTTCCCCTCAGACAGCAAGCCGACTGCCACTCATGGGCCACAGTTCCCTGGCTGTCTTGCAGAGATACCTGGCTCTAGCAGGTGAGGACATAGAGAGGGCGCACAAGCTACATTCACCGGTTGACAATCTGCTGTAGGTTGCAGGCTTCTGCCCGGCAGCGCTGCAATGCCTAATGCGAGAGAATCTGGGTATGTTCTGTGCTCTTGGACGGAGGATGAAGACATGCGCAAGAAGCCTCGACATTCCCATGCACAAATGCTGTGGCTGGTAGACTGCCGCGGTGACGAAAGCGGCGCTGAGACAATAGAGTGGATTGCGCTTTCCTGCGTACTCCTCGTGCTGCTATGTGCGGTCCTTGGCCTCTTCTATAGGCAACCAGAGCTTGCACAATCCGCCTTGGCGGTAGGCATCGCGGGGCTAGTGATGGGCGCTATCGGGTGGAGCATCAAGCAAACCATTTCCACCCTGCACCTGCGGGCTCAACTACTCATCTTGGAGATCCTCAGCGATGGTGAGCCTCGCTCACGCCATGAGATTGGCACCCTGTTGAGGGAAAAGGGAGTCGCGTTTCGGGTCATGCCTCTGGATCGCGATGCGCTTGCGATGTTGGTCTTGGGAGGCAGAGTTGTCGTACACCACAGTGAGTACACATTGACGGATTCTCTCACAAAGCCGACAAGTGAGAGCGCCCTCAGATAGGTTTCAACTCTGATGCGCTCAAGACCGCCAGCCTGACTGGGGATGCCGAGGAGCAGCCGGGGTAGCAAGCCGACTACAATGTCAGCACGCGGCGGGCCGTGCTCAGCGCGGCACTACTGATAGCCACCGCGGAAGTACCCCACCCGGTAATTCACGTGGCATTGCCTGACCCACACAGGGTTCGAGAACCCGCTCAACGACGTGCCGAAGCCCAACTTCCCGATCACCGAATCGGCGGTAGCGCTGAGGCTGACCTCTGCATCCCCCAGGAAGTGGGATTCGCACCGGGCATACGCCTCCGATGCACGCGCTCCGTACTCCCTGTAGAACCGCTGGCTCCCGGTCACGATGTCCGGCGCGGTATAGAGATGGCTGGTCTCCGTCCAGGTGTAGTTCACCTCGGGGGAATCTGTCTCCATGACCTCCCCGTGTCGAGCACCGCCGGGCTCTCCGCCCACCGAGATCTTCTCCACGAACTGGGCGTCGACCCCCACCAGGCCAAAGAGGATAGCGGCCAGACGATTGTCGAGCTGGTGGGGCGCGATGAACCAGTACCTGGTGGGCAGGGACCTCGTGATCCCGGGCAGCGGAGTGACGACCTCCTCTGGTCCCTCAAGCTCAATCCAGACGTGGGACATGCCCACGGGACCGACGTCGATCAGGTAGTCGAGGACCATCTTGTCGCACTGCTGTACCATGACCAACATCAGCGCCTGGCCGTTCTCATCGAGCTTGAGCTCCCACTTGGGCGGGACGACCTGCCGCGCCACGTCGGCATCCACGTAGAAGTGAGAGAACATCTCCTTACAGCCATAGATGTCCATTACACTGGGGACGGACACCGATGGGGCGATCAGAATGATGATCCCCAGAAGGAGGGACACAGCTGCCAAACTAGCGATGGTCCTTCTTCGCAACACCGTTTCCGCCTCACTGCCCTGCTTGGCGATAGTGGAGCATCAAAACGCCCGGATCTTTGCCGCTATCCCCTGCCGTTTTCCAGCCAGCGAGTTCCGTCGCCATGTCTCCGGCCGAAGCGGAGATCCGAGATGTGACCAGAGGAGTGCCAGAGACACGACGCACCCTGGCGTCTGTGCGCTTGACACGGAGTGTACAGCCAAATCAGGACGCCGTCAACCCAAACCACTGCACCTAGAGCCAGGGAGAAGACAGGGGCTGAGTCCAACCTTCCTGAGGGGGTGAAGACGAAGTCGGGGCGAGAGGATTTGAACCTCCGACCTCACGGACCCGAACCGTGCGCGCTAACCGGACAACGCTATGCCCGCACAGCACACTCTCTGAGGCTTCTGTGAGGTCTCCCCTTTTTCGATCCGTGCGGTCTAAGGTTGACGTTTCTTGGAGTCCTGCACCCTCGAGCAGCAGCGCCTGCCCATGCTCGGTAACCTTGACCTCCCACTCGGGAGCACGGTCTGCCGGCCGATATGGGGATGCTCAGGGTCTGGCAGGAGGGTTGCGCAAGGACAAGGAAGACACTGAGGCGATGATCGCGCATCTGTGGGAGTGGTTGAGGGGAGCCGCTGTGAGGCAAGACCAACCAGGCATCGGTGTCACGTCCTTGTGATCACACCCCTTTGACCTGTACGGGGGCTCAACCGGCAATCCCTCGAAGTCTACTTGTAAGCTCCGAATCCTGCGGGTTGCACCGCGAAGATGTTGCCGTGCTCTCCGGCGCAGGTATCATTGGAGACCTGCAGGATGCGGACGTAAGCGCCCCAGATAATGCTGCCGCCGGTATTGTCGTCATAGCCGTCGCTATCCCCATCCACTGGCCCACCGGGAGGATAGACGATCTTGACGAAATACGTCCACTTGCAGCTCTTTCCGTCATCGTCCACGTACTCACCGCGCTGGTGGTTGGTCAGCCAGGAGCCCTCACAAGCAGAGCTGTTGGCGTTCACGGGGTCGCAACTGTATCCTCGATCCAGCTTGCCGTCACCGTTGCGATCCTCGTTGCTCAACCACTCATCGCTCCATTTCATGACTAGATAAGTGTCGCTGGCGCAGGTTCCCAATTCACAGGGCGGTTCCGGTCTGCTGTTGTTGTAGTAGAGGCCGCTGAAGAGATGAGCCTGGTAGTTGTAGCCCCACTGGTCGAAGGGGCCATTCGCCCAGGACGTCTCGTTACCCTTGTCGT
>Ga0307376_10005112_pt1 | contig 11874 bp, 12 predicted proteins | sample TR2MG_FD_202536 | JGI IMG/M metagenome (GOLD analysis project Ga0307376, IMG submission 202536) | Soil microbial communities from Risofladan, Vaasa, Finland - TR-2 | ecosystem: Environmental > Terrestrial > Soil > Coastal area > Acid sulfate soil | place: Finland: Risofladan, Vaasa | collected... | reverse complement strand
CCTGGCGAGCACCAACTTCCGCAACACGCTCAAGACGGGGACAGAAGTCACGGTGGCATCGTCCACAGCCGACCCGCCCGCGCCGCTGGTCGAAGGGACGGTCTACTATGTCATCCTCGGCGCCGACCAGGTGATCCAGCTTGCCGCCACGAGCGCCCTGGCTGCTGTACCCACGCCCATCGTCCTGACCGACGACGGGACGGGGACGCATAGCATCACCCGAGAGGACGCGGACACGGCGCTGCTCACCGACGCCATCAGCGCGGCGCAGACCTATATCGAGTCGCAGACGAACCGCGTCTTCGAGGCGACGGTGGCGACCCGCTACTACGAGCGGTCCGCGCTGGACGACGACGACTCGACGCTGCTGGACGTGTTCGATGGTGACCTCCTGACCGTGACCACGCTGGCCAACGGCGACGGCAAGGGGACCGATACCTACATCTCGGCATTTGGGGCCGACACGTTGACGTTGGCCACTGCCAGTCTCTACAGCACGCTGCAGACAGGTACGCCGGCGACCGTGGCGTCGACGACTAACGACCCACCTGCCCCGTTGGTCGAGGGGACGATGTACTATGTCATTCTCACCGCATCTCCGGTGATCCAGCTCGCCACGACCAGCGCCCTTGCCATCGCAGGCACGGCGATCACCTTGACCGATGATGGCACGGGCACGCACAGCATCACATTCGGGGGGACGCTGATCTCGAACACGAATTACTGGCTGCAGCCGCGCAACCTGGGACCGCCCTATCACGGGATCCAGCTCAAGCGCAACACCGGCGTGTACTGGGAATGGGACACGGACTACTGGGTGAGCGTGACCGGGACGTGGGGCTATAGCACTACAGCGCCGGGTGATATCAAGATGGCGTGTCTGCACCTGGCGGCGTTCTACTACAGGAAGGCAAGCGCGCAAGTGTTCGACGTGACTGCCATTCCCGACGCCGGCGTGATCACCATCCCGCAGGGCATCCCGGCGACGGTGGGGCGCATCATCAACAGGTACAAGAGGTACTTGTGACCACCTACCGCAGCTTTGTGGACGGACTCGAGGCGCTGGTCGTCACCGGCGTGGTGCGGCGCTACACTAGCGGCCCGCCTGCTGGGGCGCCAGGCGTCGCCGACACCCCGGCACAATACGTGCGCTACCCGGGCGGCGAGGAGCGTGCGCTGGTATTCGGCGAAGGGGGCGGTGTTGGAACGCTCCGCGCTGAACTGGTGGTGCTGGTCGAACCGGTGGCGCAGAGCACGCAACCACGAAACTTCGACCTGACGGTGGACATGATGGACAACCTGGCGGCGGCGCTACGCGGGGCACCATGCTCGATTGGGGGCAAGTTGAGCTGGTCAGTGCGCCAAGTCATCGACACGGTGGCAGGCACGGACTACTGGGCTGTTTTGGCGTCGGTAGAGGGGCACTGATAACGCATCCCGAAAGGAGAGCGGATGAGGCCGATCATCAGGCGGTTCGTCGACGTCGTGGCAAGCACTTTACCAATCGCAGAGCCGATCTACGAGTTCGGCAGCTACCGGGTGAAGGGGCAGGAGGAACTGGCCGACCTGCGCCCGTTCTTTCCCGGCAAGGAGTACGTCGGCTGTGACATGCGGCCGGGCCTGGGGGTGGACTGCATACTCGACCTGCACGACATCGACCTGCCGGAGGAAGCGGCGGGCACGGTGCTGTGCCTGGAGACGCTGGAACACGTCGAGTTTTGCCATCAGGCGGTTGCGGAGATGCACCGCATCCTGAAGCCGGGCGGGATCTGTGTGCTGTCGTCAGCGATGGCCTTCCCGATTCACGAGTACCCGCAGGATTACTGGCGGTTCACGCCCGCGGGATTCGGAAGCCTACTCAGGCCATTCGAGACGCGGTACATCGGTTACATCGGAAATGAGCATTTCCCGCACACTATCCTCGGGCTCGGTGCCAAGGGAAACGTGGACTGGGGGCCGTTCCGAGCAGCATGGAACAGTAGATAGAGAAGGAGACAGAACGCATGAAAATAGCAGTCTGTACGCCAAGGTGTGGCCCGCCGTCGTGGCACTATCACGACAGCATGGTGGTCTGGCAAATCTACCACTACGGAAAGCACCCAGACATCGGGACGATTCACATGCACCCATCACGCGAGCTGCCCATCGACGTGGCGCGGACCCTGCTCGTCGAGCAGTTCCTGAAGACCAGCGCAGATTATATGTGGCTCCTCGACCAGGATGCGAAGTGGCTACCCGAGACGCTGGACCGCCTGTTGTCCCGCGACCTGCCCATCGTGGGCGCGCTGGAGATGATGCGCTTGCCGCAATGCCCGTATCCGATGGCGCTGGCAGAGCAGAACGCCACGGGCGCATTCCGCGTCCAGGCGGCGGAAATCTACGCCTTCATCGGCCAGCACCACGACTATACGTCGAACGAGCCGGCAATTCTGGATCCGCCGCCAGAGGGGTCGCTGCTGATGACGGGCTTCACCGGCTGTCATTGCCTACTCATCCGGCGTGACGTGCTGGAGCAGATGGAGAGCCCGTGGTTCAAGGGCTATGCGCCCGGCGGCGAGGACCAATACTTCTGTGCGAAGGCGGCGGCGCTGGGCATCCCGACACACGTCGACCTATCTGTCCTCGTGGGCCACGCCACGACCGATCGCGTCGTCGGCGCGTTCGACTTTATGGCCGGCTATCACTTTTTGGATGCGCTGGATGAGAGCAAGGTGCAGGGGGACGGCGAGCTGGTGGAGTGGCATGATGAGGATGCTTAACGTCGGCGGCGGACCGATCCCCGTTCCCGCACAGTACGCGGGATGGGACGTGGATCTGCTCGACATCGATCCGGCAGTGGGGCCAGACATCCTGCTCGACGCGCGCGAGATGAACACGCTGCCGTCCGCGCAATACGATGCCGTGTACGCCAGCCACGTACTGGAACACTTTGCCGAGCACGAGGTGGCCGTGGTGCTGCGCGGGTTCTACCACGTTCTGACGGCAGACGGGTTCGCCGACGTGCGCGTGCCGGATGTTATGGCGGTGATCGACGCCGTGCTGCGGAACGGGTTGGAGCTGGACTCGGGACTCTACCAGTCGCCAGCCGGCCCGATCCGCGTGGGCGACGCGCTGTGGGGCTTTCAGGCGCAGATCGCCAAGAGCGGACAGCCTCACTACGCGCACCGCTGGGGCTTCAGTCGCAACACGCTGGGCCGGGCGCTGAAGCAAGCCGGGTTCGAGTACATCCTGCTCAGGGGAGGACACTATGAAGTGCGGGCCGTCGCCTTCAAGCATGAACCCGACCAAGAGAGGATAGACGTCCTGGGAGTGAAGACACATGAAAAGTGAGCAGCGACCGATTTACCGGGTACTCCATACGGTGGTATTGAGCAGCGACAGGCAAATCTATCTGCCTGGCGCAATCGTGGACCTGTCGCACCTGTCGCCGGAAGCGCGGCGGCAATTCGTTGCGAAGGGCCTTTTTGAAACGGCAGACGGCGAGCCGGCGAACATACCGGCCAACGAACCGCTGCCGTGCAAGAATTGTCCATAGGGAGGCAATAAATGGCTTTACCAGCAGGCGTTTCAGCATGTAGCATGTGTGTCGAATTGATGACCAGCACGACGTGGGTCGACTACAGTGACCACCTGAGCGTCATCGACCCGCCGGTTCAGACGCGCCCCACGGGCGAGGCATATGTCTTCGGCGAGGACACGGCGGTGATTGGCGTCGGCAAGCGGGGGCCAATGGACGTAAACGTGCGCGGCGTGTGGGTGGCCGGATCGACAACGGCGTCAGGGTTCTACACCGTCTACCAGGAGTTCACGGCGGCCTGCGGCGATATGGTCGCCCTGCGCTGGGGACCGATGGGATGCACGTCGGGCCAGGACGTGTTCTACACGAGCACGACCAAGAGCGAGGTCACCAGCCTGACCTTCCCCGGCGGCGATGCGGGCAGCGCGGACATCATCATGTTCGAGTTCGTCGTCCACACGCCCGACGTAACCCATGCCACGGTGGCATAAAGGAGATCCGCGATGAGAAGGAACCAGTTTGTAGTGTCGGCTGAGTCCGTTCAGGGGGAGGCCAAGGCCGAGGTCACGTTCAAGGCGCTGAAGGTGCGGGAGGTCGGAGAATACCGCAGCACCGGGATGACCGACCGCGACCTACTGAGAGAGCACGTCTTGTCGTGGAAGGGCATCGTGGATGACGATGGCCATGCCTTGCCATCCCCGGCGGATGAGCCGGAGATCCTGGGCGAGTTGTACATCCACGAGCAACAGGAGCTCGCGCGCCTGCTCTTTGCGGGACCAGACGGCGAGTCGGCAAAAAACTGATTCAGGCGCTCGTCAAGCATATGTGGTTGACGGGCGGGCACTACCCCGACTGGATCGTGGATGATGTGGCGATGATGCGCGACTGTGCGCGCTACCACTGCCTGCCTTCTGAGCTTGAGGAAGAGGACTGGCATATACTTGCGCGCCACAGGGCCATCGAGGTGGCTGAGGGACAGTACCGGGCGGCAGAGGCCAAGTCGATTTCGAGAGGACGGCGATAGTGCCATCATCTGAATACAACGTCAACATCACCATCACGACAAAAGACAAGACAAGCGCGGCGGCGGGCAAGGCCGAGAAGAGCCTGCTCACGCTGGCCAATGCCGCAAAAATGGTGGCTATGGCGTATGCCGCGTTGCGAACGGCACAGAAAGCGCTCGCGTTCGTCAAGCTGGGCGCACAGGCCCAGGCAGCAGAGCACAGCTTCAATGCCTTTGCGGGCGGGGTGGAGCAGGCGACTAAATATCTCGATGCCTTCGATCGTGGCACGGATGGCGTGATTCCGCGCATGGAGGCAATGACGGCCGCCACCAAGATGCTCTCGATGGGCTTGGTGACGAATGCCGCCGAAATGGAGCTGATGGTCGCCATCGCCGTCAAGCTGGGCAACAAGACGCTGGATGCAGGGCAGCGCCTGATGGACTTTGCCCTGCTGTTGGGCAACCAGGCCACGCGGCGGCTGGACAACTTCGGCTTGTCGGTCGGGGCAACACAGAAGCGGATTGAGGAACTACAGGCCGCCAGTGTCAACATGACCCGTGAGGAAGCCTTCAAGATCGCCGTCATGGAACTGGGCACAGTGGCACTGGCTAAACTGGGTGACACGTCCGGGCTGACGGCGACCAAGATCGGTCAGCTAGAAAAGGCATTCAAGGATGCCAAGGTCGAGCTGGCTATATTCGTAGCGGATGCTGCCTTGGCGGGCATTGAGGTAGACAAACTAGCGCAGATCATTCATACCGTACCAGAAGCGCTTTTGGTGTGGATCAAGATTGGGACCATCTTGCACGAAGTCCAACAGGGGAACATCAAGGGCGCCTCCGAGATGGCCGCTGCATTGCAGGATTCGGCCTATCGGGCAGTTAATGCACTGGAAGGATTACAGTACGTTGAGGGTGCGGGTTGGTTACGTCCCGAGATCGTGCAGGCGATGCACGATCGCGGTGCCGCGCTGAATGAATATATAGCGGAGATAGATCGTCAGGTCAACGCATACGACGGGCTAGCGGAAAAAGCCGGGCTGATCACGGCGACAGAAGAGGAACTCGCCGCTGCTCAAAAGCTGGTGGACGAGAACCAACGCGTGGCGGAGGCAACATTCGAGCAGCGCATCTGGCTGCTGGAGCGTGAGGGCCAACAGGCAAGAGACGCTGCGCTGGCAGCGCAGAACCACGCGCAGGCGCTACAGGCTGAAATGGCGGCGGCCTACAATGCCAGCCTTGCCCTGATGGATCTGGCGGCATCTTATAGCTCCTATCTCGGACAAGTCGCTATGTCAGGTGCCGACTATGCTGGCAGCATGGCCGAGATCGAGGCGCAGTACCAGAAGACGATAGAGGGCATCACGGCTGGCGGCGGCGGTGCCGGTGGCGGTGCAGCGGCGGCGGCACGCGAGTTCGACAAGGCCGACATCGAGCGCGGGTTGAAGATCAAGGAACTACAGCTCAAGGAGCTGGAGGCAGAGCGGGCCGGGTGGGAGGCGGAGAGAGAGACAACCGAACCCGTGTTCTGGTACGAACTGGCCCGCGCGGACCGCAAATGGTTGATGGACCACGGCAAGACACTGGAAGACCTGGCGCTGAAGCGTGAGGAGACGGTCGACGAAGTGACCGAACTCGAACGCGCACAGATGGATGACCGGGTAGAGGATCTGAAGAACGAGATCGCCGAAACCGCGCGCATTCTCAAGCAGGGCCATTGGGACCAGAGCCAGATTCGCATCGGCGCCGCACAACGCGACACGGCGGCGTTGCTGGCAGAGGCGCAAACGCGACGGGACGCACAGATCGCCGCGCTGGAGAAGTCACAGGCACGGGAAGAGGAGATGAACCGCCAGAGCCTGGGGCGCATCAAGCTGGCGGCATTCGATCACTGGCTGTCTATGCAGGAAGACACGGATACCTGGACACAGGCCCAATGGGATGCGGTAGAGAAGATGCGGCTGAACATCATGACCGAGTACGGGCTGCTGACGCCGGCACTGTTGGCCGAGACGATCAAGTGGCAGCAAGGATTCGACAGCATGTTCCTGGCCGCGACTACCGGCGCGAAGGCAGCCGTGAGTGAGATACAGCGGGTGATTGACAAGTTGCTTGAGATACCTGCCGAGAAGCGAATCAAGATCATCACCGAGATCATCAAGGAAGAACGACCCGGCATCACTGTCCCAGAGATCACCCGGCAGCACGGCGGCCCGGTCAAGGCGGGGATGCCCTATATCGTCGGCGAACCCAATGGGGAACTGTTCGTTCCGCAGACGAGCGGCTACATCATTCCCCACGTCGAGACACAGCGCATCATCAACAGCAACAACCAGCAGACCTACAACTTCCCCGACGCCCGCGCGATGGCCTACTTGGGGATGCAAGAGCGGGTGCGGGCACGGCAGGGCTTTGCCGTAGCCAGCGGAATGTGAGGATATAGATGCCAGTTACTTTCTCGCTGACCTCCACCGGCCTGACCACGATCGACTTTACATCGGCCACCGACTTTGTGTTCCAAGACGACTACTATGTGCCTGTTGTCATCACGCCCACAGGCGACGGCAGCATCCCGCCTTACGTGACCGAGACGCTGCCGGTGATGGTGAACGCCACGACGGACGACGACCTGGCGCTCACGCTGCAGGAGCTTGCGGCGCTGCAAAAGCGGGCTGCCGAATACTGGGTGGACCAGCAGCAGGCGGTCCCGGTGCTGCTCAACTGCAAGTTGGATCTCGAAACCACGGGGCGACAGGCGCTCGTCAAGGCGATCCACTTCGAGTGGAAGCCGGCGATTCACCCCATGTACCGCGAGTGCAGCATCCCTCCGGGGTGGATGCTGGGCACGGTGCTGATCGAGCGTCATCCCTACTGGGAGCGGCCGACAGTGCGCGTCTTCCCGAACGTGTGGTCCACAGCGGCGGCGGCGGTAGCCTATGACTATACCGGATGGGGGCTGCAGTTGATTTCCAACGGCGGCTTCGAGACGGTGGCAGCCGGCCCTGACTGGGCAAACTGGACTGAGGATGCCGGCGACGGGGCGCTGGCGGATGAAGGCGTGTGGGTACACGGCGGCGTGCACGCCGCCCGGCTAACCGCAGGCGCGAGCGCAAACACCATAATCTACCAGGACATCACCGTGGTACCGAACGGGGAATACTATCTTACTTTCTGGGCGCGCGGCGACGTTGCCAATGCTGGGCGCTATCAGGTCTACGACTTTACCCACGGCGCCGACATTGTGCCTGTCACCTCAACGGGGATCATCGGGATAGTCTACACCGTCCTCGCCAGCACGTGGGTTGCACCGGCAGGCTGCACGACGGTGCGCATTCTGTTTTACTGCCCGACGACGAATGGCGGCGTGGCCTATGTGGACGACGTGGGCGTGGCACTGCTATTACATGACATCGTGGGCGACGTGCCGGCGCGGGTGAGTGCGCTGACGCTCTATACTACCGCAACCGATTATCTGTCGCGCTTCTGGATGGGCATCCGTAGCGCCACGCTGCACGGCGCAACGGGCGTGACGGGATTCATCCCAATCTGGGAATGCGAAGCTGGCGTGCTGAATGTTGACACTTCCATTTACCTTGAGGCACCGGGGGGCGGAAGCGGGGCCGGCAATAATACCGTTCACGTTGACCCCGGCTTTGGCGGCTCCGGCTGGGACTGGGACGCAGCATACATAAACGTGCAATCGCTTTCGGCAGCGAATGTCGGTTATGCGACGTATTCCGACTGCTTTGGGCGCTTCCTGTGGCTGCTCCGGGCCAGGGTGACCGCCGGCACGTGGAGCGTGTACTTGCGGGGTGGGCTGTATGCAGCGGAGAACTATTTCGATCCCATCACGGTGAGCAACGCGAACTGGGACTATCACGAGTTGGCAGTCTGTGCTATCCCCACCTTTGATGTGCAGGGCTTTGAGACAACCAGCATCGTACACATCCCGGTATTCTGGCTCTATGCCAAGCGCCTCACCGGCGCGGGCGACCTGTACCTGGACTGCCTATGTCCCATACCAACAGACGAGGGATTTCTCAAGATCTACAATGGCCGCATCATATCCGGCGACGTGTACACGATTCTGGGCGAAGGACCACATGGACATCAGCAGGTCTTAGGAATCACCAATGCAGCCACGGATCGTGCTCGCAATACCGCCGCCTTTGAATGGGAGCACTTCCAGCTACCACCGGGGGACGGAAGGATGATCTGCGTATATGCCGACAGTGATCGCAGTGTCATAACTGACGATATTGAGTTCGCCGATGGCGCCTTGAGCGCATCCATCTACTATGAGCGCTGGACGGCGCTGCGCGGGGCTGAGTGAATGTTCAATCTATTGCTCTACGAGCGCCTGCCGATCAGCACCGCCAACTTCCGCGGCAATATCACCCGTTTGGCCCAGGACTGGCACCATAGCGTCCGCGCAGTGGGCGGCTTCTGGCTCGGCGATTTCAGCATCTCGCAGGAGCAGCTCACACGCGGCGAGATCGTGGACTTCTACAATCGCGCAATCGGTTGGCGCGTAGTCGAGGCGAGCTATGGTCCTGTCACCTGGGAAGGCCGGATCTCACAGCTCAAATTGTCGATCGATGGAGCAGAGTACACGCGCAGCATGGACCCAGAAAGCTGGCATAACAAGGTTGCCGTGCGCTACCCGCCGACGATAACGGCCTGGACCGAGAATACCGAGAGTTCGGATCTTTTCGGGGAGAGCTGCTATGTGGATTCCGTGGGCGGTGCCTACAACAACACGGCGGCGGTGGCGCGGCGCGACCGGCGGCTGGCGGAGTATGCCTATCCGCGCAGCCGGGCTACAGGCGGGTTGGCAAGCGCAAAAGAGGCAAGGGGCGTCCGGCTTGACGTATTGTGTGCTGGGTATGTCTTCACGATCAATCAGCGTTACCGCCTGACAGATACGGCACCGGCGAACCTGAGCACGCAAGTCGGCGTCCTAGTGGGGGAATCGGAGTTCGTCACGGCCGGCACGATCGCCATCAACGCGCTGCAGGTACCTATCAGCACCGAAGGCATCCCGACGCGGTTGTGGGATCTGATCGAAGAACTCATCGGTATGGGCGATGACACTGGCGCGGAATACGTGGGCGGGGTATACGCCGGGCGCGTGTTCAACGCCAACCTGGCGGAAACGGCAGTGACATACTACTGGCGCACCAACACGTTATATAACGCGGCTGGCGATCCGATGCTGCCGACACATATCCAGCCAGACACCGTAGTGGAGCTGGTCAATGCCCCGCGTTCACAAGCACTCCCCGGCGGGGGCATCAAAGACAAGCCGAACCGGATATATATCGAACAGGTAGAGTTTATTGCGCCAGACGCATATCGGCTGACGCCGCGCTATGGGCCCGTGCTGGAAGGAAAGGCGTAAGTGGATCGGCGGCAGTTCCTCAGAGGTGGGCTGCTCGCGCTAATAGGAGGCATGATGACCGAAAAACGATTCCTGGGACGTCAAGAGATAACAGCAGATGCTCGTAGGCTTCAGGCTATGTTCGGGACGCTGTACGCTGGCGGGGGTACGGTGAAGTTGGATGCAAACGGGATCGAGATCATTGCCTCAGATGCCTTTGCTGATTCGCGCTCCTACAAGTTCGTGGCGGATGATGATGGCGATATCGTAGCACGGCTAGGTGCGGTTCACGACGATGGCGTGCTGGACTATAGGAGCGTGGATATGCGGACTCTGCCACATGCCGGACTGGACGGGGTGGTATGGGTTGTAGCAGAGTCGCCGGACAACACGATAGCCCAGGTCAACCTATGGGCATCGCATGACGTGGATGATACGGATCATGAAGCGTGGCTATACTGCACGACCGATGCAGCCCACGTCGGCGTGATTGGCTTCGTCATCGACGGTGGATGGATGGGCGAGATTCAGGCCGAGCATGTGTATTTCGGCCTCGATGACAACGTGGCCGCTGGCGATGATGTGCGCCTGCAGGCCGATTGGGAGGTGACATACGTCGCGTCGAGGCGCGATAGCAAAACCAACATCACTGACTACACCGCGGATCGAGCCAAGTTCGCACAACTCAAGCCGTCTAGATACAACGCCATCACCGCGCCAGATGCGACGCCGATGGTCGGGCTGATCGCCGAGGACGTGGACGAGGTGTTTCCAGACCTCGTGATTCGCCGGGGGCCGAAGCCAACCGACCCGCGAAAGAAGGACCAGGAACCGAAGCAGGCGGCTGAACCCAAGATCTCGAGCTGGGACAACCGGCAGATGCAGATCATGATGATCAGCATGATCCAGCAGCAGGAGCGGGACATCGAGGCGCTGAAGGCCCGGGTCGCGGCGCTAGAGGCCAGGTGAAATGACCCGCTACCTCCACGGCATCCACGCCTCCTCCTGGCGCGACGGCATCACGCCGCCGCAGACCGAGCATCCCGGCTGGTTGACCTTCACCGAGATCGCGGGCAGCGAAGGCGGCGACTATTCGCGCTGGGCCGACGCGGGCCACGGCACCATCGTCCGGCTGAACAACGGGTATTTCCCGAATGGAACCATCCCCAAGTCAGAGGACTATGGCGCATTCGCCACGAAGTGCGCGGCGTTCGTGGACCACAGCCAGGGCTGCCACGTGTGGATCATAGCCAATGAGCCGAATCTCTCTGGCGAGCGCCCCGGCGGTATCCCGATCCAACCCGAACACTATGCGGCATGCTTCCTCATGTGCTACGCCGCCATCAAGCAGGCGCATCCCGACCACCTCGTGCTGGCGGCGCCGATCGCACCCTACAATGCCCAGACCGGCGATTGTTTGGTTTACCTGGGGCGCGTCGCGCAGCGGTTGGCCGCGGCGGGTGTGGTAGATGGTTGGGCGATCCACGCCTACACGCGGGCGCACGATGCGAGATTGATCTATCGGGAAGAGATTATCAACGGCTGGCAGTGGCACTTTCGCACGTACCGTGACCAACTGTCCGTGCTGGGCAAGTATGCGCTGGATGTGCCAATATTCCTGACAGAATACAATCCCACCGACGGATGGGCGAACGAGGACCGGGGCTACATCGGGGAGGCGCTGTGCGAAATCGACGCCTGGAACCAGGCCAACCCGCGCCAGATCATTCGGGCCTGCTGCGCATTCCGCTGGCACGACCCGTCGAGGAAAGAGTGGACCATCAGGGACAAGTCGGGTGTCGTGGCGGACTACTGCCGCGCCGCCGATGTGGGATATACTTGCGATACTTGGGATAATGGGGAAGAGGAGAAGCCTGTGAGCGAGTTCAGGAACGGCAGCTATGAAGAGCCATATCCGGCGATAGCCGGACACGACAACATCAGGATAGCCGATGGTTGGAGCGTGTGGTGGTC
>Ga0307376_10005111_pt1 | contig 11875 bp, 8 predicted proteins | sample TR2MG_FD_202536 | JGI IMG/M metagenome (GOLD analysis project Ga0307376, IMG submission 202536) | Soil microbial communities from Risofladan, Vaasa, Finland - TR-2 | ecosystem: Environmental > Terrestrial > Soil > Coastal area > Acid sulfate soil | place: Finland: Risofladan, Vaasa | collected... | reverse complement strand
TCCTTGACAAAAACCACATAAGAAAATCCCTTCCCTCGAAGATAAGGATTTAGTGAAATAGGACTTTTCTTTGAAAAAATCATATTTATCAAGCTCTACATCAAGAATTGTAGCTAAATCTCCTATCCCTTTTTTGGGAACCAGAGGTGTTGCTAAAACAACTAAATTAGCCCGAAAATCGTTAAACTTTCCAGTTTTCAAATCTTCAAAATGAATAATCAAATCGTTGTTTTCTGGATCTTCTTCGATGGTGCTTATTTTTGTTTGAAAATATTTTACTCCATATTCATCTTGAGCTCTTTGGGTAAATTCATAAAAATTTTTACCATAGGCTCTGATGTCATGCCTGAAAACAAAGCATTTAGCATTTTCTGAGTGTTCGGCTGTTATTATAGCTTCCTTCGCAGTATACATACAGCATACACTTGAACAGTAAGGAATATTTTCATGTAAATCTCTTGATCCTGCACATTGAATAAACGCTATATTTTCAGGTTCTTTTTCATCACTAAGTCTTAGAACATGACCTCCAAATGGACCCGATGCACACAAGATCCTTTCATATTCCAATGCACTTACTACATTTTGAAATCGATATCCCCATCTTGGAGTTAATTCATCCGCAGGCATATCGAAACCAGTGGCTACTACTATAGCGCCTACTTTTATATTGATTTCTTGCGGTTTTTGCTCATAGTCAATTGCCTTTGCTTCGCATACTTTTTCACAAACACCGCATACGCCTTTCGTTAACTTTAAACATAATTCTGGGTCGATTAGATATATAGGAGGAACCGCTTGAGGAAACGGAATGTACACTGACTTCCTCTTACCAAGGTTCATGTCGAATAAGTTAGGTACTTGAATTTTGGGGCATTTTGTTGCGCAGTCTCCGCATCCTTTACACTTTTCCTCATCGATATACCTTGGCTTCTTTAATACGGTAACATCAAAATTTCCTGGTTCTCCTGAAATTGCTGTAACTTCGTGATAAGTCATTAGTTTGATGTTTGGATTTCTATACACCTCGACCATCTTAGGCGCAAGGATACAAAGCGAACAGTCGTTTGTTGGAAAAGTTTTATCTAACTGTGCCATTCGACCCCCGATTGATGGCGTTTTTTCTACGAGATATACTTTAAACCCGAGCTCAGTTAAATCGAGAGAGGTCTGTATCCCAGCAATACCCGCCCCAATGACTAATACGGCTCCTTCCATTATTTTTCTACCTCACTATTTTTATTAGAATCAATAACTTTAATGTGATTTACCAAAAACTCTGAGAAATCAGATATTTCGATTGAAGAAATGTCCTCGTAATCATCTTGTAAGCAGGAAAGGTGAATTTTACATTTTGGGCAAGCAGTTAACATTATACTCCCTGCAGACTTGGCTTCAAGCATTCTTTTGTACCTAAGAGCTTTTGATTTTTCGTTACAATTCATCCAGGAATTCACACCGCAACACAAAGAGTTTGATTTATTATGTTCCATTTCAGTAAAGTTATATCCTAATTTTTGGAATTCATTAAAAATTTCGCGTGTATTATCGGTAATAGCGTTATCTTCGGGTAAAAATCTGCTCAACCTACAAGGATCGTGATATGTAAACGAGATTTCCTCCTCAGATTCAATTTTTCCCACAAAATCAATTTTACCTTCTTTCCAAATATCGTAAATGTATTCTATTATATGTTTTACCTCATATTTTTGACTAAAATCTTCAAATAGTTTTGGATAATCAACTTTAAAAGTTCTATAGCATTCGGCACAGGCAGTAACAATAGTGGAAATTCCGGCCTTCTCAAACATTTTAATATTTTTCTTGGCCAAGTCAATAAATACTTCAAGTTTGCCTTGCCCCCAGTAGACATCATGACCACAGCAGATTTCTTCTTTGAATACAACAATTGGCTCTTTTTCGATTTTATTTAAAATTTGTAAGGTACTTAAAGCTATAGAATCTATTTTATCAAATTCGTAATTAAAATAAGGAATACACCCAACATAATATAAAAGTTTGCCCTTATCGGCAATTTTTATGTTTTTAGGTACCCATTCGAGAGATCGATCTGGATTAATATAAGGCTGACTCATTATTTCTGTGATTGTTGTGTAAACTCCTTTATGTGCAATCAACTCATCAACATTCTTATTCGCTGATTGTCTCATTTTATATCGAGCCATCCTCACTAATTCAGCAAAGTTAATATTTTCTGGACAATCTTTAAGGCATTGATTACAAGTTAAACAATCCCATAAGGTCTCGCTCTCTAGTACTTTTTCTTCAAAACCTTCTATGATGAGTTGAATAATTTTGCTAGGCGTATATGTCTGGACTTTACTTAATTGGCAAACCCCACTACAACGACCGCATTGATAACATCTCCTTAAGATGCTTTTTAAATCAGGATTGTAAATTTTATCAAGATATTCTGATGTGTCATCCAAGACTTCCTTTTTCTTGATATCTTTTTTTGATTCTGCTATAATTTACTCCTCTCTACTCTAAATTCTTTATAAATTCTTCTTTCCTTTTTATTTTCGATTGAGAAAATTGGGAAATCAACTCAATCATAGTCTTTTTCTTGCTTGAATCTAAATCTGCGCACTTAATAATTCCAGCGTCAAGAACTTGGGAAAATAGTTTTTTTCCTTTTTCAGTTCGAGTAATAACAGTAGTATATTTATCAGACGATCCTAAACCCCCAAATGAAATATCAGCGTAAATGTTAGTGAAATCATTACAAGCGTTACAAGCTGGACGCATATAATTCTTTAGATGATTAAATGGAATATGGATTATTTTTTCCCCAATTCCATCATCTTTTAATTTAAAAATAACGTCTTCTTTAATATTAATTTTTTTAATATCTGAAAATTTGATGTTAAAATCCTTCTCAAACTTCTCTATTTGCGATTTTTCAAAATAAAAATTTTCATAACAAAACAATCCAAGACAGATATTAATATTCTCGGAGGGCGTGACTCCTAAGTCTTGCATGCACCTTATTGTATTAAATTGACAAGGAGTGCCAACAACTGCTAATTTCTTAAATTTATACCGGTTCAATTCTGGAAATGAATGAGTGTATGTAGAAAACTTCTGAATTTCTTCCAATTGTGACGAAATATCTAATTTCGTTCCTGAACTTTCTAATAAATCTGTTTTACTCTTAGCAAAAAACGCTTCTCTTGAAAATGGTGCGAGAATTTTAGATACTATAGCTCCGTCAACTAATTTTTTCTCTATCATAAAATTGAGTATTGAGTTTACTACACCACCATCAGTTCCGTATTCCAGAAATTCCTTATCAACAGCTTGACAGGAATAGATTTTATTGTAATTACCAATTGGCATCGAATTAAAATCCGTAAATTTGTACGTTTTGTTGAGTTCACTATCTAAAATATGAGTTTGTGGGCAAATAAAATAGCATATTCCACACTCAAGACATTGATCTTTATGGATGTATTCAGGAGGAGTATAAGGATCTTTAAAACCAATGATATCATACTCAGCTGAACTGCAGAAACTTACACATCCTCCACATTCCTGACAGATTCCTATTTCATGAACTTCTTTTATTAAATCTTCAAATGTTTTTGCCTTCATGATATAGACATTGCTTTAAAATTATTTTTAATGTAGTTCAATTGCCTTACATTTATTTCTTTTTACGTCCGCAATTCTTTCGAGTAATCCCTGACCAGGTTTAACATCCTTTAAACTTTGTGTTTCTATTAAACCGGATTTAACTACCGCGTTAAGAAGTTTATCTCCATCTTTAGTTCTAGTTATTACCGAGGAGAATCCTGCTTGCGAACCTATTGAGCCTACAGAGATGTCTGCATAATCAGAAGTTAAATCCTCACAGAAGTGACAGTTATCTCTTGCATATGATTGAACTTCTTTTAAATCAACTGCTAATTCTTCTCCCGATTTTAAATTAATTATAAATTGACCTTTATCTATGTTCATTTTGGTTAACTGGTTGATTTCCTTATCGAATTTATCTTTTGTTAACTTAATAATTTCAGAATATGGAAAAGATTCCATGCAGAATAATCCAATTCTATACTTAATGTTATTGAAAAATGGTAATCCACTCGGAAATAAAACGCCTTTTTCAATTGCTTTCATCATACATGGAACTCCAACAAATGCAATTTTATCATATTTCTTTGCTTCACTAATAATAGTTAAAGAAGGAGAATTCGCGTATTTAGTTCCTCCAGTTTCGTAAAGATCTTTAATATCATCTATAATTACAGGTTCAGGCCTCCAGATATCCTTAGAATGCTTAACAGCTACAATAGCGTCGACAAGTTTATTTTTTAAAAGATATTCTAAAATGGAGGTTACGATCCCACCATCCTGGCGAACTTCTTTAATTTCGTCTTTGGTTGTCGTAGCTGTATATGTATTTATATAAGCGCCAATTTTATCTGACCATGTCAAAGACTTATCTAAATTCTTAATACTTTTGTTTGCTTGATCTATTGAAAAAGATCGAGGGCATACTGAAAAACACAATCCACATTTCATACAGATATCGCTATCAACTTCAAGAGTGTCTGCAGTCACATCTATAGCATTTACAGGACAGATTGAAGAACACCAACCACATTGGCAACAAACACCTGCATTGAAAACTATAGAAACTGGTTCAAAATAATATTCAATAGGTTGTTCTTTTATCTGATATCTATAAAAATATTCCTTAACTTCTACTTCTTTTTCCTCTCCTTTAATTTTTTTAACAACCATTTTAGTCTTGATTTCTATATGTTCCTGAACATATCCTTGTTCTTTCAGATAGATTACATCTCTGATAATATTATCAGCTGGAAAATCTTTGATTTCCTTAACGATTTCTTCTAAGAATAGTGGATCTTTACCCTTAAGTCTCTCTAAGACTAGTTTCCGCTCCGTTTCAGCATCCACCATTGCATCTAGAATCATGTAAAATTCATTTTCAGAAAATTTACCGGCTTTCAAAATTTCGTCTTTAGCTTCAAAAAAAGCTCTAATTTGAAAGTTTCCTGAAGCTTGATATGTAGCTTCCATTAAATCTTTGGGAGAAATTCCTTTAAATGAATTACTATTTACTACTTGAACCATATTTCATTCCTTAACTTTTCTTTTCACTAAATTTTATATATTAATAAAAATCTTATTAAACTCCTTTTCCTTCGCAAGGTAAGTCATCCTATAACTATAATTTCTTTATAGGAATCATTCTACAGGAGTAGTTACTTTTTGCTTTGTTTTTTTAATATCCATGAGCTTTATTGGATTGGGTCCAGAACGTTTTATCTTTTCGTAAGCATCTTCGACGCTCTTAACTAGTTTGCCCGCTTCTGCTCCACTTAACCAGTACATATTAATTCTTTGGTTTCCATAACCCCGGGAATCCAATATCCTATTGGCTAAATCAACATGTCTTTGAGCAGTAAAATTGCCTTGCTTGAACTCGCATTCATTTGGTCGTCATCCAACAACCATAACACCATCAGCTCCAGCTTTTATCCCATATAAAATGTGCTTTACATCAACTCTTCCCGTACACTTTACTTTTATGATTTTGACTGACGCTGTGTATTTCATTCGAGAAACACCAGCTAGATCAGCAGCTGAATAGCCTCATTTCAAACAAGCAAACATCAGAATTTTGAAGTCATTCTCCATTTTCTTTAACCTCCTTCTAACATTCCATCAATTTCAGTAAATAACTGATAATCTCTAAAGTATCTAATATCTATCGCGTTAGTTGGACAACATGTAGCGCAAATCCCGCAGCCATCGCAGTTTATTTCGTCAACAATTGCCCCTTCTTCATCGACAACCGTAATTGCGTTCTTTGGGCACGCTTTTTCGCATCTTCTACATGTAATGCAGATATCCTTAGAAACTTCTGCAATTATTAGTTCAATTTCTACTTCTCCTGGAGCGGTTAATTCAGCCACCTTACTCGCGGCAGCTCTAGCTTGAGATACCGAATAAGCGATGTCCTTTGGACCTTGGACAAACCCCGCGATGAAAATGCCTTTTGTTTTAGTTTCTTGTGGCATTAACCCAAAGTGGGATTCAGTTAAAAATCCATTTTTATCAGCATCTAAGTTTAAAATTCTTGAAATCTGCTCTGTACCCTTTGAAGGTAATGCAGCTGTGGATAACACTACTAGATCAGCACTGATTTTAATGATTTCGTCGGTTAAAGACGAGTACACTCGAATGTTTACATTCTTTGTCTCCGGATCTTCAGAAAATTCTCCAACTTTTCCACGAATCATTCTTATGTCTGATTGTTTAGCCCGTTGATAATATTCTTCGAAGCCCTTTTCGTTAGTTCGCATGTCAATATAGCATATAGTAATATTTGCATTTGGAAATTCTTCTTTAAGCAATTTTCCGTTTTTAAGAGCTAACATACAACAAACGCCGCTACAATAAGGTCTTTCTGTGTCCCGACTCCCTACGCATTGAATAAACACAATTTCTTCGGGTTCTTTAGCGTCTGAAATTCTGTGAACATGTCCTTCTAAAGGTCCATTTGGAGCTAGAATTCTTTCAAGTTGGTTTTGAGTAATGACGTTTTCAAACTTTCCGTATCCATACTCTCCGAATGGTTCGTAAATATCCCACCCAGTTGCTACGATAATTGACCCTACCTTGAATATGACTTCTTCGGGAACTTGACTGAAATCTATCGCATCTAACTCACAGGCTTCAACACAGCTAAAGCATTCTACGCATACTTCTCGATTAATGTCATATAAGAACGGAACAGCTTGTCCAAATGCGATGTCTATAGCTTTTCTTGGTCCTAAGTGTTCGTCAAAGTAATTTGAAGTGAAAATGGGACAAACTTCCGTACAAGCCCCACATCCATTACAATCATTATTTACGTATCGAGGTTTCTTTTCTACAGTCACATCGTAATTTCCGACGTAACCATCAATTCTTTTCACTTCACTATAACTTAGTATTTCTATATTCTCGTTTCGATTAACTTTGAGCATAACAGGACCACAGATTCATATAGAACAATCGTCAGTTGGGAAAGTTCTGTCTAACTGACTCATTCTTCCGCCAATTGTTGTGTTTTTTTCAACTAGGAAAACTTTAATTCCTTCATTTGCTAGATCCAACGCAGCATTCATTCCAGCTATCCCCCCACCTACAACTAGAGTGGCTTTTTCGACGGGAACCGATCTCACAGGGACAGCTTCCAAAGTCTTTGCTCGATTAACTCCGCTGTTAACCAATATTTTAGCTTTATTCAATGCCTCTTCATTATCTTCAGTACACCAAGAACAATGTTCCCTCACATTGACCATTTGAAAATGATAGGGATTTAAATCCGTTTTAGCGAGAGATCCTCTATAAATTGGTTCGTGAGTCCGAGGAGTTCAAGCGGAAGCAACAATGCAATCTAGATTTTTCTCATTTATATCATTTATGATTTCTTGTTGCCCACTTTCAGTTCAAAGGAACGCATGAGTTTTAGATATTACGACATCATCTATACCTTTCGCAAATTCAACTAGCTTATCGCAATCTACTTTTCTCTTTATGTTTATTCCTCACTGGCAAGCATAGTATCCAATCCGATGATTTTCAGATTTTTCCATTTTCTTTCTTACTCCACCTCAATTTTTACAATTATGTATATATATTATGTTATAAATACATTTTCGTCCTTTATCATTTTCCGACATTCTAGACGATTTTATGTCGAAAAAATAACTCTTTTTTAATGAAAATTTATTTAATTTGTTATTTAAGTTAGTTTTTATGTTATATATTATATTATTTTCTATTTAACGATATAAGAAAAAGCTAATAATCCAATTAATGAAATAATTAAAAATAACTGATTCTTCGATCTAAAGCGTATTATTGCTTCTAAATAAGAAAAGCGCTAAATTAACAACGTTCTAATATTTTATTACACTGATTGAACTTGATTTATAGTTGAGGTTTCTTTTTCGGTTTCGATAAAATCTGCTGTTAGTTCTTCTAATTTTTCTATTTTTTTTTCTAGAAGTTCTATCCGGTTAAAATTCGCTGCTAAGATTTTTCTAATTAGTTTATTCTCTGAAATTGTAAACGCTCCAGCTTTTTTCCTGAAAAATTTGTACCTTCGATAAGATTCCGATTTTTTTAAGAGATTTAATCTAATCATCCATTTAATAGCGGGCATAAAATGCCTTTTAGGACCAATTTTAATTTTTACTTCTTTATAGTAATCTTCAAGAGTATGTTTCTGGTAATCAAGGAGGTCTTGGGATTTATCGGTATTCATGTAGCCACAATGGAAGTCTTTTTCAGCAAATCCTTCTTCAGGTAGAAAATTTTTGCCTAACCCAAAGATCTCCATCATATCGTTAAGATACTCTCTATATGTTATTCTACATTGTTTTCCACCCGCTAAATTGAAAATTTCACCCCATACCTCATCACACTCAATGGTATTGACTAAAGCTAATCCAACATCTTTAGTATCACAGATTTCGATAGAAGTATCTAAAGGCATGTGAAACATTAAAGGATCCATATTAAGTTTATCGATAGATGTTATATAAGTTAATCTAAATATTGCGAAATCTACACCCGATTCTCTAATCAACTTTTCAGCGGAAATTTTGGTTATTGCATAATAATCTCCTTTGCTGGGGGCGAGGGGATCGGTAACTTCTATCATTGGATTGTATCGACGATCTCCATAAACAGCTACCGAGGATGTAAATATCAATTTTGGTTTATGTAATTGTTTCTTGATCGCATCTATTATATTTTTAGTGCCTCCAACATTTACAGATTCGGCCAACTCTGGATTAGCATCAGCTAACGGTGGAATAATTGCAGCCAGATGGATTACTATATCTTGGTTTTGAATAGCAGTATTCACATCTTCCTTATTTCTGAGGTCACCCCAAATTATCTCTATTCTATTTTTGAATTTTTTAGCGATCTTTCTGTTTTTTCTGTTATAGACTTCAAAAACTCTAACGCTATAATCTTTATTCAATAATTCCTTTAAAGTACTTAGACCTACATTTCCAAAAGCACCTGTTAACAAAATATTCATAATAATTTCCTCATTTAATTTATAATTTTGTTTTTATTGACTAGACTGAAACAAAATCCCTATGATATAAGAATTAATACTTACTAAATAGTCGAATGGTTGCGATCGCAACATATAATAGATGATATTAATTTTACAAATTATATACTAAAATTATCATTGCGGCTAAATTATAATGAAAATCATAAGATTACAAATACCGGGCAATTTTTTAGAACATGTTGGGTTTGCAGATTTGTTTCAACATCTTGAATTTATAGAAATTTTAAACGCTTTCCAGTACGACCAAAATCACTTCTTTGCTCTTCAGAGGATAAGGTTCAAACCAAATATGATTAAAGATCTGGATAAATACATTAAGAAAAAATTTAATCCTCAGTCTTTCCAGTTATTAAATCAGACTAGGAACGAAATTATTTGCATAATGAATCAGAATAAAACCTCTGGATTCTTTCCAATTGTCGACTCAGGTCCATGGGCATTCCTTTTTCCTATTCATGTTTCTCCAGAACTTCTCTTAATTAATATAATCTCTCAAAATGAATATGTGAATAAATTATTCGATGTTATTAATTCATTTACTGAGAAATATAAAATCATAGGGATGACTGATTTGGATAAAATTGATGAAGTCGATCAAACAATATGGAGATCAGCAATTCCATTTCCAAATTTTACGAAGAGACAGCAAGAAATAGCGACATATGCTGCTAAAGAAGGCTTTTTCAAAAACCCAAAAAAGATAACTGCGGTTCATATAGCTACTCACTTTGGAATATCAGAATCAGCTATTAATAGACTATTAAAAACTACCAAAAATTTAGCTATGGAATATTTTTTTGGATCATTTTTGTAATATAAATGTTTGAAAATGTCAAAAAATTACGCAATTTTGATTTAAAACATAAATTATTTTGAAAATATTTTTATAAGTGGATAACCTAATAATTAAAATAATCAAATTTAATGCAAAAGCAATTCAAAGGAATTTCTAATTAATTATGCCAGATTCAAATCTTTTACCACAAGAAATATTTGATAACCGAGAAGAGTATGGATTAGAAAATTCCGTTGAGATGTTAACAGATATTATTGAAACAGATAAGGATAACAGTAAAAGAAAAAGCGCAATAAAATTCCTTGGCGGCATTATAAAATATATTCCTAAACTAAATAACGAGTGCTTTACTACGTTAGAAAATATCCTAATTTCTGAACTCAATATTGATATGAAATGTGAAGCTGCAATTGCTTTAGGAAAACTGAAGAACGAAAAAGCACTTAAACCCTTAAAATGGACTTTAGAACAGAAATCAGCACACAAATCAGCCGATGTTGACCTAAGATTAGCTGTTTTGAAGGCAATAATGAACACGAAATTTAAAGAACCTCAAATTACGATTTTTATAAATGAATTAGATTCTGAATATAATTCCATTAGAGAATATGTCAGGAGCCAACTAGTGGGGCTCGAACCTGAAAATCTTATTAATGTATTGCTGGATAATTTAGAGAGCGAGAGCATCTCAAATAAACATAAATCAGAAATAATCAAACTAATTGGTTATGAACTATCCAGCATAAATATTTCATTTCAAGATATGGATTATATAAAGGTGAAACATCCAGAGGTTGTTTCCAGTTTACTTCGTAATAAAGCAGTATTATTAGAACAAATTACTCGAAGATTAAAAAACGAAGATATTGAGTTAATTGACTCGGCAACTTTGATATTGAGGCTTTTGAGCCCCGAGATTAACAAAGATGTAATTAAATTACTATTAAGCGATGACTTTATAGTTAGGAAAAACGCCATCACCATAGTCGGAAAACTAAAAATAAAGGATGCTGTAGAATCTTTAATTTCAGGTTTGGATAATATTTATAGCGAAGTTAGCGTAGCCACAATTGAAGCTTTAGGAGAAATTGGTGATGTTTCTGCTGTTCCCGAGTTACTAGATGTTTTAAATGTTGAGGATATAAGCTTTGAGTACACCGATATCGATATGAAATTTTATATAATGGACGCCGTTAAGAAAATTTATTTGAGCAATAAGGGGGCTAACTATGATTATTTATTTTCTAATTTAGAGTCGAATAGTGAAACACTTAAGGAAAGTATCGCATTTATATTAGGGGAAATTGGAAAAAAAGAGTTTACCGATCCTATAACAAAATTACTGAAGACTAAGAATTTGGATGTTAAGAAAAACGCGATTATAGCTCTTGGTAAAATTGGTAACATTGATCCTATCACACATTTAATTGAGATCTTAGAAAATCCTAATTCCTATTGGTTAATTAAAAAAGTAGCAATAGATGCAATTTATAACATTTTTCAGAGAAATTGGTATCGAATAAAAGAAAATAATGTCGAATTTAAAAGGACGCTAACCAAGCATACTGCCAGTTTAATCGAATTGTTAAAGAATGGCGAAGCAGAAAACGCCAAGGTTAAAGTTAGTATAATAAAATTCTTAGAAATTTATGGTGATGAACCAGCTTTGAGTGCCTTACTCGCAAGAGTAAACGATTTTCCTAGAATAGTTAGGATACACGCAAGCAATGCTATTAAAAAGATCGAAGATAAGATAGAAGAAAGACTTGGTCTCGATACAGTCGATTAAATGCGTAAAGAGACCCATTTCCCTTTTTTTAGTAAATTTTAATACATGTAATCCACTCCCATAACATAGTTATCAAATTATTGAATTAAGCTAATATAAAGTTCTTAATGATTTACTAAAAATGACGGAAAATCCAGCTGAACAAAACTCA
>Ga0307376_10005110_pt1 | contig 11877 bp, 14 predicted proteins | sample TR2MG_FD_202536 | JGI IMG/M metagenome (GOLD analysis project Ga0307376, IMG submission 202536) | Soil microbial communities from Risofladan, Vaasa, Finland - TR-2 | ecosystem: Environmental > Terrestrial > Soil > Coastal area > Acid sulfate soil | place: Finland: Risofladan, Vaasa | collected... | reverse complement strand
ACTTCATCACGTTTGCAGAAGGCCAAGGCGTGCCCTCTGCGGACGTGCCATTGTCCACTGCTGCGGTGTACCAACCGCAATACGCGCTGGATGACGCACTGGATCAAGTGGCGGGAGAAGATTCTATCGGGTACAGTTCAGCCGTCATGCGGTATGTGATGGCTGTTTATAGCCTTGCCCTCCATATTTGGGTGGTGAACGGCGATGACCTGCCGGGTCAGACGTTTTTCACCAATACCCGCGCTAGCATGAAACTACTCGAATTCACCGGCGGCGTGGTGCTGGCGTCAAACGACGAGACCACCGGCAATACGCTGGCCGTGGTTGATGGGTACAAGAAACTCCCCATCTACGCTCTGGACTACCATAAAACACCGTGGGGCATGCGATATCAGGCATATGCGATTCGGAACGGATCGTCGGTCGTGGTGATGGTATGAGTTCTGTCTTGCACTTGGGCGTCGTAAACGTGGCCTATGTGGACTCCGAAGAAAAGGACGCCACCACCACCGGACAGGTGGCCGAGATTCTGGAGGACAAATATCACGTTATGCGCGTGTTCGTGGAAAATCACGAAGAAGAGATCGCGGATATTGTGGCGAAACGATATCTCAGCATGATTAACACCATGGCGAACGGCGGCCCAAAGCCGGACCGTCAGAATATCCCGATGGACAAGGTAGACAGCGCATTCCGAGATTATCTCGGCGCGGATGAGTGGCAGAAAACCAGCGGACAAACCATTGAAGCGGCAAAGTCTGGCGTATCCCACCGATTCAAGAGCATCAAGGGTGGCACACTGCCGGCGAAGAGCATCGCCGCTGGTAATGGCAAAGCGGTATCAATGGTCTTGAAAGCATCGCGCGGTCCGCGTCCGGCGTTCGTTGACTCTGGGTTATACAGCGCTGCGTTTCGCTCTTGGCTGACGTTCTAATATGTCCATCGCATCAGAAGCCTCCGCTGCCCCCCGCAGCATGGAAGCCGCGCTCAACGCTGGACTAGACAGCCTCAGCCGCAACGAAACACTGGTATTCACGCAGTACACGAAGCAGGTCATCGCGCAGGATGGCTATGTATTCTGGGTGGCATCGTCCGCCCAGGTATCAGCGCGGGGCAGTCTCCACTACGGGTCACAGCGAGATCAGTCAGAGGATCAGACGGCGGGAATCGACTCGGTCATCTTTACATCGGAAGTCGAGATCACCGCTTTCAACAACATCGGTGCGGGCATCATCTGGATTTGCCCTTATCAGGTGAACGGCGGCAGCACCATCTATATCGCGTTCTCATCGCGCGGCAGCTTTTATTTGCAGGCAGGTATGTGGCATTACGCTGGGTTCGCGGTTTACCCGGCCATGCAGTCTCAACTGATTCGCTCGCTGGCCGACCTTCCGGCCGGGCCAATAGTATCGAACAGCCTGCCGATATGGCTGGATGCAGCGGCAAACATGGGCGCCATTGTGGGATCGCAGGCGCCAACCGTTCCGGCTTATGCGTCATATCTCATCCCGGAAAACATCGTCCCGCCGTATGTCGTGGTGCATATCGAGCCGGAAATGACGAAGGCCATACAGGGATTCCCGCGCTACTCGTGGCGCCAGAAGACGGGCACGGGGCCTTATCAGTTGCCCGGTTCGCAGCTTATGCAGGACATGGTGCGGCTGACCCTGTACGGGTTCACGAACCAGCAGGCACAGCAATGGCTGTCCGGTCTCATCATTTACAGTCTGGCGACGGAAAACTTTGGCTTTATGAACTCTCCGGCGATTCAGGATGAGAAGCGTACGCAGTCAGAGATTGCGGCCATTGCCATGAAGAAAACCATCACCATTCATGCGGATTATAACCAGAGTGCAGCGGACATGATCGTCCGGCAACTCATCCTATCCGCGTCTGTTTCTTTCCAGGTTTCTTGAGGAGTCAAGCATGGCAACCCCGCAATATATGGCAGGCGAGCAGGGCGTCCACACTTCCCTAAACATCACCGCGCCAACCGTGATCTATGCACGGCAAGGGAAAGTTTTCAACGTGTCCATCCTTGTTTCACCAACGGCTGCTGGCGGGGTCTATGACGCAGCCACGACCGCAGGGAACGTACAAGCGAACATGCTGGCACCCATTGCCGCCGCCGAGACTGGAATCATCAGGCTTGCTGGGACATGGGTATTCAATGGTCTGCTCGTTGACCCCGGAACCGCTGGCGCTGTCAGCGTCAACTGGACCTAATTCTATCGCCGCATCGCGGCTTACTTTACGAGGTGTGAAATGGGACAAAACCCCGAATGGGCAAATAACGCCGGCTCCGAAGTCGCTGGCCTGAGATCCGTGCTCAACATTACCGCCGCGACCCTGGTTAAAGCGTCTGCTGGCCGTCTGGCCACCATCAGCGTGCTCGTGGTCGGCACTACGGTCGGCAGCGCAAATGATTCCGCGACCGTGGCTGGCGCTGCTCCTGCAAACCAGATTGCCGTGATCCCCGAAGCCGTGACTACATCGCCGCTGGTCATGAACTGGCCCTGCAAAAACGGCATCGTTGTCACCCCCGGCACCGGGCAGACGCTTGCCGTTTCATACAGTTAAGGAGTAACCGATGGCAACCTCTCAACAGGTACGCATTTTACAGCTTGCTGTTACCTTGGCGCTGTCCCCTGTCCCCTCGCAGTATCAGAAGTCGGCGGCGCTCGTATCTGTGGGAGGGACCACGCTGACCACTGGCGCTTATCAGTTCTGTGCCAATCTGACCGCGCTTACCTCCATCCTGAGCACGGCTGGCAATTTTGCCGAGCTCACGAATATGGCGACCACGTTCACGGATCAGGGTGTTACGGTTGGCTTCTATGTGCTGGAGCTTGGTGTAATCACCACGCCGCAACAGGGTATTTCCGCGCTTGATACCTACATCACGGCCAACCCGGACGTGTTCTACACCTACACCGTCCCCGCCGATTGGGACAGTATCCCGGCAGCTGCGGCGACCAATGTCGCCATCACGCCGGCAACCAGCACGCTCCCGATTGGCACTTACTATACCCAGATCGCTTATCTAAACGGATCGGGCACCATCGGGCAACTATCCCCGGTAGTGACCAGCGACGTCACCACTGCTGACACAGATACGCTGGTGGTCAGCAGCCCGCCTGCATTGACGGGTGCTACGGACTATCTGGTTTACATGGGCACCACGGCCAGCAATCTGTATCTGCAAAACGGGCCGACCGGAACCGTGCTGGGGACGGCCTACACCCAGAGCGCACCCATCGTTACCACGACCGACCCAAGCACCACGCTTGCCGACTTGGGCAATGCCTATAGCGCACCGGGCACCATGCGGTATCTGCTGGTCAGTTCCAGCGTTACCAATCTCGCAGCCTACGGCACCATGGCATCCAATAGCATTTGGAGCGGGTACAAGGCCATTATTGCCGCCGTTCCGTCGCCCTCTGCGCAGTCCGGCGAATTTACCGTTGCCGCATGGGCCTACAACATAGCAGTCAACAATCCCGGCGCTAACAGCAAGCTGGCACCGATGCAGTACCGTTATCTGTACGGTGTCACTCCCTGGCCTGCAACAGGGTCTAGCGCCGACATCCAGACGATCCGCAACTATGGCGGCAATTATGTCGGCACCGGCGCGGAAGGTGGCATCAGCGCCAACTGCATACGCGGTGGCACCACTTCTTCGCTCGCCCAGATCAGCGAGTGGTACGGCCTGGATTGGGAGATGATTAACATCCAGCAGGCAGTTACCGCCGCCGTCATCAACGGCAGCAACACTAACCCGCCGCTTGAGTATGACCAACCTGGCATCAATACCCTGGACGGCGTGGCGCAGCAGATCGCGGATAACGGCGTCACTTTCGGATGCGCTAATTCAGCCGTCATCAGCGCTATTCCGTTCTACACCTATAATCAGCAACAGCCGGGTGATTATGCTATTGGTCAGTACAACGGACTGTCCGGCCAGATCGTCGGCCAGAGCGGATTCCTAAGCCTCGTGTTTAACATGGCCCTCAGCTTCACTGCGGCATAAGGAGCATAAATCATGGCTGTCAATCCTCAAGTGTCGCAGGGCAATCTGAACCGAGTCCGTGCCAGCGTCATCATCCCGGCCTTCCCCACGCTCAATATCAACAGTTCGCACATGGGTAAGCAGTTCCTTAACCTTGAGTGGGAAGAAGCGTTCGGCGACCAGATCGAGACAGGCACAGGCGTTGTAAATTCCCCCGCGCCCTATGTTAAAGGCACTTGCACCATCAACATCCTGCGGTCTCAGTTGATCGCCTCCCAGTGGCAGGCCCAGGTAGACGCGACCAGCATCATCGGGCGGATCGTGGTCCATCCTGATAGCACGGTTTACCCCGCGCAGACCGTGCATGATTGCCAAATCCTCCGCGCTAGCCCCGGCAGGATGGACGGATTGAACCCGACCATTGACGTGATAATCACTGGCGTTCGCTACGTGAATAATGACTTGTGGAACATGGTGTAAGATCATGAAAATAGACGACAATCTGTCGCTCGTCTTTGATGTTGGAGCCTGCAAAGGCTTCCATACGCCAATCAGTCGCGCCGTGTTCGAAGCGAATTTCAAAATCATCAGCGCCACGAAAGCATCCCTGTTCTACGGCAACAGCAGCGCCGTGGTGAATGTCAGCCCGGTGATCGCTGCGCTCACTCTCAAGGATGAAGGCAAGAAGATCGCCGACTCTTCCGGGGAAGATGGGGACGGCGGTGCTGACGCCATCATCGCGGAGATCAAGCGATTGACCCTTATCATGGTATCCGGTGCGAACGGTTGGGACATGCTACCAGTAGACGCCGCCATCCAGTCCGGCGCGATGGATGCGGAAGAATGGCAGGAGGCACTCTCGGAGCTGGTTTTTTTTACTGCCAGCTATGCCCTGGCGCGGAAAGCGGATCGTCCACGCGCAGCGAACGGCGTGTGTGCGATTACGGGTTTAGACACGACATCCTTGTCAGCAGAGGAGTTTATGGCTTCCTTGCCGATATCGAAGAAGCCAGAAACTACCGGATCGAAGGCGGGATCATCGGTGCCTGTTTAGCCGAACTGTCCAGGGACGCTGAGATCGTCTCATCCGCCGCTATGTGGGCGAATGGTGAAGACGATAGCGAGGAGCCGGATCGGTTTTATCGGTCGGCACGGGAGTATCGGGAACGGTACATTTTGGAAGCCTTGAAGGGGAACGTCCATGGGTAATAAGAGCATCATAGACGTTGAAATTAATGATGAAAACTTCAAAGCCTTCCTGGATGCCTTCCATGAGTTCCGCGCTGAAATCGGCGATGTCCCGAAGGATTGGGACAAGGTTACCGATGCGATGGATGGATCGCGCAAGAAGATCCGTGATCTGACCAAAGAGCAAAAAGCGGCTCTTGGCGCCACAGAGAAGCAGATGCACAAAACGGCGTCTGCCGTTGATAGCGCGGCCAAGTCGCAAGGCAAATTCACACAGGAAGCCAAGTCCGGCACGAAGGCTGTCAAGGCTCTGGGCATGGCTGCTGATGCCGCGAAGATGGATGCAAAAGGCCTGGCGATGTCCTTCGCAGGGATCGCGGGGACCATCCTTGCCGCCGGGGTTGCGCTCGCAAAGCTGCAAAACGAGATGGCAAATGCTGCTCTGAAACGCCAGATGTCCGCGCGGGAACTTGGCATGAGCCCCGCCAAGATGAAAGCGTTTGAGAACGTCACGCAGCGTTATTTGCCGAACCCAAAATCATTTCTGACCGAGATCGAGAACGCCAAGCAGAATCCGCAAGAGGCCATCCCCCTTCTGCGCCTCGGCATATCGGAGCGCAAGATACAGCAGGATTCCGTAAGCAAGTTGGCATTCCTTGCGACCGAGAAGATGCACGCCTTTTACAATGCCCAGCCCAAGGCCACGGTTGGCCTGATAGACCAGACGGCGGGGCTGGGCAACCTCGGCAGTACGTCGCAATGGCGGTTGATCGGGAATACCCCGATGGGCGATCTGGCGGCATCCGCTGCGGCATATCATGAGCGTGCGAAGCAATTCCACATCGGCACCAAAGATTACAATGCCGCCGCAAAACTAGCCGTCAACGAAAACGCGCTGGGAATACTGGCCAAGACGAAAGGAATACAGGCGGCGGCATGGGCAGCGCCCGCCGCTGAGAAGGCCAATTCAGCGGCAATTTACGGGCTTGGGCATGCGGCGGTTGGCGCGGCTGATGCCGTGAATGTGTTCACAAGTGCCATGCAGCACGCCGCTGTAGCGTTGTTTGGCAAGCAGGCGGCCGATAACGGACATCTTGCCGTTCTCAAGGGTCAGATGGAGCGCGCTCAGGGCACATCCAGATACCCCCGTGCCCATGCCGCTTATGAGCAGTTCAAGGCTTCCCAGGGCGCCGCTGCAAAGGCATTGCGCCCATATGTTTCCGACATCGACGCCGCCGCAAAAGCGTCCGGCGTCAAGCGGTCGGTTATCGCTGGCGAGATTTGGGCTGAGTCTGGCGGAAAAGCCAACGCCGTGAGTGCCGGCCGATTCCGTGGCAAAGATGGCAAGTGGCATCACGCGCATGGTATCGGCCAATTTCGCCGCAGCACATGGAAAGAATTTGCAGACGGCCTTCCATTCTCGGACGCCAATAACCCCAAAGATGCCATCATGGTGATGGGGCGTTTTATCGCTGCAAACATAAAGAATCACAAGACCAACGCTGGTCTTGAGAGTGCCTATTCTGGCGACCCGCGCGGAAGTGCGGCGCTGACACGATATCAAGAAGCCAATCAAGTGGGTGCGTCTGGATGGGGTGCTTTGCTGTCCACATTGCAAGAGATCGCCAAGAACACCGCCAAGCCCGCGCAGGTGCATGTCCATAATGCAGGAACCGCACCCGGCTCAAGGGTGGCACTCTCCGCGCACGCTGCGGGTCACGGCTGATGGCATTCCAAAGCACATTTTTCCGGGATAGCTATGACCTGGCGTTTCAAGTCTCGCCCATCATCCTGACTGGCGGCATTGCGAGCGGTATTCCTGGCGGCATGTTGCCCATTATCATGCTGATCGGCGGGCTGGCCGGGTTCGCACAGGGGCTTCTGAGCAACGGCGGTCTGTCCATGCAGGACTTTCCGGCGCGGTTCATCCCCACGCCTGGCACCACAGCGATTCTGCAATCCATCGGCCAGTATCCCTTTGCCAATCGCAACATTGCAGCCAATGCGACCATTGAGATGCCCAAGAATATCGGGTTCCAGATGGTCGCCCCGGTGCAGGATTCGGGTGGATATCTCACCAAGCTGGCCCTATTCACGAGCCTGCAATCGGCACTGAATAACCACAACAATAACGGTGGCACCTACACCCTGGCGACGCCCAGCATGATTTTCCCGGATTGCGTGATGCTGGGCATGACGGACGTGACTCAGACCAGCAGCAAGCAACAGCAGATCATGTGGCAGATGGATTTTCAGCAACCGTTGATATCCCTGCAATCCGCGCAGGCCGCGTTCAATGGATTGATGGGTCTACTGGATTCCGGGGCGCAGGTGGGCGCTGGGTCATGGAGCGGCATCGGATCAGTCATCGGTAGTTCTATCGGCAGCGCTACCACGATCCTTAATAATGGCATCGCTGGGGCGTTGGGGGCGCTATGACTACCTATGTAGCATTCAACCCAACTGCGACCGGGAATCCTCCGTGGCAAGGCAAATTCACGCTGGATGGTGCCGCATACAAGGCCGCGGCACAGTGGAACATCGTCGGCCAGCGGTGGTACATCAACCTGACCAGTAGCAGCGGCGCTACCGTGTGGTATGGGCCATTGATAGGTTCGCCAATGGGTTACGACATACCACTGGCTCCGGGCCTGTTCTTGGTCAGCACGCTTCTGTTTCGGGCGGATACGGAGCAGTTTGAGGTGACGCCTTGAGCGGGCGCTATTACGAGATCGTTGTGAGGCCGCCGGTTGCACAGGAGTCGAAGGGGGTGCAAGTCAGCCTAGGCGGTATAACGGCATCCACCACGGCAGTTGTCACAAACGGTACCGCTGGCCAATATGGTTGGCAGAGTCACCCGGACGGTATCGTAGACCCGGCAGCGCAAAACGTGAGCTTTGATGTGATGGTATTGCCCGCTGCTGTCGCTCATGGTGCATCTTTCGTGACCATTGAGGGCATAGGTCTGCATGATTTGAGTGAGGTCAACAACTTCAGGCCAACGACTGATGGTCCGTGGACGTTTGAACTTTACGCCGGCATGAAGGACGGATTACCGCTGTCAGCACGACAGCCCGCACCCGGCCTGCTTTTCGGCGGGATTGTGTTGGATGCCTTCGGGAATTGGCAGGGCACCGAGATGACCCTGTCGTTTTTGGTCACCGCAGGGATATATGCCATCGACAAACCGGGAAACCTGGTATTGAATTGGCAGAAGGGGCAGGATTTATCCGCAGCCCTGGCGACCATGCTGCAACAGGCTTATCCACATCACACACTGCTCATAGAAATACAGTCGGGCATGGTGAATAAATGGCAATTTTTGCATTATTCGAGCACGCTAAAGCAGATGGCCGATCTTGTGCTTCAGAGCACAAAAAACTGGGGTGGCGTCAAATCCTACCCTGGCGTATCCATTGTGGTGCAAAACAATACGGTGCTGGTTTTCGATGGTACCCAATCCGGCACAAAGCCACCCATCCAAATCAGCTATGATAGTCTGGTCGGCCAGCCAACATGGATCGACGCGGTAACTGTTGCCATAACGACAATCATGCGCTCCGATATCAGCGTTGGCGACGAGATAGAGATGCCCGCAGGAATGTCCGAGATGCCCGGTGCTGTATTCACGCAAGCCGCGATTGGGAATGCCTTCCTCAACCAAAAGGTCATGTTCAGCGGGAAGTTCACCGTTATCGGTGTGCGGCACTGCGGAGACTTCAGGTCCGATGATGGGGCGCAGTGGGTGACCGTGATCCATGCGGCCGCAGTGGCACCGGCGTGATAGGCGACGAGCTTCAACAATTCTGGATGCAGTTGAGCCTCAATAAAATGGCGGTCAACCGGGCACTTGAGGCTATCCAGAACGCCGGGAAGTCGCTGCCATGCGAGGTTACCGCAGTTGACGGCGCTATCGTTACCGTGAAATTCAATCTTGATACCGCGCCGTGGACGCTGCCGCCCATTAGCATCCCGAAGCGGGAAAGCCCCTGGACGCGGTCCCCGACGCAGATTGGCGATATGGGCCTTGCGGTTCCGGCTGGGACGTACCTGGGCGGCATATCAGGCCTTGGCGGCGGCATTGCCGATATGCGCAATCCCGGCAATCTGTCGGCGCTTTACTTTGAACCGATCAGTAGCGCGGACAGCCCTCCGCCCAACGTCAACGCGGCAACGGTGCAGGGGCCGGAAGGCGCCATCATCCAGACCACAGCGGGATCGACTCCTAGCAGCGTGGTGACCAATCAGTCAGGGACCACAGTGACTTTTGGAAGCACTACGATTGTCGTAGGGGCATCCAGCATTACGATGACGGCAGGTGGCGAGACGGTGACGCTGGATAGTACGGGCCTCACCATCGGCGGCATCCTGTTCGGCACGCACACCCATCCATATCTGCCTGGCACCGGCACACAGACTGAAACAGGGGACCCGCAATGAGGGTATGGGGCCGCACCACAGACCCGCAGACGGGCGCCAAAACGTGGGTGGAAGTCACCACCGACGTCAACGGCCTCAATGATGCGGTCAACATCACCTGGATGGCACAGGTCATACGCCTCAACCTGGGCGAGTCACCATTCTGGGGTAACTGGGGAATCCCGCAGTATCAGACCATCATGAGCCAGGTACTGCCGACCTTTTATGTGATGCAGATACAAAAACAGTTCGCGCCGCTATTCGCTTCCTTGTCCATCGTGCAGCAGACCGGAACCGTGAACCCAACTTATAATGTGAACGCCGTCACACAGTACGGCGCCATCATCCCGACGATTGCCGTGGAGATACCGACTTGACCTCACCCATCGCTATCCCCTTAACCATCGGGCTGTCCACCGGGCCGCAGCCGACACCTCCTGCAACATTGCGCACCGCGCTCGTGGACGCCGTTGCAGCAACGAATCCAGGATACACGGCCAACCTTCCCGGCACGCTGGTTGAGGACATTTGCAGCACGGACATGGGCGCGGTTATTACGCTCGATCAGGCGCGTGTGGACTCGGTGAACAATACGACGCCCTACGCCAGTGCGCCGTACATCCTTGCGCAGCAGGGTGCTATGTACGGGCTGCGGCAAGGCACCCCGACGAACGCCAGCGTTTATGTGGTGTTCACCGGACCCGCTGGATATGTGATCGCTCCCGGCTTCGTGGTGTCCGATGGTACAAATCAGTACATTATCCAGGGCGGCGGCATTATTGGCACATCCGGCACATCGTCGCCCCTGTACGCGGTGGCTGTCAGCAGCGGATCATGGGCCATCCTTGCAGGCACGGTAACGACCATCGTCACGTCCGTGCCAAGTGGTTACACGCTGACTGTAACAAATCCACTGGCGGGCGTGCCAGGCGGCGCTGCGGAATCTGTGCAGAGCTACCGGGGGCGCACGCTGCAAGCCGGGACGGCGTTTGCGCAGGGCTCCGTGGATCTGATAAAGACGGGGCTGCAAGCCATACCCGGCGTCATTCCACGCCTGGTATCCGTGCGGCAGACGGGTGGATCATGGGAGATTATCTGTGGGGGCGGTGATCCTTACGCCATAGCATATGCTATCTATCAGAGCACGCTGCATTTCCCGATGTTGATGGGCAGCATGAACGCCTCCCTGAATGTCACTGTCAGCATTATCAATTCTCCGAACACCTATCAGATCCTATTCGTGAATCCAATGATGGCCACGGTGACTATATCCGCGCTGTGGAATACGGACATCACGAATTTCACAGCGGTATCGCAAGTGAATCAACTGGGGTCTCTGGCTATTCAGGGCTACATCAACGGCATTTATGTCGGCGAGCCGCTCAACTTGATGCAGATGCAAGACGCCTTCCAGGAAGCCATTATTTCTGTCCTGCCTCAGCGCCATCTGTCAGCACTGACTTTTACCGTGACCGTGAATGGCAGCGTCGTCACGCCTGGTGCTGGTACTCAGTTAATCGCCAGCATGCCGGAAGAATACTTTTACGTGGCTGCAACAGGTGTCATCGTGGCGCAGGGTTAGCGCATGGAATCCTTCGATACCGCACCACTTGCAGGGGTCATTCCCAGCTATCTGTATGACCAGTTTAACGATGACGCCGACCTGCAAGCCTTCGTCGATTCGTACAACGGCATTGCCCAGGGTTATCTGGACTGGTTCAACGAAACCCCGCTGGGCGTCTACACCAGCGATGCGATAAGCGGCCCACTGCTGGATTGGACAGTTCAGGGTCTGTGGGGCATCCGGCGCCCCGTAATATCGACCAGCAGTACCACGACGCAAGGCGCAGTCAATACGTTTGCCGTCAACACGATGCCGGTGAACGGGTTCAAAAAAACAGAATCCGGGACCGCTTATGTGGCAACCGATGATCTGTATAAGCGGGTGCTGACGTGGTATCTGTTCCTCGGCGATAGCAAGCAGATGTCGATGCACTGGATCAAGCATCGGATTGCACGGTTTCTGTATGGCCTGAATGGCTCTAACGTCTCGGTCGATTACCTGAATTACATCAGTATTCAGCCTGTCATGATGCGCACGGTCGCAGGAGTAAATAGCCGTGCGGTGAATACCTTCGCGGTGAACAGCTTCTCGCAGTCGCAGGCCAAGTCGGTGAATCTCATCATACAGGTTCCGCAGACCACCGTGACCGCTGCATTCATCGCGTTGTTGCAGCAGGGCCTCTTGCCGATGCCTACGC
>Ga0307376_10005108_pt1 | contig 11881 bp, 15 predicted proteins | sample TR2MG_FD_202536 | JGI IMG/M metagenome (GOLD analysis project Ga0307376, IMG submission 202536) | Soil microbial communities from Risofladan, Vaasa, Finland - TR-2 | ecosystem: Environmental > Terrestrial > Soil > Coastal area > Acid sulfate soil | place: Finland: Risofladan, Vaasa | collected... | reverse complement strand
AAAGCCAACGAAGTCTTTATCGACAAACATTATATCCACTGTATTCCCGCCAGTTAAAGCCATATCACCGGCCTTGTATTCACAGATACAATCCGCCGCCCTGCCTCCTGCGTATAGGTTTATAGGCGCAGATGCCGTTCCCGCCGTGGGGCTTCCAGTAACGCCGGTCTTAATAGAAATCTCAACATCAAGCGTTATAGTGTATGCCCAAGCCTTGTAAATTTTTAGATTTCTGCTTGATGTATTTTTCAAGTATAAAAAATCTGATGTCGCAGCGTTGGTATCTACCGCAAATGGTATTGAGTAGGCATCCTGATTGTCCACAGCTATTTGTAGGGGCGTTTTATTATCGGTCTGCAACCTATCCTGTTTCGTAACTTCCGCCGTGTAAGTTTTACCATTTATTTGCATTGTATATCTCCATCATTTACTTGTTCGCCCGTAACCGCTTCGTCACGGATATTGATTTTCTTTAGTTCTATTAAAATCTGTCCAAGAAGTTCCTGGACAGTCATATCCGCTATGAGAACTACAGTGTCCCCGCCGACAGTAGCAGTTCCCTCTATAATGGTCGGAGTGTCCGTAGTCGCTCCGGTTACAGGTGTTACGTATTCTATGTGTTCTACCGGCATATCAGCCTTTCATCATCATAATATAATCAAGCGATGACAGCGGCTCCCCGCCATTTGGGTAATCGTGAAATTCAATTCCTATCCCCGCTTCCTGAAATTTCTTCAGGTCAAGATACTTCCTGCCCGACAGTCCCGACAGATATGTATTCGCTTTCATCTCTCTGCAAATATCCAAAATTATGTCTGATTTGTTTCCATTCACGGTCAAATCAGAAGCTAAGATTGTCGGCGTGTTAATTGCAAAGCACCGTTTGAAAAAATCTATAAAAGCGTAATTTATATCTACCAAAAACTCGTAGTCCGACATAACAATAGACTTAATCGTATCGCTATGATTCTTGTAATGTGGGCACTTGCTGTAGCATTGTGATAGCTTGCCCCAGTATTTTCTCTGCCACGGCTGGGTGTTGTCTATCCGCATATCTTTAATCTGCGACGAAATATGTCCCCTGGTGATTACGGGAACTGTCAGCCAGCCGGTTTCAATTCTGTTTCTGTTCTGAAAATAGTTTTTTCTGTATTGGACATTATCCAAAAAGACATGCAAATCCACCTTCGCCATCTTATCGAAATAACCAAGCCAGGGCAGGTGTTCAGGCTGATGTATTGCTATTTTCATTTAATCCAAAAATGAGATATGACAGAAAGCCGTTACGTTTTTGTTCAAAGGCAAACTTCGTACTGTAACCCAGACAGTGAAATACATCTGTATAGAACACAATGTCAGGTTGGCCTTCGCCGTAATATTCTTTTCGTTTTTTCTTCCATTCGGGTTGCTTGTCTATGTCGTAAGGGTTTTTATTGATATTAAAGATAACAACGCCAAAGGATAGTAGTTTTGGCAAAAGAAGTAATGCGTCGAAATGCTCACAATGACCATTGTAAATACCCTGCGGATTATCAAAGACTATGAAATCGTACTTGCCCCCCGTCATTTTGTAAGAGTCGCCTATCCGAACGGTTGCGTTTGGCAGGTTTCTTTCAAGGGCCTCTTTGTGGATGGGGTCAATCTCCCACGCTTCCAGACTGGCGACTTTATCAGAGTAGGCTGTTGCCTGCCAGTCGCCCTCTCCGGCGAAAAATTCCAACGCTTTCATCCTGGATAAATCAACGTCTAATGCGTGCAGTACCCTGCATACGCTTCTCATTGCCTTGCCCCGCATCATATATTTTTCCTTGCGTGGTTGTAAACGAAGTCGGCGAAACGTTTTGATGTCCAGTTGTCCTCTGTGTGCTTTCGCCCTGCATCAGCTACGTCCTGATATGCCGATGGGTCTTTAAGGACATCTGCGATGACATCATCGAAGTTTTCCTTATCTACGTAAATGCAATGGACGCCATCCCGAAAACCCATTTCATCGTAATTGGGCAGGTATTGGGCGATGCACAAACAACCGGCGAGCGGTATCTCAAGGTATTTAGGAACGACGTAGATTCCCGTAAGGGCTAACGCCGCCGCAAATTTCGATAAGAATGTTGGATATTCCTTGCCGCTTGGAACTTCCGGACGGAGAATACAATGATTGACTCGATATAGATTCGGCCTGTTAAAAGCCCATCGTCTGAACCCATATCCCCACGTTTCCCTGCCCTCCCACGTGGCTCCATTGGCAAGTACCGCACAGTTTCGGTCAACTAATCGCCTTTTTGAATATTTATATTTGTCCTTGTTAGGAGCCATCGGGAACCACAAGAGTATATCATCGGCATCAGAGCCTACATAGGGAGACAGCCAGCGGTAATAGCCGTCCTTGAGGGGGCAGATTAAGAAATTTATGCCCCGACTCCGCATCCTCTCCACCCTTTCCCGTGCGCCCATCTTTCTGACTGTTAAACCGTTAGGATATTTACATTTCTGTTCCTGCTGGTGTGGGTCGTTAAAAATGGTGTATTTAACGGCTTTGTGGTCTTTTATCCCGTCTATTGTTATATCGTGCCAGGAATGAACGTCAAAAAATATAATACAGTCTGCTTCAATATCTTTTGCACTACAGTTATTGGTTATATGCTGAACTTTTTCAAACCTGTCCTTTATCGACAAGAACATATCTCTGTATGTCTGCGAATAAGCGGTGGGAAGCAGTTTCGGGTCTTTGTTATCGTAAATTAGTGCAAGTTTCATTTAATCCACCCACCTGATTACTTCAAATGCTTCTGCGTAAGGAGTGCCTATAATTGCGCCCCTGACCGCTGCAAGACCTTTAATAAATTCCTCGTTCATATACGGTCGGTGAATCTGGCTTTTGTGGCTCATTACGGCCTTTACTTTTGCTTTAATCTGGTCTGCGTTGAGCCTAACTACCATCGGGAGATTGAAACTGGTAGAGTTCCACGGGTCTTCGTAACCCAGAATTGTGCTTTTTTTGTAAGCCCTTTTTGCTTCCTGGCACACGACTTGGTGGTCTTGATGCTCATCGTAAGTTGCAGGGACTAAAACAATATCAGGAGTTATCCTGAAATCAATGAACTCCTGTAGAATAGCCTGCCTGATTTCAGGAAAATATCTGTTTTTGTAATCACGGACAGTAATGTTTTCCGGTCGTATCCCAAGAACTTCGTGCGAAGTCCCTATCTCGGCCTGCCTGTTCAGGCGTAACATCGACAAGACTATCGAGTAGCAGACTGCGCCGTTGTCAATCCACTTCTTTATCGTTCCACCCGCACCCAGTTCCATATCATCGGCGTGCGGCGAAATTGCCAATATCTTATTCTTCGGCATTCAGTTCAATCCTGAGTTTTCTTATTCGCCTTACTTCTTCCTTTGATATATGCTCTTCCCAGTCAGGCAAACTGCACTTGTAATCAACGAGTTTCTGTGTCATTTTAATGCCGCACTTGTATGCCTTTTCGAGAACAGGTACGATTTTATCATATTCGCCTATTACGAGAAGGTCGTATATCTGCCTGTGAAGCTCACAGATAGTCTCGTTTTCCCAGACACGATGCCCTTTTTTGTTTTCAAATACCCTGCTGAACATCTGACCTCATTACCACAAAATCAGAAAACCAGATATTTATTTTTGACTTGTTCATATCGTACCGTTCCAGTAATTTGAAGTTGTATTTCTGTGAAATGTAATTGAGAACTTCCGTCACATCGTCCCAGTATGTAGAACCGTGCTTATCTATTCTGGAATCTTTAGGCGAGCCTATCAAAAACACAAAGTGGCCATCAGGTTTCAATACCCTTTTGATTTCTGAAAGCACTTCTTCTATTTTGAGAAAGTGGTCAAGGGAGTTGGTATAAACTATGTCTATGGTATTGTCTGCGTATTGAATATCGCTTGCATCGCCCCAAACTACGTATTTATTCTCCTTGCCAGGATTGACGTCAATTCCAACCGAAAATGAACCCAAATCATTAAATACTCTTACCTCGGTTCCCGTTCTCGCCCCAATACACAAAGAACTTGTACCTTTTGTTTTCAATTTGGAGGTTGACAGCCATTTTGACAGGACTTTATAATAGGCTAATTCGTATTGTTCGAGCCAGTTTATGCCGTTTTCGAGCTTTGACTTCTGGTGACACAGATATTTCTCGTAACTTTCGTAGGGCTTTATATGAAACGGATTGTTAAGCACTGAACGGAGTGTCCTTTTTTCCGTAGCAAAATAGCTTCGTCAATTTCATTTGTTCCTTGAACCGTTTCTCTGTTTTTTGGAAATCCTCTTTTTCCGGTGAGGCGAACTTGTTCGAGTGAAGCTGAATGAACATCTTGTCGATATAATCTATGTTTGCAGAAAGCAGGTCTTTCATTATCGTGTACTCTCCACCCTCTGCGTTTATTTTAACTACTATGTAATCGCTCGGCGAAACATTCTCTCTTAGCCATTGGGAGAACTGAACCGACTTTGCCTTAGTCGATTTACTGTAATCGACACTTCCTCTTAATTTGTTCAGGCAGGTTGTCCCGCCTTCGTTTTGGTTTGCCCCGCCTCGGTAAAAGTTAACGAGGCCGTTAAAACCCACGGCAGAATTTGCCAGTGTAACATTTCTTATATGCCCTACGGTTTTTTTGAGCGTGTTAAATGTTTCAAGGTCGGGTTCAAAAGAATAAATATCGTATTTCTCAGCATCTTCTACTTCTCGATAAAAACGTCGCACCGATTCGCCTATGTGACCGCCGATGTCTACAAAAACCTTCCTGCGAGTCTTGGGAATACCGAGTATTTCGTTTCCGATACGGAGCATTGCTCTGCCGGAAGCCTTCGGGTCGAAGTGCTGTTCCGCTGTTGCCCTTGCCTTGTCCCGAACTGCGTTACGGTCTGCTTTAATATCACGCCAGCATTTCCAGATGGCCTCGGCATATCCTTCCACGTCCATCGGGTTAGCGGTATAGTCGGTATATCGGCAGCCTGTTCCGGCAACGATAGGAACGCCGCAGGCGAGAGCTTCTCGCACAACACGAGTAGCTATTACGTGGGGAGTTAAAACTATATCCGCAGACGAATAATATTTTATAATATCAGACATCTGAGAACCCACAAACCCCAAACCGCCCCTGTGATGTAGTTCACGAAAGAAACGAAGCGCTGGCGTCTGGTAGGCTTTGTTCATCCCTACGATGTGAATCTTGGCCTGGTATCGGTAGTTGCGGAAATACCTTGCGGCGAAAAAAGGATTGAATGGAATCACGTCTTCACGCCATATATCCGCAATCAGCAGGTTGGGGCTTCCGTCCCAGTCTAACATCGGGTCAGTCGGCTTGAATGTTTCAAGGTCGACCATCGCAGGAACATAGGCCATCTTGCCCTTGAAAATCGTTTCCCATATATTCAGGTACTCCGGCCAGAAAGTTATAAATCTTTTGTAACGACAGTCGGTTGATTTGTGGTAATGGCCACTTACTATCGGATGGCCATTGTCCATTTCTATTCTCGTGGAATTTTCAGGTCGTCCGTGTACTGCGCCGATAATCGGTGTGCCGTAATTATGGTACTTGTTCGGAATTGCCGAATGCCTTACAAAGATGTCTGCATCGTCAGCCCACGAAAGAGGCAAGGCTTCTACTTTGCCGTCTTTCATACCAAACCGATGTCCCTTTTCGCCGAAGTCTATGAAGCCCGCATCTATACCAACAGCCCGCTCACCTAAAATAAGGTCTTTTGTGGTATGATATAAACCACATTGACTGGGGCTGAATATAGAAAAGTGTGCTATCTTCATATAAAAAGAAAAGGGGCTTTCGCCCCCTTTCATTAAACGTCGATTGCGTGTGACAACAGTACAACTATATCCGAGATGGAAACCTTGAGGTCGGACACTACTGACCAGGCATCCGAATCGTACATAACCTTAAAATCTGAAATGAAAGTTGTCCAGTTGCTATCATCGGCTGTAAGGTCGGAATCGTTAGCTACAATATCCGACTTAATAACCACAATATCGGATGCTGTCATTACTTCGTGCGAATCCAACACTACGATGTCGCTGTCATTGGCCACAATATCGGATATAATCACCACGATGTCGGACGCCGTAGTTACTTCGTGCGAATCGAGTACAACAATGTCACTCTCAACTGCGTCCAAATCAGACTTGATTACGGTAATATCAGACTTGACATTATTTGTAATGTCGTCTTTTATTACCACAATATCAGAGGTGTTAGTCACTACGTCCGAACCGCCTTTTGTCAATACAATATCCGATTTAATAACGACCAAATCAGAAGCGGTCATTACTTCGTGTGAATCAAGCACGACTATATCGCTGGCGCCGGCAGCAATATCTGATTTAATAACGACTAAGTCGGAAGCGGTAGTTACTTCGTGGGAGTCAAGAACAACAATATCGCTATCGTTAGCAGCAATATCGGATTTGAGAACCACAATATCAGATGTGCTTGTTGCCACATCAGACAGGTCAGCCACAAGGTCGCTTTCCACCACTAAAATATCTGATTTAATCACCACGATGTCCGAAGCGGTAGTTACCTCGTGAGAATCCAAGACCACTATGTCACTATCATTAGCAACTATGTCTGATTTAATAACCACAATGTCCGAGGCAGTCGTGACCTCGTGAGAATCGAGAACGACGATGTCGCTGTCGTTGGCTACGATGTCGGACTTGATGACGACAATGTCAGATGCTGTCATAACTTCGTGAGAGTCGAGAACGATGATGTCACTATCATTGGCGGCAATATCAGACTTGAGAACAACCACGTCTGAATTGACTGTGGTTATATCAGAACTGCCAGCGACCGCTCCAATCTCCGTATTGAGAACATTGATGTCAGATGCAACTTCTTCAAGAAAGTCGAGCAGCTTATCCTTCTGGGGGTGACCGGAACCAGAATAGGCATCCCTGATGATGTTTCTACTAATAGACTTATCTAAGTCTGCCATTTAAGTTACCCCCTTTCTTATATGTTAGATACGGTTACTTGTGTGTCGTAGCTCGACTGCGGGCCGTGGTCGAGCCAGATGTCGGCAGCGCCGGCGGTGTTAGTGCCTACGTTTGTGGCGATAACCCCGACGTACTGCTTGTCATCGAAATTGTACGGTATCGCACCACGATATGCCCACGTTCCCGCTGTGGTATCGGCTACCGCAAATACACGGGTTGTTAAAGCGACTACGCTGTTGGAATCCATTGTGGTATCATCGTCGCTTACGAGTGAAAAACTGACCGAGGTTCCGCCTGCAAACAGTGTAGTAAACCGAATATTCAGATATATCGGTTCTCCAGCGCCCATTTCAAGGTCGGTGTCCTGCATATCAAGAACATTAGTTGCGGGGTCGGTAGTACCGTCAGCAAACAAATCCTCGGCGTCTGCAAAAACAAATAGTTTGTCCATAAGAGCCATAATAATTTTCTCCTTTTTTTTAGCTAATAATAGCCTCGGTGTTGAGAATTGCGTCGCAGCGTCTTATAGGCATATCGAGGAAGTATAACTGTGGACGACCGAACGGACTGTCCGGCCCCCAGTGTACGTTGCCCTTGTCCTTTGCGAGGATTTGAACCTGCGTAAAGATTTCCTTGTTGCAATACATATAAATCGTTCCCGCTGTCTTGTAGGCATTCCTTAATGTAATAATATTGTCTTCGTCGAGGGTGTTGGAATCAGTTGCGGATACGGTTGAAATGTTAGCAAGTCTCTTGACACTACGAGTGTCTTCGATTGCAAGGCCGACTTCCCAGGCGAACTCGGTTACGTATGACCAGTTGTAGGCCGTTGAACTATACGTGGATTCCGACTGGGTGTTGATAAGGCCCTTGTCCTGTTTGCGGACTCCGCCACCTTCGGTATTGCGGGGGTAAATCAGGTAACATTTACCAGGCCCACACTGGACGAAATAGATGGACGTAGTCGAGGCTCCGCCACCAGACGAAGCGCCGTTAAGAATAACGCTGTCGGTCGCAGACACAGGATACCTCATTGCAAAGCCTTCAAACTCTTCCGGTTCGGCCGCTACTTCATTGACAGCGTCGCCTATCAGAAGATTTGAGAAGCTCTGGCTTATACTCTCGATGTATGCCCGTTCCTGCTGCATACGGTACTTGGCGGGGTTTGACTGAAGACGCATTACATCTTCAGGGCACTGGTAACGTGCCTCGACCGCCATAATGGTCTCTCTCGCTTGCTGGAGCAGACCGACTGTTGCTGACCATCCCTCGCCTATCTTAACGATAGAAGAGGTCGGCAGCGCCGTTCTACGGGAGACAACGTGACTTGTAATATCGTTGGCTCTCGTCATAGGTGCATCCTGAACTACGTCGTTGACCTCGTTCAGGACTTCAGCAACGTCGATTATCTCGTTGTTGTGGGTCATCCTCGCAGCGAGAAGCAAATTCTCACGTTGCGTAAGTTCTACTTCTGTTGCCATTAGTAAACTCCTTAAATGAAATTAGAAATTGTCTGTAGTTGTTCGCAGGAGTTATCTAAAAAGGTAGGCTCTTGCTGCCGTTTTACATTTGGTAAATGTGATGACTTACATCAGTGCAATCGGGTCAATAAATGATTGTCCGATACGTATATATATTTAAGTAATCTTTGTCCTTTGGATTATTTTGTTTACCAAAATAACCGTTTGTGGGAGATTACTTAACTTCAATGTTATGGGCTTTGAACCACGCCCTTGCTTTTTCCCCCTCTTCGGATGTGTCGTTGGCGTACATACCAGGCGAGTCCTTATAGGCAGGTACGTATTCATCCTTTTTCTCGCCCCCGCCTTCGCCTTTGACTAAAGTATCGTTTAGTATCTTCATACCTATATTATGGAACGCCTTTATGAAGACCGGATTGTTTCCCAGCTTGCTCTCTACGAGTAAATTGGTAAAGTCCTCATCGCCGAGTTCCTTACAGGCTCTTCTGGCGACTTCTAAGTTCTCGTCGTACTTGGCGCCCCACTTCTCCTTTAATACTCTTTCGCCTTCTTCGTGCGTTCTCTGGAGTTCGGCGTTAAAATTAGTATATTCCTGTACCTGATACTCGTTGAACGCTTTTGATAATGCCTGTAACTGTGCTTTGGAAATACCAGCTTCGTAGGCTACGCTTCTGATTGCCTTTTCAAAGTCCTCGTTGTAGGTCATACCTTCTGGCATATCAGGTCTGGGCAGTTCGTAACCATCTGCGTTTGCAGGCCGTCCTACCCTGTCGTAAAAAGCACTCACCTCTTCCGCCGAGGACTCCGGTGTTGGCAGTTTGATTTTACTGCCAGACAGTTTTTCGATTTCGAGATAACCCTTTGCAAGGTCGTTTGGAGTCTCAAACTTACTCACGCCCTCCCTGTACTCGTCCGCTACCCCATCTCTCCAGTTTTGAGTTGTCTGTTCTTGATTTTCTGCTGTAAGCAGGTCGCCTTCAGGCTCAGCCATAATTCAATCCTTTCTAAATGTTTTTAACTCGTTTCGATTTGTCTATTGCCTCTATTAGTTTTTCAAACCTCTCCTCCAGCGTGGTGATTCTTACTAACGCTTCCGTTGCTTTTTCCTCAGTTGTCGGAGGCGGAAGCTCCCTAAATTCCTTCATTGTCATTTTACTTGTGTCCATTATTTGCTCTCCTTAACTATTGGAATACGGAACAGGCCGTTCACGAAACAGTCTACTGTAGACAAATTGTATACACCTAAATTCTTGAGTATTTTCTTGGCGAAACTTTCCACCGCTACCTCTTCGGTAGTCTTCAGGTCGGTGTCAAAGTAACCAGCTTCAATCAGAATCCAGCCGAGCGCCATCTGGCCTGCGGGTGTGGAGAAGCAAGCCCTGAACTGGTCTTGCTGCGTTGCTTCTTTTTTAGATTCTGCCATTTTAGTGTTTTTTTCTGCCTTTGTGGTGAGTGCCGCTGATGGTTTTCTTTCTTTGGCTGGCGTAAAAAACCTGCTTGCCCTTATTGGCGCCGTACTGTTTTTTCATAGCAGCCAGTATCTTTTTGCCTTTTGAAGTTAACGGCATTTTACGCTCCTACCAACGCCTCTGCCGGAGAACCGGCCTCCGGCGCTTTCGTGGTCTTCTTATACCCTTCGGCAGCTTTCTCTAACTGCTCCATAGCAGCCTGTTGTGCTTCCTGCTGCGCCCTTTCGTCCCTTAACGCCTTAACTTCAGCATCCGAGTTCATAATACTCTGCGGGAAATCTGAATTGTCCAAAATCTCTTCGGATAGTTTGCCCTCGTTTATTCTGTCCATAATGTACGGGAAGAATACGGATACCTGACCCAACTCCGCTATGCCATCTTTTATAGGCTGGAGCTTGAACAGTTTCCTCTGCGCCTGTACTAATGGGCCGGTGAACCTTACATCTATCGAAGAAGCCTCACCTCTTTCCCTGTTCTCTTCTGCGAGGTCTTGTAGAATAGGCGGTAGTTCGGGTAGTCTTCCGGCTTTGTCCTCTATATCAGCGACTATATCAAAGACCTTGGTTAGCCCCTCGGTAGTTAAGCGGTTTACCTGCGGGGCGAGAAGAAGTGCCTGCTCTCTCTGTATTCTTATAATCTCAGTCGCTGTCTTTTCTCTTGTAGAGCCTATAAACGCCCTGAAGAACTCGACACGATACTTATCTTCAATCAGTTTTGTAAGTCTTTCCTCTCGGTCTATTCCTATTGGGTAGTTCACGCCCGTCATAATCGGGGTAATTACGTTCTTGGAATTATCGAAATAATTGTAGCCGTCCGGCTCCATTCTCACATTGCCCCGCATATGTTCGGGGACATTGTAGGGAGGAGTGACAGACATATGGGCTGCCTTGAGCATAGTCTTGCCCATCTGCTGTAAAGTGTATATTTCTATAATAGCATCGGCGGCGGGCGAATATCCGTAAATCTCGTCGGAGTTCTTTCTGAACCGCCATACAGCATAAGGGAATATATCGAAGCCGGAGTCACGAACAACGCCATCATTAGTCTTTACACCACCTTCAGAAAAGAGCGCATCGCTTGTCTGGCTGGGTTCGTTGCCGGAATTGCTTGATGCACCTTTTGTCTCTACATAGACGGAACGGTACTTTTTATTCTTTGAAGTTATCTTGCCGAACATCGGCTCATCGTTGGGGAATACTGCGTGTATAAACTCGTGCATCTTCAGGGGGTGATTTTCGGCGTTAGCTATGAGACCGTTACTTAAAAGTTCTTTCGGGAACATCTGCGCAGCCTGCCGTGCAGTAAGGAAGAATTTCCTGAATAGTTCATCCACTTCACCGTACCTGTTCTCGGCGATAAAGACTTCTCTTAAATGGATGGGTGTGTGGACTGTCGCCCTGTTACCTATATCCTCTTCTATGAACAGGGGAGCGGTTCCTACAGAACCGGCGTCCCCAAACCATTCGGGAAGTATGGAATAGAAATTAGACCTGCGAAATGCAGCGTACATTGCCTCATCGTAGTCCTGTAAGAATATCCTCACCTCATCTATATCGTTTAGGGTATGGTCGTTCATTTCCGCCAGAAACCATCTAAGAGCTTCCGAGACCATAAAGCCCTGCATACCATCCCGCCATATACCTAAAGCGGCGTTGGGAGTGCCGTCGAAAACGTCCCTGCCCCTTCTCTGGCCTTTCTTATCGAATCGCTGGGAGTCTTTGATTAGCTCTCTTCGTGGATTGACGAACTTTGTTATATCTTCAAGAAGAGGCTCGTAGTCTCTCTTGACCTCTTCGTGATGTTTCATACGAGTTAGAATATCAGAACCTAAACTCATTGATTCTCCCCTAACAGTGTGGCCGAAGCTAACGACTGGCCTTCGGTGAGGATAGTTCCCGCCCTACCCGCTTTAGCTAACTGCGACCTTCGCCTGTCCCTGTCCTT
>Ga0307376_10005107_pt1 | contig 11884 bp, 12 predicted proteins | sample TR2MG_FD_202536 | JGI IMG/M metagenome (GOLD analysis project Ga0307376, IMG submission 202536) | Soil microbial communities from Risofladan, Vaasa, Finland - TR-2 | ecosystem: Environmental > Terrestrial > Soil > Coastal area > Acid sulfate soil | place: Finland: Risofladan, Vaasa | collected... | reverse complement strand
CCCACGCCACTGACGCTTTCTGTATCGCCGGGAGTACTGACCAGAAGCGTGTTGCCCCTTTGAAACTGGAGCAGGTGCGGCGCAACGACCGCAGTCTGCAGAAGTTTTACGATGCGAAATATGAGGATACCCGCACCGGGGAAGTGGTCTCCGGCCAGGACCTGAACTGTGGCCGGCGTACCAGGAACACAAATCTCAATACGGAGAACCTGCACAAGCACCGGGGCCCCAAGATTTCCGCAGGCCGGGTCAGCATCCGTAGGAGCCGGTACCCTTACCGGCCAAAGGACACTGTGGTCTATGGCGGTAAGGAATACTTGGTTAAGGGTGTTCAGAACAAAGGCGCCTATATTGAGTTGGCGGGCCTGGACAAGCCGGTCAAAACGGGCGATGTATCCATTCGTCGTTACGGACGAGGTTTTCGAGTGGTGTGAGGGAAAGCCGCCCTCAGGGCGGCGCCCCTTTCATCCCACCCCACTAGGGGGTGGGTTTTCAGGGGCTATTTTCTATAAAACTGCCCGCCGAGGTTGAGTCGAAAGGCGCGCAGGCCAGCTACCAAAACGGCACCATTGTGATCCGTCTGATTAAGAAGAATAGACCCTACGACGATCTTGATGTAAAATTCATCTAGCAGGAGCTTGCTGCGCGCAGATCCGCCGGATGAACCCGCAGGCTCCTACCGGCGTCCGGTGGAGCCGAAGCCGCCTTCGCCCCGCCCGGAAGCCGGCAGATCGTCGGTCAAAACCAGACGCGCCTGTTCCACCGGCACGAAAACCATCTGGGCTATACGGTCGCCGGGCTCGATGGTGTAGGGACCATCAGCCAGGTTGACCATGGCGCAGATGACTTCGCCCCGGTAGTCGCTGTCCACCACGCCCACGCCGTTGGCCAGGGCGAGCCCGTGCCGGGCCGCCAGGCCGCTGCGGGCAAAAACAAGGGCGACCAGGTGGGAGGGTAGGGCCACGGCCAGACCCGTGGGGACCATGGCACGGCAGCCGGGATCCACGGTGAGCGGCCCGTCCAGGCAGGCCGCCAGGTCCAGTCCCGCCGCCCCTTCGCTCTCGTAGCGGGGCAGGGAGGCTTCGGACCGGACCTTCTTTATCAACACGTCCACTTTCGCCATTAATATAATCCCAAAAGCCGTCTCAAGGTGCCAGACGACCCGCTATGGCCCGGAACTCACCCTCGTCCTGCCAGGGTCCGATGGAGGCCAGGGCGAACAGTTCCGGCCGGAACAGCTCGCCGGCCACCCGGGCAATATCCTCCCGGGTTACCGCGGCAACCCGTTCCACCAGTTCCGCGGGGGGAATGACCGTACCCAGGTACAGTTGGGACTTACCCAGACGGCTCATACGGGTATTGACGTTTTCCAGGCTCAAATACAGGTTGCCCTTAAGCTGGTCCTTGGCCCGGACCAGTTCCTCAGGCGTCACGCCGCCCTTCTGTATTTCCCCTATCTCCTGCATGACCAGTTCGAGAGCCTGGCGTACGTTGTCCTTGCCCAAACCGGCATAGATGCCGAACACGCCCGCGTCGTGGTAAGAGCTGTGATAGGAGTATACGGAATAAACGAGTCCTCTCTTTTCCCTGATCTCCTGGAAGAGACGGGAACTGATCCCCCCGCCGAGGATGGTGTTGATAACCTGGGCGATGTAAATGCGCTGGTCGCTCAGGGAGTAGCCTGGTACCCCCACGCAGAGGTGGACCTGCTCCGTATCCTTGGCCCGGCAAATGATCCCGTTTTTCGGTGCCGGCGGGCCCATGCGGCGTTCCTGAACGCGCTTTTCCCCACCAAACCGGGCTTTGATCTTTTCCATGACAATCTGGTGGTCAATATTGCCGGCCACGGAGACCACCATGGCCCCCGACCGGTAATGCAGGCGGTAGAAATCCGCAAGGTTTTCCCGGCTTAGGTTCTGCACGGTGTCGACCGACCCGATAATGGGTTGGCCCAGATGGTGCCCCTGCCACAGGGAGGCGGCAAAGAGATCGTGTACGAGTTCGTCAGGTGTGTCCTCGTACATCTTTATTTCTTCCAAAATCACATTGCGTTCCCGGTCCACGTCGGCCTGGTCCAGACGGGAGTCAAAAAGCATATCGCCCAGGAGGTCCAGGGCCAGGTCAAAGTGCTCGTCCAGGACCCGGGCAAAATAGCAGGTGTACTCCTTGGTGGTAAATGCGTTCAGCTGCCCTCCGACGGCGTCCAGCGCTTCGGCGATGTCCTTGGCGGTCCTGCTGCCGGTTCCCTTGAACATCATGTGCTCGATGAAATGGGAGATGCCCCTCTCGTCGTCCCCCTCGTAACGGGAACCAACGTCCACCCAGACCCCCAGGGCCACCGAACGTACATGCTTTATCTCCTCGGCCAGAATGGTCAACCCGTTCGGCATCTCGTCTTTATGATACATCGGACTCCTCCATCCCCCCAAAATAAACGCCTGCCCGGCCTTCCATAGCCGACCCCGGGCCAGAGCCGGATCGCAACCTGTATTCTCGTCCCCGGAAGGCAATTCCTGCCTGGGGCCGGACAACCCAGGAACAAAAGTGCGAAAGAACACCCGGAGACTTCTCCAGAGCCCGGTTATGCTCCTGGTAGTATTTTTCGAGGCCGGCAAAGACCGCCCAGGCGATTTCCCGCCGGAACGCCGCCTTGGCCAGGGATTTTCTTTCCGCCGGGTTGGAGATGAAGCCCGCTTCCACGATAACTGCCGGCATGGGCGATTGGCGCAGGATATAGAGATTGTTCCCCGTCAAGACGCATCCTCTGGCCGGGAAGAGTCCCATGAGCTCGTTTTGGATGGCCAGTGCGATGTCCCGGGCTTCGGGCCGGTCGTTATAGTAGACGAAAGCGCCGCTCTTTTTGGTACTCGGGCTGCTGTTGACGTGCAGGCTGACCAGGACGTCCGCCCCGTTCGTTCGGGCCATCGTCACCCTTTCCCGCAGGTCGAAGCGCTTACGCCCAGAGAGCGACATCATGTCCGGCGGAGCCAGGTCGTTGTCACCGTTGCGGGTAGTCACCACCCGCGCCCCCGCCCCGCTCAAAAAGCCGGAAAGGTCCCGGCCGATGTCCAGGACCAAATCCTTTTCCAGGAGTTCCCGCTTATAGTGGGCACCGGGATCCACTCCGCCGTGCCCAGGGTCCACCAGCACCGTCAGGCCGTTCAGCGGAACGGGCAGGAAGGGGGTGCCGGTGGAACAGAGCTGGAAAACAAGGAAAGATAACACGAAGGTCAACAAGGGCCTACCTCCCGCAGAGCAGCAAAACTTTCACCTGTAGCCGCTAACGGCCTTCCCCCAGCATGGTGTTGAGATCGACCAACTGGTATCCCTGACGTTTCAATTTGGCTATAATTGTGGGCAGGGCATGCAGGGTGGGTGCCGTCGGGTGCATCAGGACTATACAGCCCGGTCCGGCGCCCTCCATCACCCTCCGAACGATGACCGAGGAATCCGGCAGCTGCCAGTCGATGGTATCGGTACTCCAGAGAACGGTCCGGTAACCGGCCCTCTCCGCCGCCCGGAGCACGGTAGATCCCCGCTCGCCGTAGGGAGGAGCAAAAAAGGTGGGCTTTTTACCGGTATATTTGACGATTGCCTCCTCCGCCTGCTGAATTTCCCGTAGGTTGGCGTCCTCCGACAAATGGTCGACGTGCGGATGGGAATAGCCGTGACTCTCGATCTCCTGCCCGGAATCAACTATTTCGCGGGCCAGAAGCGGATACTGTTCCGTCCAGGTTCCGCCCAAAAAGAATGTCGCATGGACACCGTTTTCTTTAAGGATATCCAGGATTCCGGGGATGTACTCCTCGCCCCAGAAAACATTGAAGGTCAGGGCAATTTCCTTTTTGTCGGCGCTGCCGTTGTAAACCGGCTGGGCCACCGTTGGTACGGCCAGCGGGCCGGATGGAGGCCGGTGCACAAAAAACAGGAAGAGGCCAATGGCGAAAAGAACATTAAATATCGCTAACCTGCGGTGACGCAGACTGGTCAAGGTACATCCCCCCGGGGACATCCTATGCAGGAAGAGCGTCCAATATCTCCCTGTCCTGGGACAGAAAAAAGGGTTCCGCTGTCCGGCTGACCATCAGCCGGTGCGGAACCCTGACCCGGGTCAAAACCACAAATTTCACTTCCGGAAGACCTGACTCAAATCCGGGCTTAGCCCCACCCCCCGGCCATGATATCCTGTCCAAGCTCGCCCCCGTTGTACAGGATGTCAAATCCGGGTTCTACACCGCCGGCACCCGAAAGAATATCCTCCGGAATCTCGTCGCCCCCGCCCAGGATGTCCTGGCCTATTTCCTCCCCCGTGCCTATAATGTCCCCTGCGCCGCGGTACGGCCCTCCCATAATGTCCCCTGCGCCGCGGTACGGCCCTCCCATAACGTCAACTACCGGCTGATCCGGGCCGCCCATGATGTCGACCACCTGAGCCGGAGCGCCCATGATATTGTCATCATCCATGATTCTTTTCTCCTTTTGGTAAGACTACCTCCCACAGTAACCAGAGCACCCGGTGGGCAACCCCCTTTCCCCGCCGGCCGGGAAGGCCGGTCATAGTTAAGGAATAATTTGCTCACCACACAGCTCCGGCATGCGCCGGAAAAAGAAAAAGGCTGCCGGACTTGACCGCCGCCGTTGTCAGGCCGGTAGCAGATAGCCGCCGATAGCGAAAAGGATGGTGGAGAAGAGAGCGGCCACGAGGGCCGGTTTCAGCTTGTACCGGGCATATTCCATTACCGGCAGCCGGAGGACCGTGGCCATGGCCACCGTATTGTCGCTCAGCGGGGAGGCGAACCCGCCGAAGGTGCCGCTGGCAAAAACACTGGCCGCAATGAGCGCGGGAGATACGTGGGCCGGGCCGGCCAGGGAAAAGCCGATGGGTAACAGAATGCCCCAGGTGCCGAAGGAGGAACCGATAAAGTAGGAGAGAAGACAGCCGAAAACAAAAAGGACCGGGGCAAGAAAGGCCGGCGGTATATAGTTACCGGCCACCGCGTGGAGATAGCCGGTAAAACCCAGGTCGGTGGAAACGGCGGATACGGCCCAGACCAGGGCCAGCAAGACGATGACCTCCATCATCTCGTTGCCTCCCCCGATGACTGCTGCCATCAGGCGTCCCACCCGCTGCCCCCGTCCCAGATACAGGATGAGGCTCCCGAACAGGGTCGCCATGAGCGCCTGCAACATCGCCAGCGAGGCATTCGCATGCAGGAGCCTGGCCCATGGTCCTGCACCGCCCGGCGAGTCGAGCCAGGTAAAGAATATGGTCAGGATGAGCAACAGCCCCAGAGGCACGGCCAGGTTCCAAACGTCCGGTTTGGCCTGCCGTCCCAGGTATTCCACCGGGTCGGGCGGAATGTCGCCGGGCTCCCGACCGTCTTTTCCAGCCGGTGACCCGTCCCCCGACGTCTTTGGCGCGTTTCTGTCTTCCGCCCCGGCCCGACGGCGGTTGCGCCAGATGACGCTCCCGACCCCCATGGCCAGCATGACCAGGGCAAAGAAGTTAAGCGGAATACTCAGGAGGTAGATCTGGTAGGGGTTTTGCCCGAGGTGCTGGTGGCGTACCAGGGTGGCCAAAAGACCTACCATGTAACCGACGAAGACCGTACCAACCGGCACCAGGACGCAAAACGGTGTAGCCGTTACGTCGATGGCATAGCCGATTTCCTCTTTCCGGACATTCAACTTTTCCATGACGTTCTGCATAACCGGCCCTACGGTTATGATCCGGAAATCAGGCGCCATAAAGGTACCCAGCGCCGAAAGCCAGATCAGGTTGAAGGCCGCTGCCCGGGTCCGGACGAAGCGCTTGACCCATTCACCGAAGCCGGTCACTCCCCCGGAGGCCCGCAAGAGACCCACCAGGGCGCCGAAGGCGTAAAGAAAAAGGACCAGACGCAGGTTGTCCGCCACGGCCAGTTCCTTGAGCAGGTAGCTTATGGTATCGTTCAGCCCGCCCAAAAGGCTTTTGGAAAGCAGCACTCCACCCAGGAAGAGACCGACCAGGAGGCCGGGAATGACCTGGCGGGTAAAAACGGCAACCGGAACGACAATCAAAAAGGGCAAAAGGGACCAGGCGCTGGCCGGCACGTCAGGTGATTCCCCCTCTCCCCGCTACCTTTAAGTTGTCAAGAGGAGAGGGATTTCATGCACTTTTCTTTGGGTCGGCACCCCGGTGTCAAGGCGCCGGTAAGGCGGGGCCGCACCCCAAACTCAGGGTAAACCGCAGTTGCACGATCGGAGTGATGAAGACGACCAACAACGCCACGCCCTCACTCCGGGGCGTAGCCCGGTCAAAGGTCAGATCGAAGGTAATGCCGGCTTTGAGCAGCAATCCTACCGCCGCCTGCAGCTCCGCGATCGTCAGGGCTTTGCAATTGAAAAGATTGAGAAAGATCTCGCTGGTCAGCAGGGCTTTCAGATCTTTGTCCAGCACGTCAATTGGATTCATGCCGACGTCCCTTTTCCACCCGTATCTGTGACATAGTATGAACCAGGCCGGACAATGGCCAAAGGCTCCCCGGCGTCTCCCCGCCTCATGACACTCCGGTGGGGCGCCCTTCGTTGCTAGTTTATGGTACTACTACCTATACCTGGTCGCCAAACGTAGCCCCGGTGCCCGGGGGTTCCCCAGGACGCTTCAGCCAGGGATCTCGTAACCCTCGTACCAGTCGCTTTGCTCCCTCAGGGTGCCGACCGGCCGGCCACCGGTGATGACACCATCGGCCCATCTTCACCTGGGGTGATGCTCGGATGTCTCCCAGGGACACCGGCCGTTGAAGTCTCCAATGCACCGGGCAGTGCCCAGGCCAGGTTGTTCCACCTGTCGACTGGATAATGCAGGCAATTCCACCATAATATTGTCACCACTTCCTTCCATCGAGAATATCCTTCAGTATAACCTCACTGCCAAAGATATCCTAGTCAACGATACACCATAACTGACAGATCCCAGGTTGTCATTGTAGGCTTACTATCTCGGGCCAAAAACATGGGGAGGAATAACTATGTCTGAAAACGAGGCATCCAAGCAAGATTATTTTGAGCCGGCTAGGGTTTCGGCCGAAAACGTGGGGGCATGTAGTTTTGTCACTGTAGCTCCGACAGTAGTAAACACAACAGCCCCTGTGGTAGGGAAAATACCTGTTGTCCTTCAGGAGATAACAGTACAGATTGATGTCTTGGCGAATATTACCCTGGATGAACGGGCAATTGAGATTAAGCGGGTCAAAAATCGCTTGAAGCTGGTGCAATGCAGGCTCTTGCAACCCACCGGCAAGTTATTCTTGAGGGGCTTTGTCCGGCAGAATATAGAGTATGCCGCCGAACCTAAAGAAGTGACGCCCACGACGGCATGCGGCGATATTTTAGACTGTATTGTCGATATCCCCTTCGAGTGCCTAACAGATATCACAACGTTTATTAACCCGCCGGTTTTTGGGGGTTTCAATTCTAGCAACGAATTCGAATACTTCAAATCCACCCGTCTTCCTCATCAATTCCCCGAAAAGGAAAGATTGCTGGCCGGCGATTTATCGGAGTTCAACCAGCAGACCGTTGAATCGTTCACAGAGATTCCCTTCTGCGAGTTGCTTAGCACCAGAATTACTCATTTCCTTGAATTCATACACCGCGAACCTATCCGGCATGGCCCCTTTGAAGAAAGGACCTTCCATCGAATTGAGGAAAAAATTGATATCGAGCTTACCTTGAAAATACTGCAAAATCAGCAGGTTTGCGTGGCAGCAAGTACGTCTTGTCCTTAAGATGCTTATGGTCAAGTAAACCTCCTTCAGTGGAATTCAAAGGGTTCTTCCTCCGCCGTTAAGGCGGAGGAAGAACCCTTAATTTGCATAGATACTAAGAGTTTCCTCTCGCTTTTACTTTGACCGAGCCAACTTTGGCAACCACTGTCGCCGATGTCGACCGGGGAGGTCTGCTCTCCCCGGATGGTTCTCTCCCAGAGCTGGCCGCAAGGTGAAGATCCAGTTTCATGGCGGACATCTTGACGAAGTCTTCCTGACTACTGAGTTCCAGTACCGTCTCTGCTTTCAATGTTTTTTTTTGCACAGTGTGATCCTCCCTGGAATTAGTTTGCTACGGGCAGAAACACTTATAGGCTAAACCATATTATGACAATGTGTCCATTTTTGCCACATCCGTTGATTAATTTTATTCAGCCTGGGCCTGCCAATGATTTCATGCCAAATGGTAACTACATATAATATACCAGGCAAAAAAGGATTTGGAACCCAAAAAGGTTTGAGGAAAACAGCATTAGCCCATAACGCCCTGACCGTCTTCTGAATATGTTAATAACAGGGCTTACTCTTGACCAGTTCCGATTTTGGAGGGAGAAATTGCCATGGCCTGGTTGTCCGGAGCTATTGAATTTAATGCCCCAGCGGCGAACCAGCATGATTTCAACGGCAACATCGTGCTGAAAAAAGAAGATACCCTGATTTTACATGGCGCTGTAATAGAGGATGAAACAGGTAAACCATCTCCGGGAGTCCTGGTGGAGTTGTATGCCCGCCGTAAGGACGGCGGAGAATATCTGCTTTGCCAAACTTTCAGTAATGATGGGGGAGACTACCTGCTTCATGTCGACAAAAAAAGAATCACTAAGGATATTACTGCCATTATTCTCAGAGCCGGACCGAGCTTCCGCTTATACTGTCTAGGATAGAGTAGCGTGGTTTATTAGCTATGAGTTGAAATCTTACGATTTTCCCTAATAGTGGGAGTGACAGTAAATGATTGTGGGAGTGATCCATTATGGAGAACAGATCAAAATCGGGACTCGGAGACTCTGTAAACGGTCAACAGATCTCCAGGTCATTAAATTTCCATGGTGTTGTTACGGATGACAATGACAGGGCCGTGGAAGGCGCGGCCGTAGTGCTGTTCGCCTGTTATTACGGCGGGGTCGAAAGATCGTTGGGATCCGCCTTCACCGACAGGACAGGTGCTTACCTCATTTTGGTGCCCAAGCCGGACTACACTGAGCTGCTTGGATTTAAAATAAGAGCCGGTAAAGCACAAATGTTCTCTGAAACATCTGGCAATAAAAGCATAAGCCAAGTTGATGAAACATATGTAAGAAGGAGCGGGGAATCTGCGATTGAGAATGCCCTTACGGATAACCGCGGCAAAAGCTCGGCTCTTCACCGGCGCATCCAAATTGTTTCGGGGATTGCCGGCCCACTCTACAGTCCACAGGTAATACGCCGGTAATTTCCGGCGGGGCAAAGGCCGCACCCCGGAAAAATTAAAAACCCGGCTTCAATAAGTCCGGGTAATTAAGTCTTCTCCAGGACAATAGTTATAGAAAAGCCCTTCGTTCGAAAGGTGGGCCGGGGGGTGGCCGAAAGCCTTCCCCGGCTGGGCAACTTTCCAACGAACCGGGGGATTGTCCTTAGTTTTACCTGTCCCTGCCTCTGAATCCACCGCCCGGGCGAGGTCCTTCGGGCCGCCGGAAATCGCGTTCCTGTCCGCCGCCTGCCGCCCTTTTCTCTTCCTCTTCGGGGGTGGGGGGCGCGACATCCTTCTTGGACAGCTTCATCCGTCCCTGAGGGTCGTAGCCAATAACCTTGACCAGGATCCGGTCCCCTTCCCGGACAATGTCTTCCGTTTTCTCCACCCGGTAGTGCGCCAGTTGCGAGATATGGACAAGACCCTCTTTGCCGGGTATGCCAAGAGCGCCGGGAACGACCTCCACGAAACAGCCGAAGTCAGTGCACCGGGTCACCCGGCCATTGTAGATCTGTCCCACTTCGACTTCCTTGGTCAGGTTCTCGATGATCTCCATCGCCTTCTTGGCCCCGTCGGGATTCACGGAGGCTATGAAGACCCGCCCGTCGTCCTCGATGTCTATCTGGGTGCCGGTTTCCTCAATGATCCGCCGGATGATCTTGCCGCCCGGACCGATGACGTCACGGATCTTGTCGGGATCGATAGAGAAGTTGATGATCCGCGGTGCCAGCGGGGACAGTTCCTGCCTGGGTGCCGGAATAACCGCCAGCATCTTGTCCAGAATGAACAGGCGACCCTCCCTGGCCTGGGCCAGAGCCCTGCCCAGAACCTCCCGGTCAACCCCGGCTACCTTGATGTCCATCTGCAGCGCGGTGATGCCGTTTGGGGTTCCGGCCACCTTGAAGTCCATGTCCCCCAGGTGATCCTCAACGCCCTGAATATCGGTGAGAACCTCAAACCGGTCCCCTTCTTTGATCAGCCCCATGGCCACACCACTGACCGTGGCTTTGGCCGGTACCCCGGCGTCCATCAGGCCGAGCATGCTGCCGCAGACAGAGGCCATCGAGGTGGAGCCGTTCGACTCCAGAACCTCGGAGACGATCCGGATGGTATAGGGAAAGGCCTGCTCCGCGGGAATGATCGCGGAAAGCGCCTTTTCCGCTAGGGCGCCGTGCCCGATCTCCCGCCGTCCCGGCGACCGCATCGGCTTGGTCTCGCCGGTGGAAAACGGAGGGAAGTTGTAGTGGTGCATGAACCGCTTGGTATCCTCCAGCCCCAGCCCGTCCAGGATCTGCTCGTCGCTGATGGGCCCTAGGGTTACCACCGATAGAACCTGGGTCTGACCCCGGGTGAAAAGGCCCGAACCGTGGGCGCGCGGTAAAACACCGACCTCCACCGTAATGGGACGAACTTCGTTGACGGCCCGGCCGTCGATGCGTTTGCCGTCTTCCAGGATCAGGCGGCGGACGGCCTTTTTCTCGCTGGCCTCCACCACGGCCCAAATTTGCTTCTCCTGATCAGGGAGCGTGGCGGCAAACGAGGCCACAATTTCTGCCTTGACCTTGTCCAGGTATGCCTCCCTGGTCTTCTTGTCCACTTTTTCCGCAGCCATGTGGTTGGCCACCTGAACCAAACGTTCGTAGGCCGTCGCGGCGACCGCCTCCACCACGTGTTCGTCCGGCTTGGCCAAAATGGGCTCCGCCTTGGGCTTGGCCAGGCCCATGCCGAGGGCCTCCTCGCGTAAGGCGTTTATGAATTCCACGATTTCGCCAATCGCCCGGTGGCCGAAGGCGATGGCTTCCAGAACGATGTCCTCGGGGATTTCGCTGGCCCTGGCCTCCACCATCATCACCGCGTCGCGGGTACCCGCCACCACCAGGTGCAGTTCGCTCTGGGCGGCCTGCTCCACCGTGGGGTTCAGGACCAGTTCACCATTGACCCTGCCCACCACTACGGCAGCAATGGGGCCGCCGAAGGGTATCTCGGAGAGGGTGAGTGCCGTCGACGCACCGATAATGGCCGTCACATCCGGCGGGCTGTCCTGATCCACCGACATGACGATAGCCACCACCTGCACCTCGTTGCGCATCCCTTTCGGGAAAAGGGGCCGTAGGGGCCGGTCCATGAGCCGGCTGGAAAGGATGGCCTTTTCGCTGGGACGACCCTCCCGCTTGATGAAGCCGCCGGGAATGCGTCCCACGGCGTAAAACCGCTCCTCGTAGTCGCAGGTGAGAGGGAAGAAATCAATACCCTCCCGTAAGTGATCGGACATGGTCGCCGCCACCATGATGACGGTTTCCCCGTACCTGACGAACACCCCCCCGCTGGCCTGTTTGGCCACCCGGCCAACCTCCACGGACAGCGTGCGACCGGCCAGCTGCATTTCTCTTTTGAGCACTGGCATTAAAACGTTACCTCCTGATTCCTAAATCAACTTGCCAAAACATATTCTTCTCCATCATAGTATTATTTCCTGTCTCGTACTTAAAGATACAAGCGGCCCGGCCCGAAACATGCAAAAAAAGCGGGATATTCCCCGCTTTCTTATTTCCTCAGGCCGAGCTTCCCTATCAAGCTGCGGTACCGCTCAAACTCACTCGCCTTCAAGTAGTTCAACAGGCGACGG
>Ga0307376_10005106_pt1 | contig 11885 bp, 21 predicted proteins | sample TR2MG_FD_202536 | JGI IMG/M metagenome (GOLD analysis project Ga0307376, IMG submission 202536) | Soil microbial communities from Risofladan, Vaasa, Finland - TR-2 | ecosystem: Environmental > Terrestrial > Soil > Coastal area > Acid sulfate soil | place: Finland: Risofladan, Vaasa | collected... | reverse complement strand
AAAAAATGTAATGGGAAAGAGGTAACAAATCATGTATACTTTAATATATATATTAAGATAGATATATATATTGTATTATGTATATTGTATTAGATATATGTTGTATTATATATATGTTATATTAGGTATGTTGTATTATATATATCTTAGTTCATTGGATTCGGGATAAATCTTGATAAGCACTTTTGAGATAAGATTTATTTTTCTTTCTAAATCATTTATCAGCTCTTTTATCTGAACTATTTCATATTCTATATTCATTTTTTAGATTCTCCTTTTTGTAAAAGAGAATGTTTCTTCCGAACTTTCTTAATCTATCCATTGTTAATCTATGGGCATCATCTCCTATCTTTTTTCTTAATTTGAACTGCTCCTTTATTGTGTAAGGATAGGAGGAAAAGATCAGCAGATGCCAATTCCTCGACGGAGAACTTCTTATTTCTATTTTCTTTATTCTTTTAATTATAAAAAGGGATTTCATAATAAAATATCCTAAGTATAATTTGTTCTTCTTATCTATGTCTGATGTTATCCTTATCATTTTAAATTGAATCGGAGCGGAATATGAAAAGAGGCTCTAAACATGGCGAATAGATAGAACTTCATTCCGCTCCGAATATGATCTGTCATTAGCATTTTATTTCCTGTAAAATGATTTTTCCTTTTGTTTTCATTTTACTAATACCATCTCCTTTGCTCCTCCAGTTTTTCTTGTCTTTCTAAAAGGATTTTATATTTTGGGCATTCAATATAATCTTCATTGCATAATTCATCATTTCCATAATTGCTCTCAGCACAAATTGAAATATAAGGACATTTCTGTTCAAGTGTTTGTGTCATTTTGAATTGTAAATTTCTTTTTTAAAAAATAAAAGATTATCATCAGGATAATGGCTATGATCACTGAAATTATGACTGTTATTTTAATCATTCTTCACCTTGTTTCTGCAATTTTTGTACTTCTAAATTCCTCACAAAATCAATAATCCAACCTCTTTCATCTTCACCTCGTTTCTTGGCTAATGCCTTTGTAATCTTTTCCCAATTCTCAGGAAACTCTTCTGCATAACTTGCTATGCTTATAGGATTATCATCCAATATAATCGGCTTAACTTCTTGCTTGGCTTCACATGAAGGGCATAAATGAATTTTATTACAATCTTCATTATAACAATATCTTCCACAAATCGCTTTTCCTATTTCTGTTTCAAAATCTTTCCCACAACCCTTTCGGGCGTCAGCGTGAGTATCAGAGTTTGCTAAGCCTTTATCTGCTTTCACTTGACTTTGAGTTTGAGCCACGAACTTCTTACAGGGGCATTTTGGATAATTACATTTCCCTTCGCGATGAGAACTTTTCTTATAATTGCCGTGATATTCTATATCATGTCCGCAATTCACACATATTTCGTTAGTCATTTTAAGCTCGGATCAGGAATATTTGAAATTAACAGGAGGATTCATTCTTTCCTGAACAGTAATCCAGATTCCTCCATCATTTAATCTTGTATCTTCTCCGCTTCCAAGTTCAGATGGAGGCTCATATCCTATTTGTTTCTTGTACCATTCAATGCCATAATATTTGGAATTCCTGAATGTTTCAAGAACAACTGCCTTTAATCCATCTTCATTTATATCAGGATTAATAGTGGATGCTTTTATTGAGACAGCATAAGGCTCCTCATAACTTCTTAAATTAAGGACAACAGTTTTCCTAATCCTTCCTTTTATAAGTTCTCTTTGAATTTCTCTTTTAGGTTTTCTTTCAATTACAGCGATTACTTCAGGCTTTTTCTGTTTTCTTTTATAAACTCTTATTCTTAATTCAGCGGGCTCAAGATAAATCTTCTTTTTCCTGTCATAAATAAAATCAGGATATTCTTTCCTGAAATTCTTATAAGTTCTTAAAGTTCTTATATCCCCTTCAAGTAATCTTAACTTTCTTTTTTCTTTCATTCAAATTCACCCCCTGTTTCTTCATAGCAGATATTGCATACAGACAGATCATCTAGCAATTTTGGCTTTCCTATTATAGGATCCTTGCATATATCGCATATTATAACTTCATTAGGCATTTGTGATTCCTTAAATTTAATTTCAACCTGAATCCTTTCTTGCATATCAGGCACTTAAATTTATTTTTCTTATTGTAGTGATTCATGAGTATAAAAGGAATAGAAGATATAAATAATCTTCTATCCTAAAATGATTTATTTCTCTTTTATGAAAACTTGGAAATCTCCGTACATTCTACCTCCTTTCTTAGCCTTGAGTTCTCCTTTATATAATATCTTAACTCTATTTCCTTCCTTTAAACCGGCTAATTTGGTTTTTAAAGCAGATACATTAGGCACAAAGACTTCTTCTCCTGCAACTTCAAGGACAGCAGTATCTCCATAAGTTCCCTGATGCCATTTAAGGAACTTTCCTATTATTTCTGTTTGTTCCCTGTATTTCCAAAAATTCAATGGCTCGAGTTGTAATTCATCTTTCTCGTTAAAATCATCTGTTTCTGGTCTTGTCATGTTATTATTACCTCCTTTTATTTTGGTTTATTATGTTATATTTTTCAAGGACATGAATAACCCAAGAATTAAGATATTTGCTTCTTTTATCAGGACATTCAACTTGATGCAGGATATTTTTTAAATCATCAATTGATTGCTCTAATTCAGCTCCTTTGTTTATTATATCATCTGTAAAAGTATTTTTCTTGAGTTTTTCCATATATGGCTTGATTTCTTTTTCAAAATCAGAGATTGTTTTTTTTATTTTAAGTATATGCCTTTTTTTGATGATGCTTCTTTTGATTTCTTTCATTATATGGGGGTAAAATCTAAATTTAAATATTTTGAAAGCCTTGATATTTCTTCTACATCTCGATTTTCTACGACATGAGAACCCCTTAAAAGAGCATTGCATTTTGCCAAGGCTTGAAGATGCTTTAATTTCCTGAACCTTTTGTTTATAAGAGGATTAAGTTTTTTATTAAGATTAGGCTTTGTTCTTATGTCTATTTTTCCGCCTTTTGATCTTAATTCCTCTTTTTTTACCTTTTTAAGGTAATCCTCATTATTGATTGATTTGATGATATTGTCTATTGTTGTATTGGAATAAGAGTAAGAACAGATAATAAACCGGTCTATGAACCCCATAGCACTCCAATTTTTCTTTTGTTGGGCATAACTGTTTTTTGTTGTAGAAGTGATGATTCCTATGTTTTTTTTGCCTTTTTTAAGGTCTAAATCAAAGTTCTGTAAATGGATTTCTCCTATGCCCTCCTCGATACTAGAGTTTAAAATTGATACTAAATTATCGCTTGTAGACCTCTTTTTATGCGTTATTTTGATGAAATCAGGTATAATTATATGCGTTATTTTAGGGTTTTCCTTGAGTATTTTGAGAAATCCCATGTAAGATAAGTCAGTAATATACTTTATTTTATTGCTTTTTATGGAAGTAATTATTTCTGTTTTTCCAATACCAACTTCTCCGATCATCAGCAACGACAAAGGCTTAATATTTTTAAGATATCCTGATACAATAATTAGCTTAACAATCTTAATAATATCATTTACTTTTATCATTATTTATTAAGAAAAAGCAGGTTTTTAAGTATTGTTGTAAAGGTGTATAACCTCTATATATAGAGGTTCCACGTCTTATCTAAAAATGATATTAAATAAAAAAAGGGCAATATATAAAAAGCCTATTTGCGTGGCAATAATAGGGTGAAAATGAGATGGAAAACAGTGTTTTTAAGCTAAAAAACAGCCAGAAAGGCGGTAAAGCCAGTGTAGAAGTGCTTATTGGTGTAGTTATTTTGCTGATTCTAGTGGCACAATTGGCTCCAACGGCTCTAGTAGGCTTGTTTAATGCAACAGCATTCGCAGGAGTTCCGGCTTGGGTGCCTTCAACATTAGGTATATTGGGAGCAGTTGCCTTTGTATACATAATTTGGAGATCTGCGTCAGGAAAGTAAGGATTCCATGAATTGAAGATGAAAGAAGTATTTGATTTACTTAAAAGCCAAAAGGGTGGAAAGGTAAGCGTAGAATATATGATTGGATTGGTCATCTTGCTAATCCTTGTGGCTCAATTAGGGCCTACAGCCTTGTCAGGGCTATTTAACAGCTCTGCCTTTGAATGTGTGTCTGGAGTGTATAATTCAACCACCAATTTAACCTGTACAGGAACAGGAGCTACAACAGGAGTACCTTTATGGATTCCTGCAACATTAGGAATTTTGGGAGCAGTTGCATTAATATACTTTATTTGGAAGGCCATTGAGAAGTAAATTATCCTTATCTTAAAATGAAGAAACGAAAGAATGCCTATTTGAAAAAATATAAAATGCTATTTGTTTCTTTATTATTTCTTTTCTTATTTTTAAATGTAATGAATGTAGCTGAAGCTACCGTGGCAACATGGGATTATACTTTAAATGATCAGGACATGGAATACAATCAATGGAGGTATTGGGAATTAAAAGATTGGTGCACGAATTGCAATTATTTCTGGGTAACTTTCAGGAATCCAGACAATCAAATTCAAGTAATAGGAGCTAAAAGTTCAACTCCAATGACTTATTCAAATTCTTATTTTGATTTCAAGATAAATTCCAATGGAAGAATGGATATAACATCCAAATTGAAGAATCTGGATGAGCAATTTTCAGTATATGCAGGTTATTCTCCTGATTTTCCTGATACTTATCAGTATTTTTATGTTCATATAAGGGGATCATTAGCTCCCGCCCAGATTAAATCACTTCCTACCCCTATCACTTTAGAGGGAAAAGATTCATGGACATTCAGCTTAAGCGAGTATTTTACTCCATGGTCTGAGCCACATCCAGATGGATATACTCATATAACAGCGAAATGGGCAAGTGCAGAAATAACCAATAATTTATTTTCAAGAACGAAAATATGCCAGACTAGCGGAGGAGTGAATATATGCCTTAATTCAGATGGATCTGATAATGTAGTAATTTCTTTAAAAGGAATTAATCAGACTTCAAACCAAACTCTTCAGATCACCGCTTATAATGTAGGCATTGGGGGAGAAATATTAAGGACTACAAAAGGAAATCCGATCACTCTTGCGACAATTACAAAAGGAGCTTATACAACTCCTTTCAGGACTTTATATCCAATACCTGCTTTAAATTTAGCATTCAATGAGACTAAAGGAATTGTTTTGGATCAATACTGGAAAAATATAACTTATGTTAATGTTTCAGTTTATGATTCCGGATCAAGCACATGGGTTAATCTCACTTCCAATCCGGATTTTCCTATAAATTATAGTTCAAAAGTATTCCCTGAGTTTTATCTTTTTATGACATGGAATGGAGTATTTATCCATTCTTTTGAAACAAATTATGCATTTCCCGTCTATATTTATGCTTGCAATGCAATTGGATGCAATGGAGATGATAATGCCCTTCAAGTTACAATCTTAGGGGAAGTTCCAACTTTCAGAATTCCTGATTTTGATTCTGACAGGGATTTTGATCAGATAGTTCTTGGACATAACCAGTATAAAGCAATTGATTTAAGGAGTTTATTCAGCAATTTTGATTATATTAATATTACTTGGGATGATGGATATGTTCAATATAATCTGACAACTCCAACAGATGCATCTGAAAATAGATCTGCAGTTTTTCCTCCTGCTCCTGTATATGAAATTTCAGTTACTTTCTCAAATATAATTCAGCTTGTCTCAGGAACCCAAAATGTAAATTTTATAATAAATGTAACTGCGTGCAATGATGTTGGATGTGCTCCTTATAATGATGTGTACAGGATTTATTTCTGGATTCAAGGAGGATCTTATCCGGAATTAGTCTCTCAAGTTAATAGCTCTTTCTGGAGTTCAACTACCAAAGTATTCTTAGACATTTACCCTGATAATGAAAGAATGTCCGGAGCACAAAAAGCAGGAGTAATCATAGTTTCAATGGCTTTTATTTCCATCTTATTTCTCTTTTTCCTTAATAAAACTGAAATAACATCCTCCTCTAAGATGTATGCTGTGATGTTCATAAATTCCTTGTTATTTGTTTTCTTTTTAGTCAAGGGATATGTGGGAGTTGTAATCCCCTCTGCACTTGCAGTATTTATCCTTCTTATGATCTATCTTAAAAGTAAAGGGGGAGGAGAAACATAAAATGAATAAAAAAGGAGAATATCAATATTTGTTAATGGCTTTTATCCTGATTTTTGTAGTAGGAAGCCTTACCTTTATTGTAAGCTCTTTTACTGATGTAAGCCTTTATAATTATGATGGATATCTTGCTCCAGTGATTGATTTTGTCCAGAACGGATATAATTTTGTAATAAATATTCCAATCCCTATACTTCCTGATTTGAATCTTGATTTTAATTTTAATCCTTTCGGGATATTAGGGGGAAATATCCAGAATTTCTTGGTAGAGCAACTGACAGCATTTGCCTTATTGCCTGAAATTATATCTATTCCCTTGATAATAGTCATAACTTCCTCTTTCATTTACTTTATAATTAAAATAATTCAGGGATTTATACCATGAAAAAACTAATAATGATTTTATTGATTGCAGTTTTATTAGTCGGAACTATGGAGTTATATATGCTAAATGCTATAGAAGATAAAAATAAAGAATATAATCAAATTACAAAAGAATTAATTTTAAAGGATGCTTCAACAAAAGAGAATATTTTAACAGCAAGATTAAATACACCACAGAATTATAGAGTTGGAGCAGGCTATCAGAAAGTAGCAGAATTTACAATAAACCCTTATCAGGATTATTCTTCTGTCTTGGGTTCCTTTGAATTTTATGATTTGAATGATAATGCAAAACCTATAAATAAGCAAATTGATGTAAAATATCTGGCAATAGAGCAGGTAAGTATTAATGACTATAAAATTGAATGTTCAGACAATAAAACAGGAAATGCTATTTGCTCTCAAATAAAAACAGGGAGTCATCTTGAAGAAAGAGAGACATGGAAAGCATTTAATGGAAATGTAAAATCTAATGAGCCAGTAACAATTGGATTATTTACAGATGTTAAAATAGGAGAGCATATAGAATGGATTCCAACAATAGCCAATGTAAAAGTAAATGAATGGGCTGAATGGACAGCAGATTTGAATGTTGGATTAGTTGCTTATTACAAATTTGATGAGCAAGATACATCAGGAACAGGAAAGATTGTTGATTCTTTAGGCATTAATAATGGTACAAATGCAGGCGGTGATAATTCTTCTGGAAAGTTAGGAACTGCTTATGATTATAATGGAGCAAGCGATTATATTGATTTAAATACCAAGACTCTTTTAGGAGGAGTTTCTGCCTTTACTATTTCAACTTGGGTATGGCATGACGCTACAGGTTCAACTGATTTTATTTTTGGTTCTTGGGCAACTGCTAATTTTGTTATGATGATAAGAATTGATGATACAGCTTTAGGGTTTTATACGAGAACATCAGGAGTAATTGGAGGGACAACCCAGACATTAAGCACGACGGGAGCATGGATTCATATTGTTGCAATCTATAACGGAACGACCATGATGACTTATGTAAATGGTGTTGAAAGTGCTACAAGATATACACAGACAGGAACAATAACTGCTACAGGAACAGTGAATTATACTTTAGGAGCTGGAGCATCAGGTTATTGGGATGGTAAAATAGATGAAGTTGGAATATGGAATAGGAGCCTGACTGATGCTGAAATAGTACAGCTTTATAATTCAGGCAATGGAATAACTTATATAACAGGACAGCCAGATAATCCTCCTGTTGTTTCATTAACTTCTCCCATAGCCTATTATAATAGCACAACTAAATACATGACATTTAAAGGAAATGCAAGTGATGATATTAAGTTAATGAATGTAAGTTTTTATCTGAACGGAACCTTAAACCAAACAGATAGTTCAGGATTAAATAATTCAGAATATACTTTCCTGCTTACTCTTGCCAATGGATATTATAACTGGTCTTATTCTGCAACAGATAACGCAAGCCAGACAACATATTCAACAACAAGATTCTTCAATGTCTCTCATGCTTTTGATGTTCCCCATCAGATAGCTGATTTTTCAAACATAACCATGACTTTCAATGATGTATATGAAGGAGATCTGATCTCTGCTCCTTACTGGAATAATATGACTGTTGGCACTTCTCCTAATTACATGATTTTCTCTTTCGTTAATCCTGACAATGATCAGATAGTTAATCTTTCAACTCTATATTATACAGATGAATTAATGTATATAAATGCAAAAATAACAAGCAAGTTTTATGTTGTAGTAGTCGGAATTACTAGTTTTGGAAATCAAAGACCTTTTGTTTTTGCTTTAAGAAGCTTTGAATCAAATTATACATTTAAAGTGGAAAATTATGGATGCAATAATGTAGGATGCACTAAAGGAAATGATTTTTGGGTTACAATAGGAGATGCAGATATTCTGGTAATAGAACCAGATAGCTTTATAGTTCAGATCTCTGATTATTTATTCAAGGTCTTTCCTGATTCAGAGGGATTATCTCTTATTGAAAAATTAGGGATAACTTTCCTGTTTGTTTTCATAATAAACCTGATGATCTTTGTGGGATTCTCCCAATATTTTGATACTTCATCCACTCTTCTGATCTCAGAAGTAATGTCTGTTCTTGCACTTATTTACTTCATTTCAATTAAATACATCCCTCTAGGATTAGTTTATTTAATAATTCTGATAATAGCAGGATATGCTTATCTGAGCAGTAGAAAATGAAAAGTATAAAAAGAAACAAGAACATCCAGAGAAGTGCATTATCAGGAAAGATAGTGAATGGAAGAGAAGTTGTAATGACAGAAGAAGCAATAGAATATGTCAAGAAATTAGGATATATAGTCAAGTCCTATAATCAAGTCTATGCAAAAGCCGGACTTCTTGCCATGGGATTTATAATGTGTTTTGCAATATTCCTGATCCCATTAATTTCAGCTCAAGATGCTCTGTTCACAATTGATTTTTCCTTAATCCAGAATCTTGTATTTACCATAATTTACTTTGTAGTATCAATAGTATTATTTTTTGCTCATAAATACCTGTTTTCAGGTGCCATGATAGTGTTCGGAGCAATTTTAATGGTATTTAATGACATAAACCTTATAATATGCATGATCTTAATGGGAGTTGGAATTTATATCACAACTATGGAGAGTAAAACCTGATGGCTCTTATAGAATCTAAAAGAGCCTTATTTTTTGATGAAAAAGGAGAATATCATGGAAGTACAAGCTTTTCTAAGTATAATTCAACATTCACTTATTCTAATGGAAGCTATAATGTAGACTTTAAGAATTCCTCTTATAAAGAAGAATCTGTCATCCCTGTTTTATGGAAGAGAAGAACTTATTTTTATAATCTTTCAAATTCAAATCCCATAAAGCTCGATAAGAAAGCAGAGCCTCCTATTTCCCCAAGACTATATGATATTTTCTTAAAAACAAAAGTGGCTCAGGATCTTAATGATCTGTCTAAAGGAGGCTTATCCCAATATTTCACTCCAAGAAATGTATTGATTGGTCTTGGGGTAATAGCAGTCATATATTATTTATCATCAGGAGGAAAACTAGCTTAAAATGAAAAAACTCCCTACTCCTGAATTCAAGAAGAGCATGATCCTAGAAAAGAAAATCAGGAAAAAGCCTAAGCTGATTGAATTTCCAAAAAAGGAAAGCAATATCAATCCTGTTGCTCCTATTGCTCCTGTTTATTCCAAAAAACTCCCTGATAATATTGATGAATACTTCACCAAGATTGAAGGATCAAAAGAAGCATTTCATTCAAGAGAATTATTTAAAGCAGAAAAGAAAGATGTGGATATAAAAACAGATCTGCTGTGGAAAGAGATAGTGCTGATCAATAAATTGATATTTAATAATTCATGCCTTAAAGAAGCAGGATTAGTTCCGGTATTTGAAGATTTTATTTACAATTACATGAGATTAAAAATATCATTAGACAGGAAATCAAGAGGGGAATTTGTAAGCATAAACAGAGGAGATAAGACAGAGGAAGCAACTCAGTTATTATCCAATCTTTCAAACATAACAGGAGCCAAGAAATGATAATCAAATTAAATAATAGGAGGTATAAAAATGATGTATGAAACTTACGGAACTGATCCTCTATTAATTATTGCTCTTTTGATTATTTTTATTTATTTCTTTTTTGTTGCATTATATTTAAGAGGAAGCAAAAGCAAAAGATATAGAGAATTACTTGCTGATATGTATGTAATCGGAGTTATAAAGCAACTTGCAGAAAAAGATAAAATAGATCTGCATAAAGAACTTGTGGAATTTGACAGGATAATAAAAAAATCCAATTTAAGAACTAAAGGCTTATCTCAAGTAGTAGAAGAAGAACTTAAGGAAAAAGTTGCAGAAGTTCAAGAAAAATCCCTATCTAAAAAATAGGGATCTCATATTCAATTAAAGAAAAATATAAAAAGTATTTAATCATTATAAAACTGATGTGATCAAAGATGGCTAAAAAGAAAAAGAAAAGAAGATAAATAAAATGAGTAAGATAGTTATGTATAAAGGCAGAAGAGGATGTGGAAAAACCCTTACCATGGTAAAAGATGGATTCCTCTTATACCTTAAAGGATGGAGAGTCTTAAGAAATTTCCATTGCTCTTTCGGAGAATACATAACTGAAGATGATATACTGAACTTAAACAAAAATTCTGACATTTCCAATTGTGTTATTATGATGGATGAAATCCAGATTTTCTTTGATGCAAGAAGAAGCATGAGAAATCAGAATCTTAATTTCTCTAATTTTGTTCAGCAGGTAAGAAAAAGAAATATAACCTTATTAGGAACCACCCAATATGCCAATACCGTAGATCTAAGATTCAGACAGCACGTAGATGTTCTGGCTTATCCTAATTTTATCAAATCCTTGGATGTCTGTGAAGTTGTTTATGTCGATATCACTTCATTGGAGGATAACATTCTCGGTAATATAAAAGAGCCTGTCAATGTTAAGATAGTATATAATGCCAAACCTCTCTATAACCTTTACTTGACCGAGGAAATGATAAGATGATAAGCTCCCAGAAAGAATATGATAATGAATTGAAGGCTTTTAAAAAGAAATTAAAGAAAGTAAGAAGCAGCAATGAATTGGAAGTTATAATGAATGATGCAGTCAAGATAGGATTGTTCTCCAAAGAAGATGCAGAGGATATCAAGTTAAAATTCATTAATCAAATGGGACTGGCAAAATTAAACCCTATAAAATGGATAAAAGAAAACATAAAAAGCAGATTGAAAAGAAGATTCTGATAATAAGCATAATAATATTCTCATTATTATTCTTCATATTCTATAAGTTGTATGGAGTTGCAAATATAATCAATAATGAGATATCTTACAGGAACTATATGTCTCATAATACTTTCCAATTGAACAACAATAATAATATATCAGTAATAGAAGATTTAAAATTCCCGTCTTACCTGAAATATGTTTTGGCCTTTACTCTTTTAATGATTCTTGAGTTCTCATCTTACTTAGTAAAGCTATGGTTAAGATTTAGAGAACAGAAAAGTATAAATATATCCTCTTCCTGATTTTATTATCACCTCTTTTTGCCTTAAGAGAAGCAATGACATAAAAGTTTAACTTTTATTGAGCTCACCTTAAGGGCTTGAACCATTATATATAAATCAATATATATAATGCAGTATATATATATAAATCAATATATATAATACAATAGTATATAAGCAAAATATATAATCAAATAGTATATATTCTAACCAATATATATAGTGTAATAGTATACATACTAATATATATAAGCTAATACCCTAT
>Ga0307376_10005105_pt1 | contig 11886 bp, 17 predicted proteins | sample TR2MG_FD_202536 | JGI IMG/M metagenome (GOLD analysis project Ga0307376, IMG submission 202536) | Soil microbial communities from Risofladan, Vaasa, Finland - TR-2 | ecosystem: Environmental > Terrestrial > Soil > Coastal area > Acid sulfate soil | place: Finland: Risofladan, Vaasa | collected... | reverse complement strand
GCCTCTGTATTCTGTGTTCCATATATTTCATCAACAATATGAGGAACCTGACCTATGATGATCCCTACGATTGTTGCCATTTTACCGATGTTAAAGTCAATACCAATAGATAATGGTGCGTGAGGATGTTTTGCCAATGTTTCTGTTGATCTATTCTTTGCTCTGTCATACGGATAATACACATTGCCGTCTGTGAAGTTGATGAACTTACCATAGAAATATGCTTCTAACTGTTCAGATGTGTGAGTTGCAGCCATTTGTATAAAGTAGTCTTCGTCTATAAACGGATTGTCGTATGTTGATGCTCTGATGAGTCTTCTCGTTGTGTCAGCATTTGCTTCGAAAAACTGATACATCCAGTTATATCCTTCTGGAGTAGATACACAGAATCCTTGTTTCTTCTCACCTTTTGTTAGACGACTTACCATCATTTTCCACGCATCTGTTGCCACTTGTAGAGTCATACGGTCAATCTCATCTATTCCGAACCAAGATAGAGTCATACCAGCTGCCTTGTCGAAGTTTTCTGCTGACAGTAACCATATTCTTCTTACTTTGTTTCCGAATGTTATTTCATAATATCCGTCTGATTTGTTGTGTGTGAATTTTAGTCCTATTTCGTATAGTATCTTATTCATTGTAGGAACGAGTGTTCTGGTGATCATACCATAAGTCGGAGATAATAGAGCACCATCTTCTTTGGTATTAAGAAGAGACATATATAATGCTTTATGACACAATGCATGGGTTTTTCCTGACCGATAACCACCTACCAATCCCAAGAAAGCGGGCTCTACTGATTGAATAAAGTCTATCTGATGACTTAATAGTTCTATTTCGGTTGTCATTCTTTGTTATTGTCGTCTTCTTGTTCTGCGGCAATTTCGGCTTTTGATTTAAATGCTTGTGGTCTGACTATTTTAATAGTATATCCGACATTTGAATCTTCTCCATTTCCGTCAATTGGTATTATATCATTATCCGTCATTCCACAATAGTTCTTGAGACAGAACTTTAGCATCACATCAGAACTGTCAATCAATGCTCGCTGTAGTGCTTTTTGCTTTAGTCGTTGTTTTGTTAGTCCTCTTTCGACCGAAATAATCTCTTTGTATGGTGATTTTTCTAATGCAGATACACTTATATCTAATATTGCCGATATTTCTTTCGTCGTGAGATGTGCTCCAGCCAACTTTGCCAGTTGCTTTTCATCTACTCTTTTAATATATTTAGGATGACCTTTAGGTGCTGCCATATTCTATCTCCTTATCGGTTTTTCGTGTTTAACCGCATATTCTCATCAACCACAATAGGTTGTCTAAATCCATATTCCTTAATAGATTTAACCACTTCTTTTGTAGCATCGGTGTTTTTACGGGGATTGTTTTTGTATGGTTGAATAAGATTTATATCTACCATCTCTACGGTAAGATTGCTTTTTGACATTGTGAATACCTCCTGTATTCTTGATATATGTGCTTACATCCATAAGCCCTACAGCAAATATTATAATCCTATAATATATTGCTTATTTGTATTTATATATGTTGATTCTTTTGTCTTTCTTCTACTTGTTGTCTTTTTTGTTCCAGATTTACCTTCGCTCTTTGTAGAGTGATAAGTCTTCTATATAATCTCTTCCATTTTACCTTATGGTATCTTCGGTGGTTCGGATTGAGACTATCTATTAGCATACATTCTACAGAGAAGATCTGGTTGCCGTGTCCCATCTTATATAATAGTAAATGTGCCATCAGATGTTGTCTCAATGTTAAATAGACGAGATTTTCTGGTGTGTTTGTCCCACCAAGCGAAGTTGGAATAATATGATGCTTTTCTCTATAACCGGTTAGGTATGTTCTTTCGGCATACGAGATTAAGTTAGCATATATTCTCTGATAATCCATTTACTTTGATTTTTTTACCGGTTTTGTTGCGGTTTGTTCTGTTGTTATTTCCATACCAGACCCTGTTGCCGAATCTAATACCTGAACAGAGTATAGTCCTACTTCAGATAATGTTGTTGCCAGTATGTTGATTGAAGAAGATAATGACAGTGACTTTCCGATCAAGTTTTCTATTGTTTCAGATAGTTGTTTCGGGTATTTCTGCCAGAAGGTATTCGTCTCATTAAACTTTAGTGTTATAAGTAAGTTTTTGTATGGTAAGATATACACGGTGTTTTTTATATATGTTGTTGTAGTCATTTTAGTCTCTTTAGTGTTCCTGTTTTGTTTCTTCCTATTTCTGCTGTTGGTATATGCCAGGTTTGTTGTGGTGTTCTCTGTTGTCCTACAGTCAATGAGAAGAAGTTTCCCCAGAATACTTCAGAAGCACTGTTGCTTCCTATTTGTTTTGACAGATTTTTGTCAGCCACTTCTCCACATTCACATATAATAGTAGGTGTTGTTTCTTTTATTGAACAACTTACTTCTGTTAGTTTTTTGCAGTGTTGGCAATAATATTCGTATTGGATGATTCTTCTCCTTGTGATTCATATATTTGTTCTGTTATTTCTATATAAGATCTTGTTTTGTCTATATATTGGTAGATTTTTTTGTTTGTTATTGTTACTTCTCTTTTTTCGAATAACCCGTTACCTATATGAATCGAATCTTCTGTTTCTGTTCTTGATATAAGTCGGTTAGTGTATTTATCCATTTTATTTATTAGTTCTTGGTTATGGATGGGTTGATGGTTGTATGGTAGTTGTTCTTGTTTCTTGATGATTTTTTTCTGTCTTTCTTTTTGCAATGAATAGAATGCGATCATCATATCGGGTGTATAGTGGTTTAGTCTAAAGAACTTTTGAATCATTTCATCTTTTGTTAGTCTTTTATATTTTACTCTTGTGGTCATTGGTTGTGGTTTTTTTCTTTTTTCCTCTTATTATAGTATTCTCGTTGGTATTCTGCTCTACTGGTCATATTGTATTTATGCGTATTATAAGAAACTTTTCGGCATAATCACGAAGGTGTCGTATTTGTCATTTGCTATTAAAGATACCGAACCTATATTGGTTAGTTGTGTTGTGGTTGTTTGTGCGACTGAGTCGGGCAAAGTAACTGATACTTTGCTATTAGGATTGAAACTTACCACTTTTGACATTGCCACATATTGGTATCCGTGTGCAGTATTCTGCCATTCACTCCAGGATATAGTTGCCTTGTTAGGTATTTGGCTCCTGCCTGTGATATAAACAACGAATGTTATGTCAAGTGTGCTTGAAATAGACTGTATTATATCTCTTAATCTATTAAGTGCGATTATTTCTGTATTGTGTGTTTCGGCAATATTTAATATTTGTGTTCTTATTCTTACCCAATCTATCGTTGCGGTTGAATATGTTTCGTTGATATTTGTTAGATATGTTCGTGATCTATTAAACGATGCGATCACATCTTGTAGTTCGTTGTTGGTAAAGTCGATCTTTCTTGCTCTATTGAGGTAGAATGATTCGTTTTGTGGTCCTTCATTTATTATATAGCTCATCAACGACACTCTATTTAATGTTATAACCACAGACTCTAATTCATTTATAGTTGAGGTGACTGCTCTGTTTCTTGACACTGACAATATTTCTGTATTTTGTGTTTCAGATATTATTGCCGTCATTGCTCTTACTTCAGATAATGTTGCTGATATTATTTCTTGTTCTGTTGATGTGAATCCCAACGATCTATTTACCAATAGTGTTTCTACTTCAGTAAGTATCATCGCGATGGTTGATGTTATATCTCTTGTTCTACGCAATGCGCCGAAAGTCGTAGAGGATGCTTCTGTTGTTGTTGATGTTAGTTGTTTTAATCTCACGAGAGATAATGTGAAGTTAAATGTCTCTGCTAACTTAAGAGTAGTATTTCTTAATCTATTTAGAGCAATGGTTGCTGTTTCTGATTCTGTTATAGTAAATGAGTTGTTTCTGTTTCTATTAGTTGAGAATGATTCAGATGTTGTTTCAGAAACAGTGAATATATTCTTTCTTGATCGTATAGTTGAGAATGATTCAGATGTTGTTTCAGAAACAGTGAATATATTCTTTCTGGCTCTTATTGCCGAAAGAGTTATTGTTCCTGTTTCGTTGATCGTGAAGTTTTCTGCCCTTACTCTATTTAATGTCGCAGATACAGATTCTGATTCGGGTATATTAAATACTAAACCCTTTGTTTCTCCAGTTGGATTAAATAAGAGCAGGAGTGACATATTACCACGGTGCTACAGGGAGTGCTGCGATTACTTGGGCAGAGGTTGGCACTATTGGTGGTGTTGCTGCCAAATCTGTATTCTCAATAGTCTGACAGGTTGTCCATACTGAATCTCTCCAAGCAATAAAGGCTTTAGCGTCTGCGGCAAAAGTTGCGTTTGTGCTTGCCGCATAAGAAGCACAAGATACTCCTGAGTCATAACCTTTCTTCTGTGCTATTGAGTCTATATATTTGCTCACATCTGCTTCAAGTGATGCGATTATTTGAGCAGTTGTAGGTTGTGGCACAGGATCTGGAGTATTTCCTGCTGCTATCCAAGCAAGGTATTCTGCATAGTCACGATTCGCAGGGTCAGGAGGAATAGACGCTCCGTCGCTGCGAAGGATTGATGTGTATTGGGTGAGTTGATATGTGTAGTTAGTGTTCATAGTTATAGTCTCGCGTCTGCCAGTATTGCTGTGCCAACTGCGGCACTCCGAATATGTGCGCAGGAATAAATCGGGAATGTTGTCGGGCCACTCAACTGATAGTTACATCCAGTTGGGCTTGCTATTACGGCAGTTATGCCCGAAGAAGCGTATGCTGCGATGGATGCTGTTGTCATATATATACTTGCTGCTGAACCAATAATACTTACAGTGGGCGCAGTTCGCATAGGTGGATTAAATTCGCTCTGAGTAACAACTGCGCCCGAGCCTATTCCAAATCCTATTCCTATCGGTGCTTCATTTCCAGCTATACCGAGTGGCTGTAAATACCTCTGACACCTCATCAACACCACATCATCAGGAAGAAACTCAAAGTCAGTTCCAGTGGTTGCACCTGTTGGCACTTTCTCTAACTGGACTCCTGTGATGTTGAGGGTTGAGCCTGCTACTTGATTGACGAAGGTAACTGAACCTGTGGTGTTGAAGTAGTTACCTGCTTGCCAAGAACCAGCAGTGATGTTGAAGTTTGAGCCAGAACCTAAATCCAATGCCCACTGCATTCCTGTCGTATTATCTGTAGGCCAAGTTCCAGAAGATGTTCCTACTATTGTAATCACGGCTTGAGTCCACGAGGTTGTTACGTTGACTGTCCCAATATAACTGTAATCAGCCGTGCCGCTCCTTATTGAAACACTGTAGACTCCCGGAACACTCCCTTTAATCCACTGCCCAGTTGCGATAGTTTTAGGAGAGGCTGTTCCAAATCCAAAGTCAATAATGTTCTGACCTTCGATTGGTTGTTGGAAGTAGAATGGTTCTCCAACCCCCGGAGCGTGTTGGTTAGTAACGGTAAATTTAGTTGAATACTTAAATCCCGGAGGAGCATCTACAACTTGTTGTGCTGAAATACAGTTTAGCCCGCCTGAACTTAATGACGCAGTCCACATGTCAGTAACATACCCAATGGTAGTAAGAGTAACCGTAGTTCCACCATTCACCTGGCTTACTGACATATCTCCGTTGATGATGCGGTTGCGGAACATTGGCGGCGATGACGATGTTTGCCAAGTTGCCGTCGTGCTTGATGTTGCTGTTAGCACTTGTCCTACTGTTGGTGCCGAAGCAGCCGCCACATTCACAACAGTAGTTGCGCTGTTTATTGCGTTGGCACTTCCAGCACTGCCACCAGTCGAAGTGACAACCTGTGTCCATCCTGTCCAAGTTCCATAATAACAAGTATTCGTATACATTAATCCTGATCCTGCTCCATCCAGGCCTTTTGCAGTGATGACATGGTATAAGTTTCCAGCAGCGTCACTTGAATAACGCTGCAACTCAATATACCAAAAAGCAGCAGGTAAGTTTCCTTGTGCCACTGACAAGCCAACATCATACATCCCGCATCTTGGCAGACTATCAGCCCAAGTTTGTAGGTTTGTATCTGAAGCTAAAGCTACGTTCTTGCCTGCGACTGCATAGTGTGCGTTGGTTGCGTCGGTTGCGTTGGTTGCATTGGTTGCGTTGGTTGCGTTGGTTGCGTTGGTTGCGTTGGTTGCGTTGGTTGCGTTGGTTGCGTTGGTTGCGTTGGTTGCATTAGTTGCAGTGCCAGCAATCGAAGTGACAACCTGTATCCAGCCGAACCAAGTTCCACTCTCACAAGTATTCGTATACATTATTCCTGCTCCTGCACCATTCAGGCTTTTTGCAGTAATGACATGGTTTAAGCTTCCAGCAGCGTCAAGTGACCAACGCTGCAACTCAAGATGCCACCAACTAGAACCAGGTAAGTTTCCCTGCGCCACTGTCAAGTTAACGTCATACATCCCGCATCTTGGTAGACTGTCAGCCCAAGTCTCAAGATTTGTATCTTGAGCTATATTTACATTCTTGCCTGCGACTGCATAGTGTGCGTTGGTTGTGTCGGTTGCAGTGCCAGCATTGCCAGGAATGTTGATTGTTTTTGAAGTTGCGTTAGTTTTACTCATTGCTTATCCAATTTGCTGTCTGAGCATTTATTGAAGCGTCAATCCAGATCACACTTGTGTTACTTATATCTAATGACACTGTGTCGCCAGCATATAGGGGGAATCCATTTGATGCCGACACAGTAGATCCGCCTACATATATAATCCCTGTATTTGTGGTTGATGCTTTAACTGTGATTGATTTTGCTGTGTTTGCTGGGAGTTGAACACTTGTTCCTGCTGTCGTAACTGTTGCTAGTGCGTGTGCCACTGTTGTTGGAGGAACTTCTGCTGTTGCTACTGTGCCTGTTATTCCTACAGTTCCACTTACTGGTTGTGTTGTTTGCCAGAATGTTCCAGTAACTGGGGTTGTTGGCATTGTTGTTATTGATCCAATGTTCCAGGTTCCTGATTGGGACACTGCGCCAATAGTATTTGATCCTTGTGGCAATGATTCATTAAGTGAAATAACCGACGAACGGGAAGTTGCTCTTAGCGATATTGTTGCTGTTCCGCTACTCCAAGCACTTGCTCTTACTCTGAAGTATAATGTGCCGCCAACATTTATTTGTCCGAGATTGTTTGCGGACCAGGTATTTCCCAATAACCCACCTCCAGTATCTACGAAGTTTATAGGATAATATGTTGTTCCATCTATAGATACTTCTGGAGTAAGTGATCCTGACCAGGTTCCACTTATTTGAACACCCACTGTTTGTGTCTCGGAAGTGGGTATGGATATAGTCTGTGACAGTGCCGTGATTGTTCCTGACACAGCCAAGTCTGTTGGTAAGTTACCAATGTTTGCTTGTAGGCGACCAGAACTATCTATAACAAGCTTGTTTGTAGAGTCGATGGTTCCGTCCATCAACTTCATATATTGAACTTCTACTGTTCCGAGGGTAGCATCTGTTACTTGATCTGTTGCAATGACTGCGGCATTACCACCAAAGTCTTTTATTGAGACATTATCTGCCATTTAATACTCCTATATTTGCGGGTGAGGCATTTCTACTCCCACCCTGGTTCAGGTTATCTTACTTATTAAGATAATGTGATTGTTATTCCACCAATAGCGATAGATGCAGTGTCTCCGTTGAGAACATTCTTTGCCACTGTCAATACACCGAAAGATAGCATATTGCCTGCCGTTGCAGCATCGTAAATAACGCCATAAGTCATATTAGCACCTGCGGACCAATCTGCGGTTGCTGCGGGGAATGTGATTGCTGCTGCGTTAGTCACTGACCCTGCTGCGGCTGCATTCCAAGTGGCAGAAGATGTTGCTACTCGAGCATAAGATCCACCTGTTGGTTCGGTTACGCTTGTTCCGTCTGTTGCTGGTGTTGTTGAAGACAAAGCAATATATGCTGTTGGCATAGTATAGGCAGTTTTGCCGTTCTGATGATCCAATAACTTATCTGCTAAATATACTGATATTGACATTGTGTTTCTCCTTGATTATATTTATATTGTTATCTTTCGTTGTATGGTCAATGTGCCGAAAGTAGGGGTTAGTATTACTTGCGGAGTTGTTGAACTAATCAACGAAATGTCATAAAGTAACTCAATCGTGTCATCTGATTGATTTACTGGTGATATTGGTGCTGTATCTGTTGGTAATAGAGTTAAAGTTATGTTACCGGTTATGGGAGATGACACTTTGATACTCCCGTTTGCTATATTTGCTGTTATGACTGCTGATCCATTATATGCTCTCTTAAACTCTGCCTGAATGTCATATCCAGTTAAGTCTAAGGCGATACCATAAGTATCCAGGACAGATATATTACAGATAAAGGTGCTATCTTGCATTATATTAAAGTCAGTTTCTTGTGGTAAGGCATTGATGATAGTTGCCATTATTGTGATTCCTCTGTTGTCATAGTTGTATTTATATTTTTAATCAATCTATCGTTTGTTTGCTTTAGACTTATCTTTGCGTATTCTATTGTTTCTTCTACTGTTAGTCCTTTTTCATAATATCTCTTAATCATACCCCAGAGTTGAATCTCTCTCATTGGCTGATACATCGAGATTGCTCTCTGTGAATCTTCTCTGAGTAAATCGAATAAAGAATAAGATTCTATATATTTGGTTTTACATTCTGATATAGTCGGCGACAGTGCTTTGAATATTCTGAGTTGTTCGTCGAAGCTAAAGTTATTGTGTGCCATCTTATTCTATCCTGAAGAGCATACCGAATCTACTTGTTTCTGCTTTGTGTTTTGCTGCCAATTCCCGACGGCGATCCATCTCTTTTCGCATTTCTCTGTCCGTCATTGGTTCTTCTGTGTCAAGAGTAAATCCCAATAAGTCTAATAGTGGTTCCATATCTACTATATTGAGTTTGGTAAGCATCTTATCTATCTTATCTATTTGATCAACTGACAAGTCTGTGTGTTTTCCACCATCTTTTAATGGCAGTGGCCACATAAGTATTTCGTCAAGTGCTTCGTCGTCTAACTTATTCCATCTTGTTATTTTACCGAGACTTTTTTGTTCTACTTGTATCTCTTTTAGTGCTGCTTGTAGATTCTTGATTGTGTTTCTTTCGTCGTCTGTGAATACCACATAAGTTACTTTGTTTTTACTTATCTTTGAATACACTCCTGTAAATCCACCTGTTTGATATAGTCGCATTGTATTTCTCCTGTATAAGTATTTATCCATACCGGAGAAAAAGGGCTATTTGGGCTGTTTTTGAGCCCGTTTTTTCTTTGCGATTGTTTTCTTCACTGACGCTGCTATCTTCTGATTGTGTTCTTTAGTTCTCTTCTTACCAGACATTGCTTTTGAAATAGCATCTTTGTGCTTTTGTGTTCTTTCGTATATACCTGACCCTATTTTTCTTGTTGTTGTTGTCATTATTTGTTTGCCTTGATAAATGAATCTATGCCTGCTTTGTTTTTTATGTCGAACCAGATAATACCTTTCTTGTCACAATAGTCTGCGTAAGAGGTTTTTGACGAGCTGGTTATCTTCTTATTTGGTTCCATAAACACCATTGCGACAATAAGACCGGGGTTCTGTTTGACAACTGCTGTTATTTTTGTTCTGTCTGAACTTAACCATCTACCTTTTGTCTCAATAAAGCAATTGTTAGAAACTTTCCAATCTGGTGTGTATTGATGTTGAATAGTATAAGCATATCTATCCAGTTCATATCCCATCAGTGACTGTCCGTATGTCTTATGAAACTGTGCTTCGAACTTTGACTTGAATTTCATTCTATACTTTTACTCCGTTTCGAATAGTTCGTCGAACACTGTTTCGCCTTTAATACATGCGTTGATTCGTTTTTCACTTATTTCACAATACTTTGCGTCAAGTTCTATGCCAGTATAATCATAACCAGCTTTTACCGCTGCACATCCTGTTGATCCTGAGCCGGAAAATGGGTCGAGAACTTTACCACCTTTTGGTGTTACCAGTCTGATTAAGTAATCCATCAACTTGATTGGCTTGACCGTTGGGTGGTTGTTACCTTTAAATTCCTGAGGGTCTCGTTTGTGTAACACCTGAACACCGTTAGAGCCGTTTTCAGTTCCGCCTTCTTCTCTTCTGAACTTTAAGGACGAGTATGATGCTCCGTTTTCTCCATACGGTTCTCCCGAAGATCCAGTTGGAATCTTTTCAGTATCAAAACCCAAGTGCCGTTCCTTGCGATTTACCTTCGGGCAATAGAAGTACTTCTGATACGGTTCCTGTATCTCGCCAATTACATTTGATGGGAATCTACCTTTGTTGGATGGTTCATACATTTCTCCTGGTTCGTTCTTTATTGGTTCTGAACCAAAGGTAAGTCTATTGGCACCATTCGCTCCACCTGATGGTTTCTTCCGAGTTTGACTCATCGTTTCGTAAATCTCTTTACCACCATCTTTGTCATACATCTTAGTGTATTGACTCAATAGTTCGCAGTTCTCAGTATGTTCTTTTTCATCTTCGGCATCTTCAAACGGTATCCTTGTGTCGTCGATGTTGATTGCACCTGTGCCGTATTCAAGGCAGTTCTTAGCGATAGTTTGCTTTAGTGGTTTTCGAGCCATAACTATGGGTTCGTGTGCTGGTTTGAGTTGTGTCCCCCAGCCTGACCATTGTTTTGCTTCTGGAGAAGTGCATACAGTTTGCTTTCCTGAATAACTTGATTCGCCACCTTCAGGAGCACGAGTATCTCCTTCTTTTTTGCCTATAGATGAAGGAACAGTTTTTTCTACTCCAATCTTCTTTTGTATTTGCCGACCAACATCCTGCGACTTGGGGAACCCACTTGAGTAGATCCACATTATTTGGTCTCTTACCTCGAAACCTGCATCTTCAATAGATGTTGCTAATCTGTGATAAGTTCGTGCTGCACTAAATGCCAATAAATGCCCGCCAGGTTTGAGAACGCGAAGACATTCCTTGTATGTCTCCACTAAACCAGTATGTTCGTCCCACCCCTTACCGAGGAAACTTATTCCGTAGGGCGGATCTGTAACGATCGAATCAAAGTGATTGTCAGGATAAGTTTTTAACACCTCCAGATTGTCGCCGTTGATAATCTTATACATTATTTCTCCTGAACTTTTCTCTTACCCAACTCATATTCAATATCTTCGATAGTAGAGTGATCAATCAACATTATTTTCTCTCTCTCTATTATTTTCTCTCTATCTTTCTTTTTAAGTAGTAGGTGTTGCTCTAACTCTTCAGTTGATATGTCTTTTAGTGTAAGCATTTTATTTCTCCTTTATATGTCATTCTACTGTTACTCCATCTTTAATCAATAACTGTTGTAGTTCTGTTAGTTGTGATCCTACTGCTTCACATTCTTGGTCGCTGTATGCTGAGAAATACCCAGTTGTAGATCCTGGGATATTGGCTTCATAAGGGATTTTGGGATTACTATTGGCTTGGGACACTGAACTGCGACCGGTATTGGCGTCGAACACCCGAACATACTTAATAGCGGGGTGAGACAGATAATAGTCAGAAGCATTCTTTGCGATTGTTTCTTCATTTTTTGCTGATTGTATGGCATTGTCTTGTATCTCCTTGTTTTTTGCGGTGACGATTGCTTGTTGTTGTTGGCCGACCAGTTTTGTCTTATCGACGAAGGTATTAAATCGTTTTGCTTCATACTGGTAACCTTCGTATGCTGACCCGGCACATAGAGACAAGATAAGCACCAATAGTAAGACTGCTTCGACAAGTTTTATTTCTGATCCCATTATTTGAAATACTCCTTTTCCCCTGAATAATGAATCCATAACACCCTTGATTGTGGAGTAGGATTCCCTAGTA
>Ga0307376_10005103_pt1 | contig 11888 bp, 11 predicted proteins | sample TR2MG_FD_202536 | JGI IMG/M metagenome (GOLD analysis project Ga0307376, IMG submission 202536) | Soil microbial communities from Risofladan, Vaasa, Finland - TR-2 | ecosystem: Environmental > Terrestrial > Soil > Coastal area > Acid sulfate soil | place: Finland: Risofladan, Vaasa | collected... | reverse complement strand
GAATCCGGTCAAATCCTTATAATGCGTGGCTTGTTCATTCCCTGATAGCTCAGTTGGTAGAGCGACGGACTGTTAATCCGCAGGTCCCTGGTTCGAGTCCAGGTCGGGGAGCCAGATAGATAAAGGCTCGGAAGGTTTCAATACTTTCCGAGCCTTTTGCTTTTGTGTAATTCCTGTGTAATTGCGCCAGCAGTTACGCGGAACTCTTTCTGTAGCGCTCCGCCAGCTTGTCCATTGCGCTTTCGATATGCGTGCCGTTCTGGTGGCTGTAGCGTTCCACCATGCTCAGGTTCTTGTGGCCTGAAATCCGTTTCACTGTTGGCAAGTCCACCCCCGCCTGCACCAGATGCGTGATCGCCGTATGGCGTAGGGTGTGCCGCACAACCTGCTTGGCATCCAGCCCGGCATTCGTCACCACGCGCCGGAACGGCTTGTCCAGATTGACCGTGTGCCCTTCCTTCGCGCCGGGCGACGGGAACAGCCAAGGTGTGCCCGGTTGCAACGCCTTCACGTATTCGGCCAGGAAATCGGCAAGGTGCGCGGTGATGGGCTGTTCCCGTGCGCCTGCCTTGGCTTTTGGAATGAAGATCGTGCGCCGCTCCAGGTCGATGTGCTCGCGGCTAATGCCGAAAATCTCGCTGCGGCGCATGGAGGTTTCCAGGCCGATGAGGATGAACGGGTATATCTGGATATTCTGGTCTTCCTGGGCGGCTTTCAGCAGCCGCTCGATCTGATCTATCGTCAAATAGGTAATCCGCCCGCTGCTCTCCTTCAAGCGCTTGATGGCTGCGGGGCGGTGATCCAGCCAAGTCCATTCCACGGCCTTGGTGAACAGGTGCGACAGCGCCGCCAGCTCGCGGTTGATAGTGCCCGGCTTGGTCTTACCTTCTTTATAGAGAGGCTGGCCGTCCTTGGTGACGTTGTGCTGGGCATCCTCGACCAGGCGCTGCTTCTTGTAGCGCTCCACGTCGAAGGTGCTGATTTTCGATAACGGCAAAGTGCCGAAGAACGGCACGAGGTGCATGTTCAGCCGGTAGCGCTTCATCTTGAGGTCTTTGCCGCCTTCCTGCTCCAGCTTGTCCAGATATTTTTCTGCGGCATCGGCAAAGCCCAGCGCGATCTTGCGCCCCTTGGGCAGATTGAGCCGCCCGGCCTTGGCATCCTGCCGCGCCTTCTCGATGAATTCTTCCGCCTGGGTGCGCGTGGTGCCGTCCGATTCGCGTCCAATCACGCGGTGGATGCGCTGGCCGTCCACCATGACGTTGACGGTAAACACGCCATCGTTATTGGCAAGGCGCTCAAAGGTGATGCCGTGCTCGTTGACCTTCTCGCCGGTCGCAAGTTTGCGCATGGCGGGACGGGTGAGCTTGGAGAAAGTTTTAGCCATGTTTCACCCCAATTTGTTCAATAGCTTTATCAATCATGCCTTGCGTGACTTTCCAGTCGGGCAGGTCTGAGAAATCCGCCTTTCCCTCTGCGATGTTTTTGATGGTCTGGAAGTTCACGCGCAGATACTTTCGCACCATGCCTGACTGCACCATGCGGCTCAACCACTGCTCCTGCGGCAGGTCGCGGCTGACGTAAAGCAGTTCGCCGAGTGTAATCTGATACCAGAACAACACTTCATTCAATGCTTTTGCAAGGCGTTCTTCATCATACGACAGCAGCAGTGGCGCATATTCCAGCATATTGAGGAAGCGGTTGTGCTCTTCCAAATCCCAGCAGGCTTCGGCCACATCATAGGCGGCCGGCAATTTTTTCCCGGTATCCCGCTTGCTCTCCCAATTTGGAATAACGGTTTCGGCGCGTGTCACATTTTCCACGGCCCATTCAATCAGGCTGGATAAGGTTCGGCGCTGCTGTTTGGCCAGCAGTTCGGCAGCCAGCCGTAACTTGGGATCAAGCCGCACGGTCACTGTTTCCGAGCGCGATAGTTTGCTGCCCCCGGCTTTGCGTTTTTCCTGTTCAGTCATTTTCGTATCCTCCACGTCAAAGATTCCAATTTGTTCTAGTTAATTCTAGTCTCACATGTGTTCTATTGCAACACATATTTATATGAGTTATTCTTGTGCTGTCTTTCAACACATACAAAGGTGGCGCAATGACTGATCTTATCCAACGCAAAGAAGTAACGCTGTTCCCCGATGGCCGGATGGACACCAAGAACGCATCCACCTACACCGGGCTTTCCGAAAAAACGCTGGCCATGATGCGCTGCAACGGCAACGGGCCGAAGTTCGTCAAACGGGGCCGGATTTTTTATTTCCGGGAGGATGTAGACACCTGGCTCAATGCTGGCGGACGTTGCACCAGCACAGCGCAAGCACAACAAAGCGCGGCATAAGAGCGCCGCCGCGCATGACGCTGGAGCCCAACCTTCAACAGGCGCAAGCCTTCCTGGCTTTGCTGGCCGAGGATGAATCCATCACCTTTCAAACCTTCGACGATGGCGCAACCAAAAATCCCCGGCTTGCGCGCATCCTGCACGGAACACTGGAAGAACACGGCGCGACCCTTGCCAGCCTCAACGCGCAGGGAGCCGGTATATTCGTCATGGTCAACCGTGGCGATGGGCTGGGGCGCAAGTCAGGAAACGTCACGGGAATTCGGGCGCTATTCGTCGATCTGGACGGCGCGCCGCTGGAGCCGGTGCTGGTCTGCGGCCTTGATCCCCATATCGTCATTGAATCCAGCCCGGCGCGCTATCACGCCTACTGGCTGGCGGACGACTGCCAGCTTGACCGTTTCACCCCGCTGCAAGCCGCCATCGCCGCCAAGTTCAACGGCGACCGGGTGGTCAAGGATTTACCCCGCGTCATGCGCCTGCTGGGCTTCTGGCACCAGAAGGGCGAACCGTTCCAGACCCACATCATCAATCAAAACCCTGTCGCGCCTTATGCCGTCGAGAAGATCGTCAGCGCGTTGCAGCTCGACCTTTCGCCTGCCGCCCCCGCCGCTACCAAACCGACTTCCACTGATGGGCCAATTCCAGAAGGGGCGCGCAACAGCACGCTGGCAAGCCTGGCTGGCAGCATGAGGCGCAAGGGCATGAGCTTTGAGTCCATCCATGCCGCACTATTGCTGGAGAACACCGCGCGCTGCGCCCCGCCGCTGCCGGAAAGCGACGTGCGCAACATTGCCCAATCGGTCAGCCGCTACGCGCCGGATGAAGCCGCAAGCCAGCCAACATATTCACGCAAGGAATTGGCGGCGATGATCGAGGCGACCGAAGATTTTGACGAGCTGACCGGGCGCATTGCCGGGCTGGCAAGCCAGGGCGATTTGCGAGAAACCGAACGGGATGCCTTGCGCAAAGCCATTGCCAAAAAGGCCAACGTGTCTGTGGCCAGCCTCAAAGTGGATGCAAAAACTTGCCAGCACGTCAGCGCCACCCGCGACCGCGACCACCTTTCGGCTGCGCGGCAGGTAATCGCCGCTTTCGGCGATGGCAACCTGATCCACGCCCAAAGCTTTCTGTGGCGCTGGGACGGTTCCGGCGTGTGGCGCAAGCAAGACGACCGGGAAACCAAACAGAAAATCCACGCCGTCAGCGCCAATGCCGAGTTGACCGCAACCGTGGTGGGCTCGATTCTCGACCTGACAAAAACCGAGGCAAACCGCGCCAGCCACAAATTCGACACGGAGGCGCGCACCATCAACTGCGCCAACGGCGAACTGGAGCTGGATGAAAACGGCCAGTGGCGCCTGCTGCCCCACGACCGGGAGCATTACCACACCGCCATGCTGCCGGTGGCCTATGACCCCGCCGCGACCGCGCCGCGCTTTGGCCTGTTTCTGGAGGAAATTTTCCAGGGCGACCCCGACATCGCGGACAAAGGGCAAATCGTGCTGGAGGCAATGGGCTATACGCTCATCCCGGATTGCTTTCTGGAAAAGTTTTTCATGCTGATCGGCGCTGGCGCCAATGGCAAATCCGTGCTGCTGCGCGTGTTGGCCGCGCTGGTAGGCCGGGAACACGTAACCGCCGTGCAGCCCAGCCAATTTGAAAACCGCTTCCAGCGCGCCCACCTGCACGGCAAGCTAGCCAACATCATCACCGAAATTGCCGAGGGCGCAGAAATCGCGGATGCCCAACTCAAATCCCTGGTGTCCGGCGAAACCACCACGGCGGAACACAAGCACCGCGACCCGTTCGACTTCACGCCTTACGCCAAGCACTGGTTCGGCACCAACCACCTGCCGCACACCCGCGACTTCTCCGACGCCCTGTTCCGCCGCGCCATCGTGCTGGCCTTCAACAACAAATTCGACGGCGAGCGCCGGGACGTGCGCCTGGCGGAAAAGCTGCTGCAGGAGCTGCCCGGCATCCTCAACCTCGCCTTGGAAGGGCTGAAACGGCTGAAACGGGGTCACCAGTTCACGGCCAGCAACAGCGCCGAGGAAATCACCCGTCTATGGCGGCAGGAAGCCGACCAGGTGGCCCAATTCGTGGATGACGCCTGCGAAACCGGCACGGACTGCCGCGCCACCTCCGCCGAGCTATACACCCGCTATCAGGCCTGGGCGATGGATGCCGGCGTGCGGCGGCAACTCAACCGCAACAACTTCACCGGGCGTCTGAAACGGCTGGGCTATGAGCCTGATCGTGGGACGGGCGGGATGCGGATGATTGCGGGGGTGAAACCGAAGCTGGCTGTAGGTGGGTATGGGTATGGCGCGGTGAAGGGGTAAATGTCCGCCGCCTGCCAGGGCAGGAATCGACGGAGTGACGCAAGTGACGCGGTTTTCTACATTTCCCCAACTTATCGCGTAGCGGCCTGTTCGTTGGTGGCTCGCCTGGTGAGCCGGTGCATAGGGGACAATGTGGGCGATGGCGTCACTTGTGTCACTAAAAGAAGCTAAGGCGGGGTGTTCAGTGCAACATTACATATGTTACATTACCTACCAGTTACGTATTAGGAGAATATCCCGTGAGCATTGGCAATAGTGGTCGCATCGTTATTGAAGTTGAGCCCAATCTAAAGCGCGAGCTTTACGCAGCGCTTTCCATAGATGGAAAAACTCTTAAGGATTGGTTTATTTCGCAGGCGGCATCATTTGTCGAGAGCAGACAGCTGCCGCTTCAATTTGAAGAGAAAAGATTGCGCAGCGACAAGTGAATGACAATTTCCAAATCACTTGGATATAAGCGAGAATGGACCTATGGTAAATGAGTGCAATCAAGAAATTGGCCTGGAATCAGCTCATGAGTTTAGTGAGCAAAATCTTATTGGGAAGGTTTTCCAATCACGGCCACTTGAACGTCAAGCTGGCAAATATGGCAAGCCAACAGAAAAAAAAGTTGTGAAGGAGGTGCGTATTGCCAAGAAGAAGGTTTATTCCCTGTTATCCATGTTTACCGGTATCGGAGGTTTGGACATGGGGTTCGAGGGCGGCTTTGAATACAAGTCAAGAAAATACAGACCACACCCATACAAAACGATAGCTGCTTTTGAAAAAGACGCGAAATGCGTAGAAACAATTAGAAAAAATCTCGGGATTCCAGTTCATCAGGTCGAGTTGAGCGAGGAAATAGTAGCCACATTGCCGACAGCAGAAGTTCTGATTGGCGGCTTCCCATGTCAGGAATTTAGTTCTTGCGGCCCTAAGCGAGGATTAAACTCGGAACGGGGCCAGTTATACAAAGTCCTGGTGAAATACATGGCGCAAAATAAGCCACTAGTTGTTTGCGCAGAGAATGTTCCGAATTTAGCAAGGATGCAATCTGGTGCAGTTCTTGAAACGATCACAAATGATTTTGCGTCCCAAGGGTATAAAGTTCAGGTTTGGAATTTGTATGCCCCAGATTTTGGCGTCCCCCAAAACCGCCGCCGCCTATTTTTTGTATGCACTCGCGAAGATTTGCCAGGTGAACCCAGTGCGCCAGTTCCAGAATATTTTGGAAGGCCGATGACAACGAAATGGGCGATCTCCGACTTAGAAGATATTGCGGACGAAACTGTACCAAATCAAAGTCAGTATTTCAAAGCATCGAGAGCGAAGCGTGGCAATGGTCAAGGTGACGAGAAATGCAAAGCCCACGAGCCATCTTACACTATCAGAGCTAACGCAAAATCAAGAGTTCAGTTCCATTATTCCCTAGAAAGAAGGTTGACCGTAAGGGAGTGCGCGCGACTTCAGACTTTTCCGGATACCTATGTGTTTCCCCATTCCGCAACGTCAAACATAATGCAAATCGGAAATGCAGTGCCGCCTGTTTTGGCTCATGCTGTAGCGGCTTCAATTACGGAGTTCTTGGAAACCCTTTAAGAAAATTCGATAAATAATGAACGAAGAACAGCGAAAGAAAGTCTTTGAGTATGTCTACCAGAAGGCCGATGAGGCAGAATTCCTTGGGATGGATTCTGCCAGTTCTAACGTCTTCCAGAGCTCGTTGGAAAATGACCAGCATCTTCAAGAAATCGCTGGTGAGCAGCTCGAAAGAAAATATATAAAGGACACGGTTCTAAATAGGTATAGCAAGGATAGGCGGTATATAGAACTTGATGATGTACTTGCGGTTATCAACGACATAACGAAAGAGCACATTGTCGAAAATAACCCAGACTTCAATAATGATGTATTTCATATTTCGTACAACGGACATTCCATTGTTTGCACAAGCACTAGCATTGATCAATGGCAAACTGCAATCAAGAGATTTGGAAAAGCGAGCGATGATCCGCGCTTAGTATTTCTAACGTGCAAAGGAGTAGAAAAGGACCTCTCCGAGCTCTCGAGCGCCAAGGAAGTATTGCAGTCCTACGGAATCTCATCTGTATTTGTAAAACCCAACCAGTCGCCTATTTCTATTGCCAGCCTCATTCCCGAAGTTGCCATCTCAAAAGAAAATCAAATAACTGAATTCAATTCCATAGCTTCGGCACTCAAAGACGGCTTAGAAAAGGCTGGCATCCGTTTAGGTTATGACCTGACAATACGTTTCATTTGTGCGCTGCTATCAAAACGATTTTGCATACTTACTGGCCTTTCCGGCTCGGGCAAGACCAAGCTTGCCCACGCCTTCGCCGCCTGGATTGCGGAGACCGAAGACCAGTACCGTCTCGTTGCAGTAGGCGCGGACTGGACCACGAACGAAAATGTGGTCGGTTATCAGGACGCGCTGCAAACTGGCATTTACCGCAAGCCCTCAAATGGCGCGCTGGACGTGATCCTGCGTGCGGAGAGCGACCCGGCGCGCCCCTACTTCCTGATCTTGGACGAAATGAATCTTTCCCACGTGGAGCGTTATTTCGCTGATATTTTGTCCGCCGTAGAGTCGGGCGAAAAAATTGCGCTGCATTCTGCGGCGGAGAGCCTGAAAGCCTACGAAGACGACCCTTTGCCGGTGCCGCCCAAACTACGCCTGCCGGACAACCTGTTTATCGTCGGCACGGTGAACGTGGACGAAACCACTTACATGTTTTCGCCCAAGGTGCTGGACCGCGCCAACGTGATCGAATTCCGCGCCACCTCCGATGACATCGCCGCCTTTCTCGACGCGCCGTCAAAGGTGGATATGAAGGTGCTGGCCCACAAGGGCGCGGCTTTCGGCCCGGCCTTTGTGGCGGAATCCAGTGCGGACGCGCAATTGGACGGCGCTACAGCCGCAAACCTCAAGGCGCGACTAACAGAGATTTTTGGCGCGCTTGCCCAGATTGGCGCGGAATTTGGTTACCGCACTGCGTATGAAATTACTCGATTCACCCATTTTCACGCCAAGCTGTCTGGCGAAGGCTGGCAGTTCACAGATGCGCTGGACGCCCAGGTGCTGCAAAAGCTGCTGCCCAAGCTGCACGGCTCGGAACGCAGGCTGGGGCCGGTGCTGAAAGCGCTGGAAGCGTTTTGCGAAACGCACCAGTGCGCTGCCAGCCTGAAAAAAATCCGCCGCATGCAGGACCGCTTGAAAGACGGCTTCACCAGCTTCGCCGAGGCATAAGTGGCCGAGACGCTGGAGTTTCTGTGCGAGCGCGGTAACCCTGTCGCAAGCCTGGAACTTTACCCGCCTGACAACCCGGCCAACGCGCTGCTGCGGCTGGAAGATGCAGAAGCGCGGGAGGCCGGGGAAGAGCCGGTGCAACTCATGGAAGGGCTGCGCTACGAATACGCGTTTGTCTGTCCCGGCGCTGAAAACCTGCGGCTGGAAGAAGAATTCGGCAAGGGCGCGGTCGAGCCAAGCAGCAACCCCCGGCTGGCGCACTGCGGCAGCATCGCCACCGGCCTGAATACCGGGCGGCTGGCTCTGGTGGTGCGCGATGCAACAGGGGAAATTGTCGGGCGCGCTGCGCTTGAGGTGCGCTCTCGCAAGGTCACTTATCGCGACGATTACCGGCGTATGCTGGAAGACATCACCGAGCAATCCGTGGCCCTGCTCATGGAACTGCGCGCCCCCACGGCCATGCGCGTGGCACCCGAACCAGGCCGGACGCCGGACACACTGCACCAGCGCTTTGCCTTTTTGCGCGGACTGCTTGGCTCGCGCCAGTTTCGGGATGCGTTGCACCGCATTACTACCCACCCCCACCGGCGCTGGGAGCCGGAAGAAACCGTCCACGATATGCGGCGAGGCTTCAAGCCAGACGCCAGAACACTGCGCCAGCTTGCCCGTGCGTCCAAACGGGTGCCACTCCCGCCCGGCCACCCGCTGGCAAAGATCATTCCTTCTCTGCCCGAGCGCATTTCGCTCCACCGCAACGCCCAGACCGAGGACACGCCGGAAAACCGTTTCGTTAGATTCGCGCTACAAACCTTTTCCGGCTTCCTGAACCGGATGCGCCTCAAGCTGGAGGAAATCGGCAGCGCCGCCGATGCCCGGCTAAAAACGGAAATCGCCGCGCTGGAAAACCAGCTCGAAACGGCCTTGGCGGCAGACGTGTTCCGCAGCGTTTCCGACCCGGACATGCTGCCGCTGGGGAGCCCGGTATTGCAGCGCAAGGAAGGCTACCGCGAGGTTTATCAGGCGTGGCTCAAGTTCGACATGGCGGCGCGCCTGGTATGGCACGGCGGCGATGACGTGTACGGTGCAGGCCAGCGCGACATCGCCACGCTGTACGAATATTGGGTTTTCTTCAAGCTGCTGGACATCGTTTCGGCAGTATTCAAGCTGGAAAAACCTGCCGCGCAGGCGCTGATTGGGCCAACCGATGACGGCTTCGGCCTCAAACTCAAATCCGGCGAGCAATTGGCGTTCGATGGCGTAACTTTTGGCGGCGCTCGTCCGCTGCGAGTGCGTTTCAGCTACAACCGCAGCTTTTCTCACAATGCCGCGCCGGATCGGGTTGGATCGTGGACCGAGCGCATGCGCCCGGATTACTCCTTGAGCCTATGGCCGGCAGAGTTCTCCGAAGAAGAAGCGGAATCTCAGGAAATCATGGCGCATGTGCATTTCGACGCCAAATACCGCATCGACAACGTGGAGCAGCTTTTTGGGCGCGAAGATGAAAGCCTGGATGCCGCTGGCGTGAATAGCGACTTGGCGGAAGAAAAGCAGGAGCAACGCGAAGGCCGTTACAAACGCGCCGATCTGCTGAAAATGCACGCCTACCGCGATGCCATCCGCCGCACCCAAGGCGCTTATGTGCTCTACCCCGGCGATTCATCGCGCCAGTGGCAGGGCTACCATGAAATCTTGCCAGGGCTGGGCGCGTTTCCGCTCAAGCCCGGAAACGGCGCGCAGGAAGTGGAAAACTTCATCCGCGAAGTTGTCGCCCACGCTTGCAACCGTGCGACTGCGCGGGAGCGCCAGAGCTACCATACCTATCAGGCGCAGGAAGCGCCAGCGAGCTATGCGGTGTTGAGCAAGTTGCCGGAGTTTGATGGCGCTACCCGCAGGCGCGCGCCACCTCCTGCCGAAACGCATGTGCTGGTTGGCTGGTACAAGGACGAGGCGCATTTAAAATGGGTGCTGGCCCAGAAGCTATATAACTTCCGCATGGACACGAAAGCTGGCTCGCTGCGGCTCACGCCGGAGGTATCCGGCGCGCAGTATCTGTTGCTACACAGCTACAAGGGAAAAACCAATACCGGCCTTTTCCGTATCGCCAAAGAAGGGCCGCGCGTGCTGTCACGAGAAAAGTTGAAGGAAAAGGGCTACCCCGGCGAGCCATCCCAACCTTTCTATCTGGTCTATAACATTGTGCCAGCGCCCGGATTTGAAGGCTACGAATGGGACTACTCGAAACTGCCCGAGCGCCTGCAAAACCGCCAGTCCGCCGAGCCGCAAACGGTCACGCTCGATGAGCTGATGGCGACAGCCAAGGAAAACTTGCTGGCTGGTGCTCAGTCACGGGGCTTGCAATAAACCCCGCAAGCCCCGCGCCATCGCTAATGCATGGTAGTCTGGCAAGTGCCTATGGCATCCCTTAATGCAAAATTGATGGTGGCTCGTCGCCTTCCTTCTTGGGCAGCAGGTGTGCAAACCGGCCTTCAACTTCCGTGAAATAGCGGAACTCGATTACCCCAATTGTCCGTTTCTTCTTGGAAATTCCCTTGGGCTTGATCTGCGGTTGTGCTGCCCACAACCCATGCCTCGTTTCCAGCGTAAGCGCGCACGTATCTATCGCGTAGGGCGATGCGCTTATGCTTCCGTACTTGTCGAGGATCGCATTCATTTGGCGCATTTTGTCTGGCCGAAGTGTCCATGCTTCCATGATCGCGAACACAAAATCAGCCTCCAATACCAACGCCGCTGACTGGATCGTCCGCGCAGACTGGTCTTTGCCTTCCTCGCTTCCAGTCTGAACCATCACCGGGATGACTTCCTTGGTGGTCAGGTTGCCGACGAATGCCATCGGCTGAAGCTTTTCGCCTGCCTCCAGAAACCCCCGCGCTTTGTCGATCAGCGTTTCGATGATGTCCATGTACGCTTGCGGTGGTGTGCTAATGGGTGCCTCGATCATTTTTTCCTCATATTTGCATACTTCATTCTCGACGAAGATGGGTGGGGGCACTTGACCGCTCAGTCACGGCGCTTGCAAAAAAGAACCGCAAGCCCCGCGCCTTCGCTACACCGTGGCAACCGGACAGAGCGCCGAAGGCATAACCCCGCCATCGGCTTGCCTCACTCGCCACGTTGGTTCCGCTCCGTTTCCGCCGCCGCTTCACCACTGCGCGCCTCGCGATAAACCCCGCCAGGCGCTTGCGGTTCGCAGGCGGCTAGCGCGGTGCCGGCTGAACGCACGGTGCTGTCTCGCCGTTGGGCAATGGTCTTGTCGGGCGGCAAAGTAACATAATGCCGAAATTATGCGCAATGGCCCAAAAGCCACTGTTCGGCTCGCGCCCGCATAATTTGCATTATGCTAAATTGCCGCCCGGTTATGATTCTTGATCCCCCGCCCACCCAGCGGGTCAGGCTACGCGGGGTCGCGCTACGCTGCTCCTTTCCCGCTCTCCTGCCCCGCCCCCATCCGCCCCTTGGGGCTCCCTCAAAACCGCCGGTCAATCCTTGAGCGTATCCCGTCGCCCCAAAGCCACCACAATGCGCCTCACCGCCGCCCGGTCGGCATCGGGCAGGGTTTGCCACAAGAGCGCCAGCTCGGCGGCTTCCGGGGTCATTCCTTGAGGCGGTGAGGCTGTTTCCGTTTGCTCCAGCAGCCAGGCAAGACTTTTGCCGAGCGCTTTGCATAGCCGCTCCAGCGCTTCCAGGCCGGGGTGAGACTTACCGCTTTCCAGCTTGGAAAGGCGGGTCTGTTCAAATTCGGCGCGCGTCGAAAGATCGCGCTGGGTAAGCCCCTGCGCTTCGCGTTCCGCCTTGATGCGTTTACCGAGGGATAGAAGATCGGTTGCCATTGCGGCATTGTATGCAGAATCGGCATAAACCTCTAGCTGGGCTTGCATCATGCCTATTCGGCATTTAACATATGCACTTCATGAATCAACAAGCCAGGAGG
>Ga0307376_10005102_pt1 | contig 11889 bp, 16 predicted proteins | sample TR2MG_FD_202536 | JGI IMG/M metagenome (GOLD analysis project Ga0307376, IMG submission 202536) | Soil microbial communities from Risofladan, Vaasa, Finland - TR-2 | ecosystem: Environmental > Terrestrial > Soil > Coastal area > Acid sulfate soil | place: Finland: Risofladan, Vaasa | collected... | reverse complement strand
CCATACTTTCTTTCTTGAGCAATGCCCAACATAGTTATCGCTCCTGAACCCGGTACTGCCATATTAATTTAATTTTCTTTTCAATTCTTCAACCTCGTTAGTCAGTTCCTTTATTGCCTCGATTAATACACCGACAATGTTCCCGTAAGCGACTGACTTGTATTCTTCACCCTCTATCACTACTTCAGGTAAAATCTTCTCTACCTCTTGTGCGATGACTCCTAAGCCACGTACTCCGTCTTTATCGAAGGTAACACCTCTAAGTGAATTAACCTTCTCTAAGGCGTTAGGAATAGTCTCTATGTTTGTTTTAAGTCTCTCGTCAGAGTACGCAGTAATGTTTCCTGTTGCAGTGAAGTTTCCTGTATAAGTACCTAACATAGAAACAGTAACCGCACCTGAATTTCCCCCACCTGTTAAACCATTACCTACTGCTACTGATGTAATATCCCCGGTATTTGTGGTATACCCTGCGCCATTAACAAGTTGGTTGTTGTTCGTTACGGCAGTTGCTCCATCTTCAATATCATCTAACTTCTTTTTATCGGCAGAAGTCATAACACCTGCAGCACCTGTTGAGGCTGCAGGAATAGTAGCGTTAGTTCCATCAGAACTATTAATTGTAACTGTAGTAGTGGCAGTAGTTGTTGTAAGGTTGGTGCTTACGTTGGGAGCAGCATTCGTTAGAGTAACTGTGCCCGTATTCCCACCCCCACTAAGACCTGTGCCTGCAATAACACCTGTGATGTCTCCTGCTGAGGTTAGATAACCTGCGTCATTAGTCCACTGTGAAATAGCACCACTCTTATTTGTAAATGTTTGAGTATTAGAAGCAGTTGTTGTACCTGTATTGGTAGTATACCCGGCTCCGTTAGTTAATTGGTTGTTATTGGTTACATTGGTAGCACCTACGGCAATACCGTTTAATTTAGACTTGTCAGCACCTGTCATAACACCCGCAACAGTTGTTGTGGCTGCAGGCAATATAGCATTTGTTCCGTCAGAACTAACGACAGTCAACGTTGTTGCAGCAGTAGTAGTGGAAAGGTTTGTGGTTACATTAGGGGCGGCATTGGTCAAGGTAACAGTTCCTGAAGTTCCACCTCCACTTAAACCCGTTCCTGCAGTTACTCCCGTAATATCACCCGGATTAGATGTAGCACTAATGGTCACACTCTTAGTTGCAGGGTCTGTCGCAAAACTTACATTAGTACCCGCTTTAAATATAGCCGTGTCATCATTGTTTTCCGCAACAAAGATTACACCGTCAAAATCAAGGTTTTTAAAGATTGTTTGAGCAGAACCTTTATCGCTATTTGTTATGGTAACAGTACCTGATGTTCCACCTCCACTAATACCTGCTCCTGCGGTTACACCCGTAATATCACCTACATTAGTAGTATATCCACTATCGTTTGTCCATTGAGATATATTCCCCGACTTGTTTGTAAATGTCTGAGTATTAGAAGCAGTTGTTGTACCTGTGTTAGTAGTGTATCCCGCACCATTAGTTAATTGGTTGTTATTCGTTACGTTGGTTGCTCCCGTAGCGATGCCATCTAATTTAGCCTTGTCCACACCTGTCATTACACCCGCAACAGAAGCCGTGGCTGCAGGAATAGTAGCATTTGTTCCGTCAGAACTATTAACTGTAACTGTAGTCGCAGCAGTAGTAGTGGAAAGGTTTGTACTTACGTTTGGTGCGGCATTCGTTAGGGTAACTGTACCTGACGTACCACCACCGCTTAAACCTGTGCCTGCAGTAACGCCTGTGATGTCTCCAACATTAGTAGTATATCCACTATCATTTGTCCATTGAGATATGTTGCCTGATTTGTTAGTGAATGTTTGAGTATTAGAAGCAGTTGTTGTACCTGTATTGGTAGTATACCCTGCACCATTAGTCAGTTGATTGTTGTTAGTTACGTTAGTTGCTCCCGCAGCGATGCCATCTAATTTAGCCCTGTCATCAACAGTCATAACACCTGCATCAGTATCATTTGCAGCAGCGATAATGGCATTAGTACCATCAGAACTTACAACTGTAACTGAATCTGCCGCATAGGTTGTAGACAAGTTTGTAGTTACGTTGGGAGCAGCATTGGTTAAGGTTACTGAACCACTTGTACCGCCTCCACTTAAACCTGTTCCCGCAACAACTGCAGTGATATCACCTTGAGGGATACTGAAACTTGTTGTTAAAGTACCACCGTCTTGTTGTGTTAGCGTAAGAGTTTTGGTTGATGTACCTGAATCACTAAATCCAGTTATCATATTATCATAGGCAGAATTAGATTCTGTTGAACCACCTCCACTCCAAGTAACTGCTCCACTAACAGTTAAAGCATTTGTACTGCCGTTAAATGTTAATCCTGCATCACTTGTTATTCCGCTTGTTGAATTCCAATACGCAACTCTTCCTGATGAACCACTACCTGTAACAGTACCAACATTAGTAGTGTACCCTGCAGGGTTGGTATCGTTGTAAGGAGTAAATCCTAAAGCGGTAGTGACATTGGTACTTGTTAGTGCTAAGGTTCCTCCTAAAGTAAGATTGCCTGAGCCTGTTACTGTACCTGATAAAGTGAGTCCACTAACAGTACCTGTACCTCCAACGGAAGTAACAGTACCTGTATTAGATGTTTTGTTATTGAATGTTTTCCAATCAGTAGATGAAAGATATCCATCTGTGGTATCTGATGATTGTGATATTCCAACAGTAACATTCCCTGAAGTTCCACCACCTGTTAAAGGAGCAGAAGCAGTAACACCTGTAATGTCACCGGGATTAATATTAGCCGTTATTGTTAGAGTATCGGTAGTCGCATTTGTGCTTAGTGTAATATTATTACCTGCTGCAAATGTCAATGTGTCGTTGTTTGTATCAGCAACAATTGTAGTCTGACCCGATACGGCTACATTTTTAAATATATTTTGTGAAGAACCTCTGTCTGAGTTGGTTAGTGTAACAGTACCTGCGGTAGTTACCGTGCCTCCTCCCGACATACCTGTTCCTGCAGCAACACCAATTGATGTAACTGTTCCTGTATTAGTGGTATACCCTGACGGGTTAGTTGAATTATAAGGAGTATATCCTAAAGCAGTTGTGACGTTTGTGCTTGTCAAAGCAAGTGTTCCGCCAAGGGTTAGGTTGCCCGAACTTGTTACAGTGCCTGACAGAGTCAGTCCACTGACAGTACCTGTTCCTCCTACAGAGGTTACGGTTCCAACTGTATCACTTTTTGTATTAAAGGTTGTCCAATCTGCAGCAGATAGATATCCATCCTGTGACCCGCTTGCTTGCTTGATTCCAATTGTTCCTGCTCCTGTAATAGTTCCACCTGTTAAAGGTAAAGAAGTAGCAACAGAAGTCACGGTCCCCGTATTTGAGGTCCATCCTGAGTTGTTATTAAAAATACTAAGAGGGATTGAAGACACCAACTGTCTGTTGTCTACTCCTCCGTTTTCGGCAATAATGTAATCAGTGCCAACTAAAGTGCCACCAATTCCCAATTCGCCTAAGTCTAAAGCGAGTGAGATAGTTCCTGAAGTGGTAACTGTGCCACCTCCCGATAAACCTGCTCCTGCAGAAACGCCTACAGATGTTACAGTACCGTTGCCTGTGCCCGCACCTATATCAGACCGAACCTGAGCACCTGTCCGATATTTCAACACGCCCCCATCCGATACAACAAATCTGTCGGTATCAGTTGCGGAATTTGATATTGAACTAATCAGTAAGGTTCCGTCAACAGTAGTTGAGTCTAAAATGGTTATTGACATCTATGATTTTTTTTAAATTAAGTTTCTTTTTATAAATATGGGAGAGTGTCTTTGAAGACACTCCCCCTATTTATAGTTTAATTATTACATTGATAGAATCATTACATTGATATCATTCACTGCAGGAGCAGTTCTAAAGTCCACCTGAACATTGTCGACATCTAAACGAACTACCGTTGCATAAACAGTTTCACCTGTCGTGTTATTGAAACACTGAACCATAACATTAATGTTATTCAAGTTGTGTTTAACAACATAAGAAACTGCTGCTCCATCACCAATACTGTCAACAAACTTAGTGTTCGCAATAATACTTGAAACAGAAGTCGCAAAGTTAGTAACCTGAGATGAGGTGATTGCAATTGCTTGTTTAGAAGCAGCAGACACTCTACCTTTTGCATCAGTCGTAATCTTCAAAGACTCGCTTGCGCTACCTAAGTTAGTTACCGCAGTACCTACGTTAGGAAGACTAACCGCACCTGCAGAAACACTAAGTCCACCCGCAGTTGGGAAGTTTGCAATACCTTGAACTGTTGCAGTTGCAACGTCAATGTTCTTGTTAATCTCAGTCCAATCTGCTGCAGTTGTTGGAGTATCTTGATTAGCAATAATTAAATCACCAACCTCTAATGTTGGACTCCAAAATCCTGCAGGTGAACCTGTACCTGCTTTTGTTACTGCGTATGTCCAACCTTGCTTAACACCTGCTGATGGTGCTGCAGTTGATGCATCGTATCCACCTTGGTAGATTAATGCTCCTGAACCTGCGAACGTTGTGTCTACATAGTTTTTAGTAGCAGCATCTTGTGCGGCAGTTGGGTCAGTAACATTAGTAAGTTTATTTGAGCCAATGCTTAAATTAGCAGTTGGCGCACCCCACATACTAAGAGTAAAGTCTCTTACAATTCTTTTACCTTGAGCAGTTCCGTTATCAAATAAGCCTACGATGTAGTCAGCACCGGGCTGAATAACTTGAGAACTTACGGAAAGTTCAGTAAGGTCAAGATTGAATGTTGCCTGGTCTGTAGCAGACATCACAGTATCAATTCCTAATCCACCTGTAAGTTTTAATGTGTTACCATTCGTAATTGATTGAGCAGCACCCGTGTCTCCTGAAACAGTAAATGAACTCATAGTACCCGGAGCAACACCTGCAACTACTGCAGTAACGTGACCTTGAGCATTAGTAGTAATAGATGAAGGGTAAGCGAATGTACCTGCAGTACCGTTATCATCGTGATTGATAGTAATGATATCTGTAGCACTTGCAACACCTGACAATCCCGTTCCACCTGAAATTTTAAGAGTGTTTCCGTTAGTGATTGTTTGAGCAGAACCTGAATCAGAACCAACTGTAAATGAAGACATAGTTCCTGAAGCACCATTGGCAGCAGCAGTAATACGTCCTTGAGCATCAACTGTAATGTTTGCTGAGGTGTAAGCACCTGCAGTAACCGCAGTGTTGTCCAAGTTTACAGTAACAGTATGAACCGTTCCAACAGTTGCGATAGCACTGCTAAGACCTATTCCACCTGCAATGTCGATAGTGTCTCTACTTGCGATATCGGCAGCAGTTCCGGCATCGGCTTCTAATTCGAATCCATCGTATCCTGCAGGAACAGTAGCCCAAGTATTATCACCACGTAAGTAAGTAGAAGAACTTGCAGTTCCTGAAGCACTCAAACTATAGGTCAAGTTTCCTGAACTTGTAACAGTTCCTGAACCTGAAATAAACGTTGAGTCAGCAGTTCCTACACTTGTTACTGTACCTAAATTAGCCGTGAATGGCAACGTAGAAACTAATGCTTTTTTGGCATTGCTATCTGTAGTGTCACTAATAAGAATATAATCCCCCGGAGCAATATCGCCTACCAATGCACTTGCCGAAAGAATAATGTTATCAGAACCTAAGTAATCAGGAGAAACAGTTGCCGTTTGACCTACTGTGCTAACAGTGATACCGGCTCCTCCTGAAACAGTAGTAATACCAACACCTGATGCTGCCAAGGTTGTCCAAGCAGAACCATTGAAGTACTTCAACGCATTCGTGGATGTGTTGTAGTAGATTTGCCCTGCCCCAAGCCCTGTTGGGTCAGTCGCTAAGTTTTGAACTAATACGTTTTGGATTTCTCCACCCGTAATGTCAATACTGTCTAAAAATTTAATAGCCATAATTGTTTGTTTTTGTTTTTGTTTTTGTTTTTAATTAATAAAAGCCTTGCCGGAGAACGCCCCATTAAAGGTTATCGTTAGTTCGTTTACATTTATGTATTGTACGTTCCCGAATACATTGGTTCCTGCAGAATCAACAACAGAAACAGAAGGGTACTTGTCAAGATTGTGTACAACATTCCATATTAAAGAAGGTGTTGGTTGGTTGTAGACAAAATTCTTGTCACCACCGCCACCGCCTGAAGTATTTCCAAGTAATGAAATAAAATAATCCTGTCCATCCACCAATTCTCCCGAAGAGTTGATAAGTGTTAGCCCAATGTCGTAGAAATTTGGTTCAAGCACGTCTTTAGTGGATGAATCCCAATCAAAAATTGCCCAATCTGAAGGATTTGCTGCGTTACTAATTAAAATTTGCCTCCCAACAAGAGGGGCAGTGTAGAATGTTTCGACCAATTTGTTTGGTTTAGCATATTTGCTTATCATCCAACTTGATATACTTGAAAACAAAACACTATTCCCTAACTCAGTTGAGAAAGAAATCGTTTCGTTTAGTCTTGTGTCGCCTAAACCTACATTTTGATATGTATACCTTAGTGCCTGTGACTCAATAATGCCTTTTGTGTTAAAAAAAGCAGCAACGCCATCAGCGGTAAAGTTTTTTGTCTTTTTATTATCCTGACTGTCCGTACCAATCCATTTATCGGAACCGACAATGTTAGAGTCAATAGGATATGTGCTGATTCTCGCCATCTATACTGTCTTTTTTTACGTTGCCTTATTGCTCACAAAGATAAACTTTTTAATTTACATTTTTTTTCACCGCACTTCCAAAGAAGTATCCGAAAATAGACAAGACAACACCCTCACATATACCTATTAGGTGTATCCAAACCTCCTTATTCTCGGTTGGAACCTCAAGAAAAACTATAGCATAGATAATAAACACAAAAGCACCTAAGCCGATTACTCCTGTTAGGTTAAACATAAAGTCAAACCTACCTGTTTGTGCTATACCGACCTCTCTTTTACGTGCTGAATCTCTATCTGCTACCTCTAATTGGTACAGTTCCTTGATTTGATTGTGCGCTTCTGTCTTTTCTTCAGGAGTAAGAACGGGGTCTTTCTCTATTAGTTTCCCAATAGCACCCAATAGTCCCGCATCAGGAAGCAGGTCTCCTGCTACCTCTAATATTTTAGGAGACTTTTCCTTTAACCAAATACCTAATTTGGTTTCTTTAAACTTCTTCTTTGGGGGTTTTGTGTTTTCCATCGCTTATCCATTTATATTCTGATGTGGCATCAAAACTCGGACAAGCCTTATTAGCAAAATCACGATGTCCATAAATTTTTATGTCCTTGTATTTGTTCTTATAGGACATTAATAATTTTTTGAGACTTTCTTTTTGAGCAGTAGTCCTTGTGTCTTTTGCCTTTGTATATTCTTTGTTCATACCACCAGCGTAACAAACACCAATGCTATTACGGTTGTGCCCAATAGTGTGAGCACCAATTCTTTCAAGGGGTCTTCCTTCGTGAACACTTCCGTCAAGGTATATTACAAAGTGATATCCAATATCACTCCACCCTCTTCTTATGTGCCACTGACGAATCGTGTCAACACTTATCTCTTGACCCTCACGAGTTGCAGAACAATGGACGATAATTTCATTTATCTTCCTCATTCTTTTTATTTATCTTAATCCACTTGTCAACTGTGTATCCAATAGAGACTACAAGTAAAACAACTTTTAAAATCATATCAATGTCAGAAAGAGACAAAGCAAATGTTGTAGCGTTTAAAAAAAACAGTTTGATATCTCCCGCCATTGTTTTCATCTCCTTAGAAGGTTACCAAATTGCTACAAGATTCGTTGCCGTTGTTCCGGTTGCCCAAACTCTCGACACAACAATAGGAAGATAACTTCCAAGAGGTACTTTGTGAAAGACTACAACATCCCCACCAATTGTGGTTACTTTAACGTCTTCATTGTTTCCTGTACCGCCAACGTAAATAACGCATCCCTCATTTGCCGTATCATTGGATGATGCATAGATGGTATAGTTCTGAGCGTCTGAAGCAAAAATATCTGCATTCAAAGCAATTACACCGGGTCCATCTACACGAACTACAGTTGCTGAACTTAAACCTGTTACATTATATACAATGTCTCCGGCTTTTACCTCTGCAAATGTCTTGGAACTGTCTACTAATTGAAATGCGATAGGAGTTTGACTAACCCCTGAGACTACCTCTTGTGGAAAAGGAATGTCTGTTACGTCTGATGGGTAAACATAGATTGCTCGTTTTCCCGCTACTAATGGTGTCGTTTGCATAATTTTTTATTTATAAGGGAGGATTTTATTCAAAGCGTCCCGTCTTTTATTGCAACCACATTCTTTCTTGGTTGCAGTTGCTAATGTGTTTACTACCTTTTTAATTCCTGTGGCAGTTGTAATCTTTTCGATTGTATCGCCAAGTCCTCTTGATTTCATTTTTATTTATTTTTTACAAGTACAAACCTTATTAGGACAAGCGTCCTCAACGTTAAACATAAACTTAGATACGAAGCCATTCCATCCACATTTCATTCTGTTAGACTGAAACTGAATCCATAACCCCCACTTGATTAATAACTTTCCCATATTAAAATTTGGTTGGGGCTAAAGGAGTGTCGGGTCTACCTGACATTCCAAAAGTGGTTTTCTTGTAGCCTGCTGCTACTTTTGCTTCACCCTTTTGTTCTCTCCAAGCCTTGCGACCTTCGTTTTTAATAACTTCTTTTTTGACCGCTTTATAATCGGGTCCTTTTGCTGATTGACGTGGCATAATGTTTTATATTAAATGTTAGACGTTGGCGTATACAGGAAATCCATTATCATCAATTGTTTGCTTCCATCTTGAACCATTTGGAGCAGTAAATATAATACCCTCATTAGGAACTATGATATCTATTGGACCTTCAGTTACTAACGGGCCGGCTAAGATGTCGCCCAATGTTGTATCAAGAATGTCTTGCATTGTATATACTTCACGACCTCCCGCTAATTGTGATGAGCCGTATTCTACCGTATCTACAGAGGCTTCTACAGTGTGAAATTTTTGTGTACTTGGTATAGTTGCCATATTCGTTTTGTTTATTTTACAAAGATAATTATTTTTTTATTAGTATTTTCCACGTCTACTCTTAGGAGAAGACTGCGTATCCTTACCCGGACCACCCCAAAGATTCTTACACGCCCAATGGTTTGCAGTCATTTTGTTTGTTGCTTCGCTGCACTTGTGACGTGCACGGAAAGAACTTCGAGCAGCAGTAGAATAATTGTGACCGTATCCTGTAGCACCAAAATGAATCAGTTTCTCCTGACCGCCTGAACAAGCCTTGACCATCTTCTTCTTGCCTGTTCTGTCCGACTTCATCGGAGTATTGCATTTCATCTTAGCCTTATCTGCCATTACTTCTTACCGCACTTAGCGTATGCTGAATTCTTGATTGCCTTTTCAGACATCTGTCCTGACCACTTCTCTACGTTATTGCCGTTCTTAGCAATTGCTGCTGAGAAATATGGCTTTGCTACTTTTTTCATAATTTCTTTTCTATTCTTGCTATTTTTCTTGCAGCAGCCTTAGGAGTTATGTTTCTTACTATGCTGCGTCCGTTTCTAACTTTGCCCACCGTGTTGGTTTCAGCATTAACAAATTTTGTCTTGCCTGTGCTATTCCCATTATTAATAGAACCTTTTGTAATGGATGCCTTAACAGGAGTGGAATCTTTATATGTCACACTTCTCTTCTGCACCTTAAAAGAGCCTTTGCTTTCTTGCCCGGTCACCTTTCCATTAGACGTAGCCGTAGAACTAACTTTAGTAATCCTATCAATGTCTCTGTTTGCAAATGGAATTTTATTGTGTTTCATTTGCCTTGTCCTTTATATTTTTTGACATAGTTCTTAGAGTTCTTCATAGAAGATGATTTGCTCTTTGCGTGTACGCCCGGTCTTTTTACGTGCGGCTTTGATTTAAACGTAGCCGTATTTACTTTTGCTGCCACTATTTCTTTTTGTTATAACGTGGTAACTTGGTTTGCTGATTCAAAGACGCTAAGCCTTTAAGTTTAGCGTGTGCGGGTCTGTCTTGATTACTTCTAATCTCCGTCCACTTCTGAACATCCTTGTTCTTAAAGTTGGCTGCATTCAAGTCAGCCACTGTGTTTGCAAGAGCCTCTCCTTTAGTATATTCTTTTTTTTCGTTTCCGGAAGCATTACGCATTTTAGAATCAGTTCCCATAAAAATTGTATTTTTGTATAGTACAAATATAATCAAATTTATTTATGGGTATCTCAACGTTCGAGCCGTCAAGAGACTATCTCAAGTATTGGAGGGTAGTGCGATATTTTATTAGAGCCAAGTATGGAGTGGGTACTTCTGACCTCGACCTGCTACTATTCCTTTATTCGGAAACTTACTTTAGCAAGGATAAGTTTAACGAGTTTGACGAACTACTCTCGTGGGAAGAGAATCGTTTTGATAGACTCCTAAGAGATGGATGGATAGTCGTCTTCCGTAAACGCTCAGGTAAGACCAAAGCATTATACGAGATATCGTATAAAGGAAGACGAATGATAGGTAGTATGTATGATAAATTAAATGGTGGACTAATACCCGAAGGCAAGTCCACCAATCCAATGTTTTTGGCAGGAGCCTCATACCAAGACAAGGTCTACCGAAATATGATAAAAGAAATGAATGCTTTTATAAAACAACAACGACATCTCTCTCGACAATAATGGTGTAGGTCTCACCATTGATTATCATAGTGGTCCCTGACCTTGAGTCGTAATAGATTGAATCATTACTTTTAATTTGCTCAACATCTGTTCCCGGAGTAACAACTGTTGCTTTCTTGTAGCGCAATTGGTTTGAATCTTCTTGAGATAATATTAAACCTGAAGAGTGTTTAATCTCTTCCTCTATTGCTTTGATTAAAATATATTTTCCGATTGGTTTCATAATTTTTTATTAAAGTTCAAATGTGTCGTTTACCCATATATATGAGATATAAAGGATTATATCAAGAATTTTGGTCCTCATAAGTTCGAGCCATTGTTATAATAGCATTAGTCGAAAGAATGGTTACCGCAACAGACACTGCATTCTGAAGAGCAGACTTGGTAACCTTCAATGGGTCGATAACTCCCATCTTATACATATCTCCCCACTCCTGTGTTTTGACATTGTATCCAAAATCGTAGTGAGACTCAAGCCCGTCTTTACTTTCCTCAACACCTGCATTATGCCAAATTTGCATAAGAGGAGCACGTAGTGCTTGGAACAATATCTTTCGAGCAATGTTCTCCTCGTCAGGTTGGTCAAAAAACCCTACCAACGATTCCTTAAATAATGCGATGCCTCCCCCCGGTAGGATACCTTCTTCGAGTGCTGAGCGAACTGCACACACCGCATCATCGACACGGTCATACAATTCCTTCTGCTCAAGGTCTGTGTTGCCACCTACATAGATAACCCCAACTCCCCCTGTGAGGGAGGCGATTCTTGACAAGATAAATTCCTTGTCTACTTTCTTTGGAGTGTTAGCGTGGGCATCCCACAATTGCTCTACTCGCTCTTTAACTTGTTCAGATATTTCATCTGAGTCTTTAACGATGACAGTAGAGTCACGACCAACTATCACCTTGGCAGCGTGACCCAAGTCATCGAATGTCATAATGCTGAGGTCATCACCTGTCTTCTCGGAGAAGTATGTCGCCCCAACTGCAAGAGCAATGTCTTGCATTAGTTCGTGCTGCTTGTATCCAAAGTTCGGAGGAGCGATAGCGCAGAACTTTAAGTTGTTCTTCATTACGTTAGCCGCCAATGTGTTGATTACGTTTTGAGAACACGGTGCAATGACAAGCAACTTCTTACCGTCATTAA
>Ga0307376_10005098_pt1 | contig 11893 bp, 8 predicted proteins | sample TR2MG_FD_202536 | JGI IMG/M metagenome (GOLD analysis project Ga0307376, IMG submission 202536) | Soil microbial communities from Risofladan, Vaasa, Finland - TR-2 | ecosystem: Environmental > Terrestrial > Soil > Coastal area > Acid sulfate soil | place: Finland: Risofladan, Vaasa | collected... | reverse complement strand
TAGTACCTTGTGCCATGCTTTGGTGTTCACCTGATGCACCGGATTGCCTTTGAAGGTAAACACGTTCACATGATGCTTGCCGATCTGCTTACGCAGCGTTAAAACCGCTACGTTCGACAGTGGAACGGGAATCGCCCTGCGGGCCTTGGCTTGATCCGCGTGTATCCATGCCGTCCTGCGCACCAGATCCACCTGAGACCATTGCAAGCCCGTGACATTGGCACGCCTTAAACCTGTTTCCAGACTGAAGCGCGCCATGTCGGCCAGATGCTCCGGTAATTCGGCAATCAGCCTGTCGGCTTCATTCCTCGTCAACCAGCGCACCCGTTTGCTCGGTTCCGGCAGCATACGCACCATCGGAACACGATCAATCCATTCCCACTCGTGGCAGGCCTTGCGCAAAACCGCCCTGATAACTTCCTGCACACGATTGACGGTAGAGTTCTCGACTCCTTCGTCTTGCTTCGCGGCAGAAATTTTATCCAGCAAATCCCGCTTGATGGTCTGCAACTCGACGCCGTTCAGGTATTTGTCCAGCCAGCGCAGATGACAAAGATCGCTCACCTGCGAGGCTTTGTGCTTTGTATCGCGCAAATACCGTACTACGGCCTCGTTCCACGTATAGATCGGCTTGACGCCCAGCCTTTCCTGCTCCCACAAGTTCGACCTCAGTTTGGCTTCGTACTCTTCCGCCTGATCACGGTTGGGAGTGCCAGAGCCTTGCTGTATTCGCTGTCCCTTGTGGGTGAAACGGATCCACCAGAAGGTGGAGTCCTTACGCTTAAAGAGTGACATAGTGATTTCTCCTGTGTGTCACCTTCCAGCGTTCGCCATTGAGGAGCATAGAGCGAGCGGAGGTAGGATACAAGGTCTTCCTTGATGAATGCCCAGCACTTGCCGGGCTTGGCTGCGGGAATCTCGCCGGCACGGGCCTTGGCCTGTACTGTAACGGGATGCATTTTGAGGAACGCAGCGGCTTGTTCAAGATCAAGTGTCTCCATCGTGCCCACCCGACTGGCTATCAAACATTGGCCAGGCTGAATAATGAGTGAAAAACAAATTTATATGATGTTTGTCCGGCTCGATGGCAATTTTTTGCCCAGCAACTCTTACTGACTTGATCCCCGTAATAATTGCCTTTAATCGTTTAGAAATATCAGCTGTTGGGGTAACCCATATAACCATGTCTACTTTTTGTAATTTAATCGCTCTGAGATAAGTAGCCAATATCTGCTCATATCTCTTTAAGGATTTAATCGTTCGTTCACATTCAATCGCGACCCTAGAACCATGTGGAGAAAGTGCAATTGCATCGGGTCGGTTACCATCTTTTGGAATGTCGCCGAGTTGATATCCATCCACCCAATTCTGCCAACCTTTAAGCTCTGCCACCAACTGTAATCGCTGTAAATCCAAATGATGACGAATATTTTGCTCACTTATTTTGCTTGGTTCAAAAGTTGCCGAATATGGTCTTTCCATTTTTGGATCAAAGGCCATTGCTTGGCCGTGCGAGGTAATACCCCAGATTGTCAGTGATCCGCCTACTGCCGAATATTTGTAGCGTCTGATGAGTTCATCATTTTCCATTCGCAATAATGTTTTATGGGCTGATTGACGACTTGCTAGTCCAATAACTTCTTGAATAATATCTTGAGTAGACCATATGTTCTGTCTCAAAAAGCGCAGCAGTAACCAGCGCTTTTCATTTTTTCGCTGTAATCGCAAATTGGGAGACATTAATAGATTTTTATAATTCTCCATTTAAATTAACTCCTTATTGCTTGTGCCGATGGGAGTGTCATTTGAATCAGCTATAGATGGAATGGGCATTTTGCTCTGTGTAGGAATTGGGCCGATGTGGAATAACCTGGCATTCCCCACTCCAAAAAGAACACCTACGCTTGCTTGATTAGGCCTATCGCTAGGCATAGTTAAATTTGTTATCAAATCTGGATGAATTAAAGGAGCTTGTGCCTCTTGCCAGGTGCCGCCGATTAATCGCCCACACTCACACTATCCCCGGAAGTTAGTTTTCAGTTCATCCAGAAATTTGCACTTTTGCCGTTCGGGCAACAGATGGAGTTGTTCACAGATAGAATAGTTAAGACTGCTACTGTATTACATTCCCGTTTTGAGGGAATTTCTGTAGCTGTTTTGGACTGTTAATGAGTGTGGCGAACACTGGTAATGCATTGATTGATAAATAATAAAACGTATATTTATTGGCTCTACCAACCAAGGGGTAGGGCGTTCGAATCGTTCGGGGCATACCAGCAAATCTAATGGGTTAGATCTATCGGTCTAGTTGTCGTAGCTAATTAACGTATCACTCGTAGGTTCGATCACAGGTGCTACTGTCAGAGTAAGATACGGCACATACGGTAGTCGAAACCGTACCACTTTCAAACTTTGTAGATTTGCCTGTAGCTGTTTAGAACTGTTATTGAGTGTGGCGAACACTGGTAAGGTATTGATTAATAATATATACGAGCTTTACTTTTTGCTTCTACGAATCAAGGGGTCGGGCGTTCGAATCGCTCCGGGCGCACCAACAAATACAATGGGTTAGACCATTTCTGATCTACCCCATTTTTCTTTATTTAATCTATGGGTATCTGATCTGGCTTTTGGATCCGATTCTAATCCTAACCCGAAATATGGCCATGCAAAACGGCTAGAAATACATAGCCATGATGCCGAATCACAAGTAAGTTTTTTTACTGCCGTCCGATAATACGCTACCAATTTAATTATATAAGTAATTAACTCAGTTGATATTTTTATTTATAAGGATTAAATTGTAACAAAATGTAAAGGCAATTAAGGATATCCTAATGAATGGTTGGTTTCTCACTGTATTGGGCTGGATCAAGTTCATTCGCCACAGTGCCACTAAACAAAATCTAAAAGTAGGTAGAGCAGTAAAGTAGGAGTAATCATGAAACCGAATCTGAAACATGGCTGGGCAGCGATTGCGGCCACTGCTTTGTTCATCGGAACGGCAGCTATTGCTGCAACGGCTCTTTCGTTTTATGCAGCGGTCAATGTGTCGCAAACAACAACGCCCACGGAAAAGGCCAAGATGGTTCGTCTGACTTTTCAGGACGGCAGCACGTTCAAGAAAGCTTGGTTGTACACGTATGGCGATGGCGATGGCGATGTGGGCAGTGAAAATGTTTACGCCAAAAATTCGTTCGATGAAGGCGTTACTTGGTCCGCCCCCATCCTGTTGTCCAGGGATGCGCATGGCGATCCGACGGGTGGGCAAATCATCACGACCAAGGGTAACTATCCATTCACTGCTGACAACAATAAACCGAATATATTTTCACCACCTGCCACGAATCAACCTAACGTGGTTGTGACGTGGACCAGCGCCTACTGTCCTGCAGATCCTGCTGCCGTTAATTCGGGCTCTTACACCAGCGCGGTACAAGGCCAGTCGGCATTGGTTGACGGGGGCACTATCGACCACCCGTTCTTCTGCCTGTGGACCGCCACCACCACCGATCCTGCACTCTTAAGCTGGACTGTCACGCAGCTCACCAACGGCGAGCGCGATGCGATCGGTGATGTCGCGACCGGTAATTCCAAAGGTCAGGGTTTCGCGCTGGCTTGGCAGGAAGATCCTACCGGGCTGAAGCCTGGTGAAGCAGAGGGTCCAGGTGACGGTGGTAGTGGCGCTACCGTGTCATCAGGGACCAATATTTGGTACACCTATGCACCGGCACCCGACGGCGCGACATTCCGGACCCATATCAGGCAGGCGAGCGACAACAACAGTACTGCGAAAGGCGCACCTGGCGCGTCCCGCCCCAATCTGTCGATGAGCGGCAGTAACGCGGTGCTGGTCTATGAACAGACCGCCTGTCCGGGTGGTTCCAGCGGCAAGTGCATCCGTTATCACAATTTCCAATACAACGCGCCTTCCTTCAGCACCGTTGCAGGCACCGAGGGAGAACCCGGTGCCATCGTCAGTGACCCGGCGAAAAATGCCCGGCGCGTGCGCGTTGTACTGCAAGGCGCGGAAGGCGCGACATCGTCGGATTTGCGCACCTTGTTGCTGTGGCGCGAGTCAGCTGCCGCAGCGGGTGAAGGTGCGCCGGCGGACATCGTGATTCGCAGAGGTTTCGCCAATGCCAGTGCGCCAAAATCCAGCGGATTCACAGCGGCGGACATCTTGATGGATACACCACAAAAGATGACCAACCTGGCTGCCGGCTGTGGCAACGCCAACGCGCACCGTGCGTTGATCCGCGACAACTTCATTGCGCTGGCCTATGACATCACATCGAGCATGGACGGCTCTAATCCTGATAAATCCAACCCGACAACTGCCAACTACAACCTGGTCCTGACGCGTTCGCTTGACAGCGGCGCGACATGGGATACGCCAAGAAACCTGTCCAACCTGACAGATAAGTCGGTGCGGGTCGTCGAGCCGCGCATAGTGCCGACGCCGGGCACCATCATTAACCCGATCTCCGGTGTGCCAGATACCAGCGATATACAGGACACCAATACATTCTTCATCGCCTATGCAACGGAGGGCAACGATGCCACCGCGTCAGCGGGCAAGGTCTATGTGTCGCGCAGCACTGATCAGGGGGCTTCTTTTGAGGCATTCGTACCGGTGTCGAACGCCACCAGCGGTCAGTCCGAGTCTCAACTTCGTGCAGCGCCGGACGGCTCCGTGGTGGCTGCACTGTGGATGCAGGAGCAAACCAACGGCAACAAGGATGCCATGTTTGCATTGGCGACCCCTGGGGCCGACAAACCGCTCGCTGCGACCACTCCGGCGGTGATCAGTGGTGGTGTATGTCCCGCACCAGCTGGCCAGTCAACACCAGCAGCTATCGTGTTCGGTAGTGGTTGGGGCTGTACTGCGGCGATTGGCCAGCAACCGCTTGACCCTGTGCTACTTGGACTTGCAGTACTCGCCCTGATTGGATCGGTTGCGCGCCGCTGGCGCAGCGGATTCAAACTCGTTCCAAAAATGTTAGTCATGAAGCCGAATCCAGAGGCAGTTTCTTCACTGCCACCAATAAATAGATAACCGAATACATTAGTGATTTACTATGGAATTGTAATAAATACAAACATTTAACTTGTAACAAAATGTAATCTATATTAGAATATGATTATTAACTTATCAAAATTTGTTGTGATGCGCCGGAACGGATTCATTTGGTTTTGCGGCACCTGACACAAGCGATTAAGGGTAAGTCAATCAAGAATAACTTAGGAGTTTGTCATGAAAACGAATATAAATTTCAAACTAAAAGCCTTTTCCAGGCGGAACATGCAGGTGACCAGTTTGGCGGCAGCGTCTGCTGTGGCTTTGCTGCTTGCAGGATGTCCCTCTTCGCCTTCGACATCCAACATACCCACCGTCATTGAAGCCAACATCGGCACACTGGTCACACAGATTGGTGGTGCCACACAGGCCGTTGCGTTGTACACCGACGGCACTACCAAGGACTGGACGCTGTACAGCATGGCCAACCGCTTTGCGGCGACGCCGGTCGGCATGGCCAAAGGCGTCATCACCGAGATCAAAGTACCTGGCTATATCGAGCACATCGCGGTGGTAAAGGGCTACGCCGGCAAAGATTACGCCCTGTTATCCATGGGCGGTAAGGGCATCGGCGTGGTGGACATCACCAACCCGGCGGCCATGGTCTACGTGCGCACCATGACGGTAGACTATGACACGCCTTCGTATACCTATTCGGACGGCGGTGGCACGATCTTTACGGAGCCAGCCGCATCGCACACGTCGGGGCCGGTTAACGATCTGCTGGTTTATGACGAGCTTGGGACACCGAACGACCCCACCGACGACCAGTTGTTCATCGCCAACACCGCCTTCGGCATCCAGAAGACCAAACTGTCCAATCTGATGACCCCAACGGTCAATGGTGCATTGACCATTGACGGCGCTCAGCAGTGGACGCTTAAATATTCCGGCGAAAACCCCTGGGGCGGTCCGCTCAGCCTGATGATGCACGGCGGCAAACTCTATGCCGCACTTGGCTTTCTGGGCATCGGCATCTACAACCCGGCTACCCTGGCGAGCACGGGCGCCTACAATTTGTACGCCGACTGTACCAACACGGCACAGGAAGACTGGTTCGGCTATCCGGGACGGAAGATCTCTTGCCCCAACTCCACCCTTGCGGCGACAAATTCCGTGGTTAGCGGTGGCGTTGATGCTGACGGTATGCCCACCTATCTGCAAGCCGCTCAGGAGCTGGGGAACAAGTCTGGTGGTGGTTGGTATCCATGGGCCGAGTTCGACCGCTACGGCAAGTACTACTACAACGCCCTCACCATGGACGTGGTGGATATCCCGACAGGTGGCGGTGGCCCCACCAGGACCATTGCTTATATCGCCTACGCGATGGGCGGTCTGGTCGCGGTGGATGTGACCAACGCAACAGCAACGACGAAGCCGATCTACCTCGGCTACGTGCCGGCTTCGCCCGCGCATGGTCCTGACGAGCCAACCGGTTCGGGGGGTTCGGGATCGGGCGGTTCAGGTTCGGGCGGTTCTGGTGGTTCGGGTTCGAATAGTATCCTGTCCTACCACGGCGCTGGCATGCTCAAGGACTCTGGCGTGATTGACGTGCGTGTGGTTGACGAGAGCGGTACGGGTGCCGGTCCCTATCGAGCCTACTACACCGATCACTTTGCCGGCCTGGTGGTGCTCAGCGGTGCCGACGATCCGGCAGCCAATTGGAAAAATCCCGGCCCCGCGTATAACAACGACACCAACCCGGCGACATTCTGGCCCGACTACGAGTTCGTCACGTCCTATGACATGATGCCGGTGCTGGTGGGCGACGAGGCAGTGCCCAAGTTTCTGACCGCGGATGCCAGCGGCAACTACACCGCGCCGGTGATGCTGGCAACGGGTGAACTCAACGGCCACGGCGGTGAGTTGTTCATGATGCCGATGGCTGCCAGCGGTGTTCCCGGCATTGGCAGAAATACCGCCGGATCAGGTCAGGTTGATGTGGTGGAATCCTCCGGTGCCGGCGGCGTCAATTTCGTCGATATCATTGACTTGATCAACGTCAACCCCGTTGGAGGTGTTGCCGGCCGCTTTGCCGATCCGGTGATTCTGGTCAGCACCGACGAGTCGGGCGCCGACGCCAATGGTGCAGCCGGCCAGATGATCGCCATTGGTCATGCCGAAGGCTTGGCTGTGTCAGGCAATTTCCTGTACCTGGCGGACGGCCCGCACGGCATGAGCGTTTGGAATATCGCCAATGACAACGTGCACCTGGTTGCCAACACGCTGCAGAGCGAATACCCGGCCACTGACTCAAGTGGCAATCTCATCTACCCCGCGCCGCACGCGTTCGGGGTGGCGTTTGGCAACGACCCGACCAAGGCCTTTGTGCTGAACCAGAGCGTGGGTCTGCGCAAGGTGAATGTGTCGGCGGTGACCGGCGGTACGGCGAAAGTCGGCGCCCCATCGCTGCTGAAAGTTTTGCCTACGGATATTTACGAGCACAGTACGGAATCAGGTGGCAATCTTGGCGGTATCAACGGTCAGGACCATGCCTATGGCGTGGCCTTCTATGGCAACTACGCCATCGTTGCTGACGGCAGCAATGGTCTGACGGTGTATGACGTGACGGCTCCGGCCGACATGTCAGGTACGCATATCGTGGCCAATCTGGGCGGCACAACGACAGGACAAGCTCCGCTGGGCCGCGCAGCAGCGGTCAAGCTGTGGACCAATCCTGCGAATGGCCGCATCTACGCCGTGGTGGCCGCCGGATCTTCCGGCATCTCGGTGGTGGACATGACCGATCTGCTCATAAACGGTATCACGACGCCCGGCATGAGGCTGATCAAGACCTTCGAGCCGATGAAGTCCGATGCCGACAATCTGTTCGGTTCTGCAGATGGCAAGAGCGTGGACGTGCAAATTGTGGGAGATTATGCCTTCGTCAGTTACGACAGCTTTGGTATCGTGGCCTATACGATGGCTTCCCTGATCCAGCCCGTAGCGGAAACAGTGCCGCCCGTGGTACCAGCCGGCCAGGCAGCTGATGCCTGCGCTTACGTTACCGACGTGACGAAGCTGAGCCCCAACAAAAAGAACAGCTCAGGGTTCGAGTGCCGCCCGACGGCGGTGGCTCGCTACAAGCTGCAGGCGGATCCCTTGCATACCGAATATGCTGGCGTTGCAGGCGGCGCGCAGCACATGACGGCGCAGTTCTTCCCCGTTGCATACCGCGACGCGAGCGGCCAGGTGATATTTGGCCATCCCAAGTTATTACTCTACGTGGGCTACGCTGAAGCGGGTGTGATCAAGCTCGACTGGACCGACCCGGCGCATCCGAAGCTGTTGGATATCAAGGAGGTCATCGGTGGAGCAAGCGGAACCGCCATCAACAACGGTCGCGTGTATGTGGCTGCAGGAGCGGGTGGCATCACAGTGCTCAAGTAAACACAGCAGTGAACGCCCGGTCATCCCAGGCTGGGCGTCCACTGAACAAATTGTTTAAGAGAGTGTTTTATTAAAGGAGCTTTATCATGAAATTTTTTTCAAAAGCCCTACAACATTCCCTGTTGTCGCCGGCATTTATGGCGGCATTCGCCGTGTACGGGGCGTATGCGGCAACGATTACGGTTGATGCCACGACCGACAAGGTTAGTGGCGGCTGAACCATGAACCCCGATGCGCAGTTTGACGGTGGACTGCTTGCCATGTTGGCTGCAGCCATGGGCGGTTTGATGCTGCGAAGCCGACGCAGCGCAACACGCGAGTGAGCAACGTGAGAAATACTGTGCTTTCGCACGTGAAGGGTGCCGAATCCGGCACCCTTCACGCGTTCTTCCGCGGTATGCCTCGAAATACGACGATGTTCAACATGCCCATTTTGCCTGATCAATCTTCGCACCCGACACTGGCCCAGGAATGCGGCTTGCAGCGCCCCGGCCCGGGTTGGTGGGCATGGCTGAGCGATACACATGCAACGCTGGCGCTGCTTGCTGCCGTACCAGTCTGGCTGGCCTTGGCATTGTCGGTTGGCGAGTACATGCGCTACCCCGCCGGGATGTGGGCCTGGGCGTCGCTGCTACTGGTGCAACCGGTGCTGGAAGAGCTGGTGTTTCGCGGCATTCTGCAGGGGCAGGTGCTGCGGTTGATGTCTTTGAACGGCGAGCCGCGCAGGCTTGGGCCGGTAACACTCGCCAATGTGCTGGTCACGGTGGGCTTTGTTGCGCTGCATCTGCGCGCCCAGGCCAGCGGCTGGGCGCTGGCCGTGGCCGGGCCATCACTGGTGTTGGGTCACCTGCGTGAGCGTTTTGGAAGCGTCTGGCCTGCCATGCTGGTGCACGCTTTTTACAATGCCGGTTTTGGGTTGACGGCCTGGTTGGTCGTTGGCCTTTGATAGTGTTCTTGGCAGGCATATTGAAATTCAACATCACCCATATTCGTGGCGAAAGAATATTTAATTGCCCAAGGAGAAAATAATGAAAAAAATTTTAATCGTTGCTTTGTTGTCCTCATTCGCAGTTCCCCCGGCTTTTGCCGACAATACCGGCAAGATGTATATCGGTGGCGATTTCGGTTCAACTACCTTCAGCAACATGTCACCGTTCCCTAATCCCCGTGCGATCAGAGCCGTATTAGGTTACCACCTTACCCCCAATATAGCAGCGGAGGCGGGATATTCTGTATTTGGTGATTCCACCCATACCTATACGGGATTCGGAGGTTCAACGACTCTGTCCACCAGGTCTTTTCAAGTTGCGGCAATTGGCAGCTTACCGCTAATTTCTGATTTTGACTTGACAGGCAAGATTGGCTTTACGCGTAACCGTGGCGAATTGACCAACACAACTGGTGTATCTGACGACCAAATAAATAGAGGTGTGATTTGGGGGGTAGGAGCGCAATATCATTTGGGTTCGCGCACCACCCTGAGGCTCCAGTATGAAGATTATGGTGACTTCTTCAATTACTCACCGGCGATAGGTGCTACAGCAGTTTCCCTGGGTGTGCTTTTCGGTTTCTGATTTGAAATAGTTAAATTGCCGGTTTGTTGTTGAAGGAATTTTCAAGTGCCAGCAAAGATGAGGTTGATTTGTTGACACTGATTTATTTCTACAACCTCTATTTAGAAGGAGAAGATCATGTTTGAAAGAACTTTGAAGATGACAGCCTTGACAGGCGTCTTGGTATTTTCAACCGGCTTGGCCTTGGCAGCAGATCAGGATCGAACACGACTACTTGATCAAGATCAAACCAAGGACCAGATTCAGGACCAAACCGGGGATCGCGACCGGGATCGGATCCGGGATCAAGACCGGGACCAGATCTATGGCAGCCAGATGATGACCCAAGACGAACGAAACCAATACCAAAATCAAATGCGTTCCGCAACAACTGCGCAGGAACGGGAACAGATTCGTGCGGAACACCATAAGCGTATGCAGGAGCGTGCCAAGGAACGCGGCGTGACCATTCCCGTCATGCCCCCGGCAAGCGGCGGCGGCATGGGCGGTGGGATGGGTCCTGGAGGTGGTATGGGCGGTGGAATGGGGCGCTGAGCCGCGCCGGGTAATTGTCGCGCCGCATGCATCATGTTCAGCTCTGCGATTTACCCGGAGAGTGATTGTTGTCCGGTAGCGGTTTGTGGCGAGCATAGGCTCGCCGCAGCTGTTCGATGCGGAGGAATTTCCTGGAGAAGGAGGCCACAATATGAACAAGAAATTGCTGGTGATTTTTATGAGTGGGGTCCTGGGCGCTATGACAGCGTGGGCTGCTGATGACGCCAATACTTATGTGGCAACCGGTTTTGATTACAGTACCGGCAATTACGGCTCGAATAGCACCACCACCATACTCTCCATCCCGATCATGGGCATGTACAGGACCGGGCCGTGGATGTTCAAGCTGACCGTTCCTTACGTCAGGATCACCGGCGATGGGAGCGTGGTTTCCGGCCTTGGCGGGGCAGTTTCCGGTCAAGGTAATGTTGTTTCCGGTGGCACGGGTTCCAAAAGTTCCAGCACGACCCGATCCGGCTTGGGCGATGTAATCGCAGCGGCTACTTATAATATTTACTCTGGAAGCGCGAACGATTTTCTGGTTGATCTGAGCGGGAAGGTAAAATTCGGCACCGCCGATACGGGTATTGGCACGGGTGAGAACGACTATGCTGCCCAGGTTGATGTGTACCAAAGTTTCGATAGATTCACCGCCATGGGTGGTCTGGGTTATGAGGTGCTGGGCAGTCCTGCCGGGGTCGACATGAATAATGTGGCTTATGGAATCCTGGGCGGGTACTACCAGGTTACCGATCAGACTGGCGGCGGCGTTCAAATGAAGGTGTCACAGAAACCTTCATTAATTGGTGCGGAGCAGCGCGAACTGACCGCATATGTCAGTCATAACATCCACGAGAATCTGACGATGCGCGCGTATGTGCTCAAGGGGTTTGCCGACGGCAGCCCGGATAGCGGGTTCGGGTTGCTGATCACTTCCGGATTTTAGCGCGGCCTGAATTGGTTTTTATTGAGCTGATTTCTGGTCAAATGCCATTTTTGTGAATTCATTCCAAACCAATCCCAAGGGGTAGGGATTGGTTTGGCTCTTGGCCTATTGCGTGTTTTCCCTTAAGCGCTCACGTACCAGCGTGATGTGCTGGCGTAGCACATAGAACTGGTCACCGAACATCTTGGGCACTTTCATCCGCTTCACGGAATGATCGATTTCATCCAGACGTTTGAGCATTTCCGCTTGTTCTGCAGGATCGTTTGCTTTGAGTAGGCCGCGCTCCAGCTCCAGCAATGCACCGTACCATTTGGTGATACGCGAGCGGATGCGCCAACGATAAACTGATGGCAATATGCGCAAGCCGGG